>Ga0209382_10003717_pt1 | contig 20951 bp, 13 predicted proteins | sample SoiMetdeltSBSDD5_FD_187599 | JGI IMG/M metagenome (GOLD analysis project Ga0209382, IMG submission 187599) | Bulk soil microbial communities from a Populus tree surrounding site in Tennessee, USA - Soil MetaG P. deltoides SBSDD5 (SPAdes) (version 2) | ecosystem: Environmental > Terrestrial >... | reverse complement strand
ACGATTGCCTCATTCTCGGCCGGGGGATTGACGCCGTGCTTGGTTCCGAAGAGCTGAAGCTGCTGCGGGCTTATGACATGGAGCGCGGTGGCAGCATCGTGTTCGCCCGTGGCAAGTCGTACTCGAGCGACCAGCCGGACATCGCGAGCATTGAGCCCGTGGTGTGGGACACACAGGCGATCAAGGATGTGCGTTTTGAATTGACGTCCGAAGGTCGGATGAACCCGATCTTCACTTTCGATGGCAAGCGCGCGCCGGACACCGTTATTCGGGAATTGCCCTCGATGGTCAGCGTCACCAAAATCCAGAAGGAGAAATCGTTGTCGGTGATTCTGGCCAAAAGCAAAACGGGAACGAACGCCCAGGAGATTGCGGTCATCTCCTACCAGCGCTACGGCAAAGGCAAGGTGATGAGCATCGGGAGCTCCGGCTTGTGGCGCTGGGCGTTCATGCCCGAAAGCCTCGAGCAATACGACGACGTCTATCAGCTTTTCTGGCGGCAGATGGTCCGCTGGCTGATTGACGAATCCGACTTCCTGCCGGGGCAGGACATTTCTTTCCGAACGGACCGATACGCTTACAATCTTGGGGAAAAAGTCCGTTTCGTCATCCGGGCGAAGCACGTGCTCCCGGCTCAGTATCAACCGCAAATCACCGTCAAGCCCCTGGATGGGAAACCGGTCGCGCTCATCCCGACGCGTCAGGAGCACGACAGCGAGCGGGAAATGATCTACACCGTGTTTCACACCCCTGAAAGCGAGGGGGAGTTCGAGGCCGTGCTGGCGAACAACGTGGGGCAGCCACGGGACGATACCGTCCGGTTCACCGTTTATTCGGACTCGGTCGAGACCCGCCTGGTCGCCGCGGACAGAGAGCTGCTCGCGCAAGTGGGCAGGATCACCGGCGGCGGTGAGATTCCTCTGGCCGGACTGAAGGACCTGCCCAAACGCGTCCGGCAGTTCGAAGAATTGTCGCAAGACAAATTGAAAGCTCGGGACATCTGGGATAGACTGCCCGTGTTCAGTCTCCTGGCGGGCCTGCTGGCGGTCGAATGGTTCTTGCGACGGCGACTGGGATTGGTCTGATGCAAAGGAAGTGAATCGGCATCGCGACATGAGCATCGAGCGACAACTCGCACAGTTGAAGACGGCGCATCGCCGTGAGGTGCGGAGGCTTGTCCTCGTACGGACGATGTGGTTGATGGCCGTGGCCGGACTCGCGCTGATTTACGCCGACCTTTTTTTCCAGTTGAACGATCCGTCGCGCCTGTTGCTCGATGGCGGATTCGCGGTGCTGTTGATTGCCGCGGCGGTTGTGACACGACGCTGGCTGACCCGGGCGACTTCGGAAGCGCGGCGCGTGGCACGGCTGGTCGAGGAGGGGAATCCGGATCTGCACAACGATCTCGTGAACGCCATTGATTTCGAGGAGGCGATGGACAAAGGCTCCGGTCCGGCAGTGTCGAAGGAGCTGATGCAACACCAAATCGGCATCGCGGCGGAGAAGGCCCGCCGGATCAAACGCCTCGATTCACTCAAGCCGCCGTCTCTGAAAAAGGAAGCGCGTCTGCTCCTCGCTTCGTTCGCGCTGGCAGGGGTCTTGTTGCTCGTTTTCAGCTCGCATTTCGCGGCGGTCATCCCCCGGTTTGTCGATCCTTTTGGCGATCATCCGCCGTTCAGTCCGACCTCGTTGAAGGTGAATCCGGCCGGGACGTCAGTTGACTACGGGCAGGGGTTGAAGATCGACGTCGAAACCGCCGGTCCGAGGCCCGTCAACGTGAGTCTTGTGCTGCGCGACAAACAGAAGCGCGAGCTGGCGACGTTGCCCATGCTCGAGGAGAGCGACGGACGTTATTCTCAGAACATCGAAAACGTTCAGGACGACCTCGAGTATTTCGTTCGCATCCCGGGAGGACGCAGCAAGCGGTATCCGCTGTCGGTGATCAAGTGGCCGAAAATCCAAGCGGCTACGGTGGCTTACGAATACCCCGCCTACACGCGGCTGCCGGCCGAGAAGCGATACTTGAACGACCGCGTCGTGAAGGGTTATCGAAAGACGAGGGCCACTCTTACGCTCCATTCCAATCGCCCGCTGAAAGGAGGCGTTCTGAGCGTTTGCGGCGCCGATTATGAACTGGCGCCGGCCGACGCCAACAGCGTCGCTGCGACTTTTGTGATTTCGACCAATGGCCCGTTCTCGGCCACCATCACGGACAAAGAGGGCAACGTCACGCGCGAGAAACTGGAAGGGACGGTGGAGGTTCTGCCGGATTTGAAGCCCGAGATAGCCATCGTGTCGCCTGGGATGGACTCTTTCGCCACGCCGGACGCCAAAATACCGATCAACATCGAGGCCAGGGATGATCTCGGCATTGCCAGGGTTGAGATTCTCCGGAGTCGCAGCGGGTCGGCGGATGAGCGAAAGACCGTCCACAACGCGGAGGGTGAGGAGAAGTTCGTCAACGTAATCGACGAGCTTGACCTGGGAGCGCTCGGCGTCCAGCCCGGCGACACGATCGAGTACTACGCATCCACGACCGACAGCGCGCCCGACGTACCGCAAACGACCGCCAGCCCCGCCTACCGCCTCGGGATCATTTCGCAGGAACAGTATCGCGACCTGCTCCAAACGCAGATGCGCGCCGAAGACCTGACGAAAAAATATGACGATTTGATGGGGAAGTTGAACAGCCTGGCAGACAAACAGGCCTCCCTGGAAAAGGAGATCAGCCGGCTGAAGGACAACCTGGAGCAGAACGGTTCCCTGACACCGGACGAGCAGCAGCAGATGCAACGGTCGCTCGCGGCCCAGGAGCAGCTGGCCAGACAGACCGGACAGTTCACCAAAGAACTTCAAGAGGAAGCGAAACGTCCGTCGGTGTTCGACGTGGAAAAAGATTACAAGAAGGCGTTGGAAAAATTCGCCGACCGTATGGCGCAGGCGCAGCAGGCCATGTCACGCAGTTCTGAAAACCTGAAGCAGGCCGGGGACAAGCCGGACGGAAGGGAGGGATTGCCAAGCCTGAATTCGGCGTTGCAGGACCAGCGCGAAGCGCTGGTCAAGCTCGGTCAAAACCGCGAAGAATTCGAGAAAGGGATTCAACAGGCCAACCGCGACATTGAGAAGCTGTATCGGCTCCTCGGAGATGTTGAGTTGTTCAAGGCGCTGTTGGAGCGGCAGAAGAATCTCGAACGCCAGGCCCGTTCGTACAAGGACGTCGCCGACCCGGGGCTGGACGAACAGATCCGCTTGAAGGAATTCGCTGAAGAGCAAGAGACCGTCGAACAGGCATTGTCGGACCTGCGGGAGGATTTCAACAAACACGCCGAAGAAATCGCCCAAGAGTATCCGAAAGTGGCGGAGGACGGCCGCCAGATCGCCGACGAGATCCGCGAGCGCGAGATCGAGGACCTGATGGAGAGCGGCGCGACGCGGCTCTCGTGGGCGGATGCGAAGGGTGGCCACGAGAAGGTGCGGAACGCTTACGACGAGATGCAGGCGATGGTCGAAGTTTGCAACAATGCGGGCGGCCAGGCGCAGGGCGAGTGCGAACTTCGCCTGAAGATGACCATGAACATGACGCTGGGTAACACGCTCCAACAGCTCGCCAAAAGCCTGAATCCCTCCTCGGGTTCCGGCATGGGCAGCGGTTTCGGCGCGGGACTGGCGGGGAGCTCCGGCATGAGCGGAGGTCAGTCGCAGTTTGCTGTTTTTGGACCGGACTCATTCAGCACAAAGAACCAGCTCAGCCGCGGAGGCGGGAGAAGCGACAAGAAGGTCCAGGCGGCGCCGGAACAGCCGGAAGCCGTCGCGGCCAGCATCGAGGAGCTGACGACGGCCAAGAATGCTGAATTGGAATTGCCGGGCGCCGGAGGCGAACGTATCATGCAGGAGTATCGGAAACTGATCGAAGATTATTTCAAGCGTCTGGCCGACGAATAACAGGAGATTTGAAGATGTCCACAAAGCAATGGATTCAATCAAGCGTGCTCGCGCTGTTTCTGGCGGCGACGGTGGAACGCATGGGCGCCGGTTCAAGCGAGCCCCGCGAAGACGTCGTCAAATGCGCGAACCTCATCTACGCCGGTTCCAAAAGCTCGGTCTGTTTCAGCGATAAGTTTCTCGCTACGGTGGAAAAGGAAACCAACATCGCCGCGGAAAAGAAATTCACACCGATTAAGGCTTCGGTAGCGGAACTCTTCGATTATCCGTTTGCGATCATGACGGGCGAGGGCGCTTTCACCCTCCCCGAACAGGAGCGGAGGAATCTGAAGTCCTACCTCACGCGGGGCGGTTTCCTCTTGGCCTCGGCCGGATGTTCCTCGGCGGACTGGGACCGTTCCTTTCGCCGCGAATTCAAGCAGATGTTCCCCGAGCGGAAACTGAAGAAGATCACGATGGACCATGCGCTGTTCAAAACCATTTACGATATCAAGAGCATCAAGCTCAAAAGCGGCGGCACGACGCAACTGGAGGGCCTGGAGATGGAGGGCAGGATTGTCATGATTTACAGCGCCGAGGGGTTGAACGATACGCCGAACGTGAAGGGGTGCTGTTGTTGCGGTGGCAACGAAATCAAGAATTGCCAGGAGATCAACGCCAACATTTTCGCCTACTGCCTGACTCACTAGGGATTTGTCACAGGACCAGACGCTGCTGCGTGAGCAACCCAAGGAAAAGCCGCTTTCCCGCGATTTTCGCCGCAATGGCACTTGCAGGGATCCTCTCGGGCGGCTGCAAAAAGAAACCGCACGACGCCACGGCAGTGCCTTCCGCCGCACCGAAGTCGCTCACGATTTTCTACACCTGCGACACGCGGGGGCATATTGATCCGTGTGGCTGCTCGACCGGCATGGCCGGAGGCATCGCTCGCCGGAAGACCTTTCTCGATGCGCAACGCTCCGGCCCGTACCTGTTGGTGGATGCCGGTGACGTCACCGCGGGCCCGAGGGCATGGGAAGTCCTGGAGTTGGAATACCTGCTCAAGGGCTACGCGCAGATGGGCTATCATGCGGTCAATGCCGGGCACCGCGAAGCGTCTTTGGGGCGGGAAGGGCTCCTCAAATTAAAAGCCGCATTTACCAATCTTCTCTCCGCCAACCTGGCGGACGAGCGGGGACAGCCGGTGCTGACGCCGTATCGTATTGTCAATTTGCCGGATGGCACCAGGGCCGGACTGTTGGGGATCCTCGACGACAAAGCTTCGGGAAGCGAGCTGGGCAAGGGATTGAAGATCCTTCCCCCGCACGATGCGATCGGACGTTACCTTCCGGAAATAAAGCGTCAGGCCGGATTCATCGTGCTGCTCGCGTTCGCGGACGAAGAGAGGATGAAAGAGATTGCGGAAAGATTCTTCGAAATCAACGTCATTGTCGGCGGCAAAGTCATGCAACCTTCGGCGGCACCACTGGTCGTCAACAAATCTCTCATCACATTCATCACCGACAAAGGAAAAGCGGTCGGCCGGCTGGATCTGCAAACAGAGTTGAGCGGCCGGATGGCGCACACGAACTCCATCGTCATGCTGAAAGACGATTTCAAAGACGATTCGGCGATGACGAAGCTCATTGCAGAGTACAAAGCGAAGTTGAAGGAGTTGGATTTCGTTCCTGCTGCGCACAAAGACGACGAAGAGGGGCTGACTTTGATTACGGCGGAGCGCAGCAAGGACGCGAACCGGTATGTCGGGGCGGAGAGTTGCCGGAGTTGCCATCCGAAGGCGTACGAGACGTGGGCGAATTCCAAACACGCCCACGCGTTTCACACGCTGGAGGAAAAGGGCTACGAGACGAATCCTCGTTGTTTGGAATGCCACACCATCGGCTACCTGGCGTCGGATGGATATCTGAACGCCAAACTGACGCCGCACCTGAAGGATGTTTCCTGCGAATCGTGCCACGGTCGGGGCGACTACCATGTGAAGTTCTACTCGAAGCAGAACACCGGGCTGAAGAACGTGGGATTCAAGAAGGTCAACTGCGTCGGCTGCCATAATCCTGATAACAGCGCCAAATTCGAGCTGAACAGCTATTGGGCAAGGATCGTACACGGCCGCGAATAACGGCGTCGGTTGTGTTCCTCAGGGCGGCGACGGGTGGAGGCGACTCAATCTACCAGGATTGATCCACGAAAAAGGACCTCCATGACGCTTGCGATCCTTTACAAACACCGTTGCGCGATTAGATTCGAGGCGTGGAGCCGACTCAACTCCCGGAAACATCATCGCGGTTGCGGTCTCTCTTTGAAGGAGGAAGCAGCAGCATCGCCCTCATTGCCGTCGTTGTTCTCGCTCTTTTGTTTTTCGGTTACCTGTTGATCGACGGTTACTGGCAGAGGCGGAAGTGGAAAAGACTGCTCAAGCAGACGAGGCGTGACCAAGCGCCATAATCCACCGCTCGCAGACAGGCCGGAAACGACATCGGTTCGTCGGGCCAATGCGTCAAGGCGAACGGAAAAATCAAGAGAGGGTGGAGCGGGCGACGGGAATCGAACCCGCATGGCCAGCTTGGAAGGCTGGAACTCTACCATTGAGCTACACCCGCAACCGCACGCATGTTAATGAGCGCGCTTGCGTTGTCAATTCGCGTCCGTATATTCTCCGCCCCGCATGAATTCGCTGCTCCTCACGGGCGGTCGTGTCATCGACCCCGCCAACCGCGTCGATGAAGTGACGGATCTGCTGATTCTGGATGGCAGGATCGCCGCGCTTGGAGACCAGGCGGTGAAGGGAGCGCCGGCCGGCATCGAACGGAAGGAGGTCAGGGGTCTCGTCGTTTGTCCGGGTTTGATTGATCTGCACGTGCACCTGCGTGAGCCAGGCCAGGCCGCCAAGGAAACGATTGCGACGGGCACGGCTGCGGCCGCGCGCGGCGGATTTACTTCGGTGGTCTGTATGCCGAACACGTCACCGCCCATTGACAACTCAGGGACGGTTGCGCTCATTCGCGAGCGGGCCGCTCGCGAAGGAGTGGTCAATGTCTTTGTCACCGGAGCGATCACCCGGGGAATCGCCGGCGAAGAATTGGCGCCGATTGGTTCCCTCAAGCGCGCCGGGGTTGTGGCGATCACGGACGACGGCCATTGTGTGCAGAATAATGAACTGATGCGGCGTGCGCTCGAGTACGCAAGAATGTTCGACCTCGCGGTTATGGATCATTGTCAGGACTATGCATTGGTTTCCGACGGAGTCGTTCACGAAGGCTACTGGAGTACGGTGCTCGGGTTGCGCGGGTGGCCGGCTGCTGGGGAGGAGATGATCGTCGCCCGCAACGTTCAACTTGCCGGACTGACGGGGGCCCGCGTGCACTGCCAGCATCTGAGCGCGGCGGGGAGCGTGCAGTTGATTCGCGAAGCCAGGAAGCGTGGCGTGCCCATCTCCGGCGAGGCCTGCCCGCACCACTTCGTTTTGACCGATGCCGCCACCGCCGGCAGCGACAAATTCTGGGCCACGGACGGCAAAGGCGTCTTCGGCTACAAGCACGGCCAGCCCAATCTCCCGATCTGGCCGCCGTATGACACGAATTTCAAAATGAACCCTCCGTTGCGTTCGGCTCAAGACCGCGACGCGATTATTGAAGGGCTTGTCGATGGCACGCTGGAGATTCTTTGCAGCGACCATGCCCCACATTGCGATTACGAGAAGGAAGTTGAGTTCGACTATGCACCGTTCGGCATTACCGGGCTGGAAACCGAACTGGCGCTTTCGCTGATGCAGTTGTTTCACACCAAACGGCTTTCACTGCCGGATCTCATTTCGAAGTTCACCGTCGCGCCCGCCCGCCTGCTTCGGTTGAACAAAGGGACACTGTCGGTCGGCGCGGACGCGGACGTGACGGTACTCGACCTGGACCGCGAATGGGTGTGCAGCGCGGAGGGGACGGCCAGCAAATCCAGAAACAGTCCGTTTTATGGCTGGCGGTTGAAAGGAAAGGCGGTGGCGACCATTGTCGGCGGGAAACAGGTCTGGTTTGAACAGAGTTGAAGGAGGCGGCGTCCAATGAACGAACATAATCATCTCAGCCCATGAAACCCATGAAAACACTACTGACTGGTTGGCTGGTCTGCTGGGTCGTCACTCAAGCTGCCGCAGCGGAACTCGCATGGCAGACAGACCTTTCCAAGGCGCAGGAGATTGCCAGGACCGAGAAAAAAATGGTGATGCTCGACTTCACTGGTTCGGATTGGTGCGGCTGGTGCATCAAGTTGAACAAGGAGGTCTTTTCGACCGACGAATTCGCCAAGTATGCGAAGGACAATCTTGTGCTCGTCGAAGTCGATTTCCCGCAAAAGAAAGAACAAAGCGCCGCCCAGAAGAAGGCGAATCGCGACCTCGAGAAGAAATACAAGGTGGAGGGCTATCCCACCATCATTGTGTTGAATGCGGAGGGCAAAAAGATCGGCGAACTCGGCTATCAGGCAGGTGGCCCCAAGCCTTTTATCGGGCAATTGGAAAAGCTGAAAAAGAAGTAGTCTCGCGCGGGACATCTCGAAGAAGAGCGCGGCTTTTGCGGCCGCGCTTTTTCTTTGGTTAGGTCTTGACCGTCCGACGCGCCGCCCTAGCATCGCGCGGCAATTCGGTGATTCGATTGATGAAAGCGATTCTGGCACTCGAAGACGGCACCGTGTTCCACGGTCAGGGCTTTGGCGCGCGCGCCTCGGCTTGCGGCGAAGTGTGCTTCAACACTTCGATGACCGGCTACCAGGAGATTCTGACGGATCCTTCCTACAAGGGCCAAATCGTGGCGATGACCTATCCGCTGATCGGCAACTACGGTGTCAATCAGCAGGACGTTGAATCATGGCGGCCGCACGTGGCCGGCTTCGTCGTCCGCGAGCTTTCGCCGGTGGTCAGCAACTGGCGCGCGGACTTCTCGCTCGAACAGTATCTGGAAAACCACGGACTGCCTGGCATACAGGGAGTTGATACCCGCGCGCTGACTAAAAAACTCCGTGTTCGCGGCGCGATGAAGGGATTCATTTCCACGGAGGCGGTCCCGGACGCCGATGCGGTTTCCAGGGCGCGGGCCTGGGAAGGCCTGTTGGGCGTCGATTACGTCAAAGAGGTGACGCACAAGGAATCGTTTCTTTGGGACCCCGAAGACAAACAGAGCGCGAGTTTCAAGCTGACGCAGGGCCCCGCCGCGTCCGACGCCCGCAACGTCCGTGAAGCTTTGCCGCCGGCGGAGATTCCAATCGTGGCCTACGACTTCGGGATGAAATACAACATTCTGCGGCGTCTCCGGCAACGCGGATTCCAGGCGCAGGTGGTGCCTGCAACGGCGACCGCCGAGGACGCATTGAAGCACAAGCCGGCGGGCATTTTTCTCTCCAACGGACCCGGCGATCCCGCCGCGCTCGGATACGCGGTGCGGGCGGTGGGCGATCTCGTCAAAACCGGGATTCCAATTTTCGGCATTTGTCTCGGCCACCAGATTCTGGGCCAGGCGTTCGGCGGAGAGACGTTCAAGTTGAAGTTCGGCCACCGGGGCGGCAACCAGCCGGTCAAAGACCTGGAGACAGGCAAGGTGGAAATCACTTCCCAGAACCATGGATTTGCCGTCGATGCCGCTTCCTTGCCGTCGGAGGTTTCGGTCAATCGCATCAACCTCAACGACCAGACGGTCGAGGGAATGCGGCACAAAACGAAACCGATCTTCTGCGTGCAGTACCATCCCGAGGCTTCGCCGGGGCCGCACGATTCGACGCCGTTGTTCGACGAATTTCGCGCGCTAATCGAGAAGCATTGAGCGCGGAAGGCGCGTTGCGCCATAAAACCGTTTGACTCAGAGGCGGATGGTGAAGATAATGTCGCGAACCAACCAGCCTATGGCCAAACTTGTTGTGCTCAGCGAAGGGTTTACTGGACTGACCTATGAACTCAAGGTCGAAAAAACCACCGTTGGGCGCGTCGAGGACAACGCCTTCCAAATCCCGGAGCAATCCGTTTCCAGCCATCACTGCGAACTCCTCCAGCGCAGCAACGATATTCTGGTGAAAGATCTCAACTCGACCAACGGGACGTTCATCAACGGCGAGCAGATCAAGGAGGCGGTTCTCAAGCCCGGCCAGATCCTGCGGCTGGGGCAGGTGGAAATGCGCCTCGAAACCGGCGCCGGAACGGCCGCCTCCGCAGCCTCGACGGTCCCTGGCAAGAAGCCCCTCGACAAAACGGTCGTCCTGCCTCAGGGAGTCAAAGTGGGCGACTTCGACCAGGGCGGACGCGGGCCTAATCCTGGCAGCACGGCCTTCTCGAAGAAGAGCAACAAGGTCAACAAGATTTTTATCATCATCGGCATCGTCCTCGGGGTCCTCATCGTCGTGGCCATCATCATCGCTTTTCTAACCCTCAGCCGGTAACCGTTTCAACTGCCGCCCTGTTCGAACCACCGCGCCACGTCTTTGGCGGCGTAGGTAATCAAAATGTCCGCTCCGGCCCGGCGCATCGCCAGCAGGCTCTCCAGCGTCACGGCGCGTTCGTCGATCCAGCCCTTCGCTGCGGCTGCTTTGATCATGCTGTACTCGGCGCTGACGGCATAGGCGGCGGTCGGCCAGCCGAACTCCGCCTTCACCCGGTGAATAATGTCGAGGCACGCCAGCGCCGGTTTGACCATGACGAGGTCTGCGCCTTCTTGAATATCGAGAGCCACTTCACGCAACGCCTCGCGCGCGTTAGCCGGGTCCATCTGATAGCTGCGCCGGTCACCGAACTTCGGCGCGGACTCCGCCGCTTCGCGAAAAGGGCCGTAGAAGGCCGAGGCATACTTCGCCGCGTACGACATGATCGGCGTGTCAGAGAAACCCTCCGCGTCCAGTGCGCGGCGGATTGCCCCGACGCGCCCATCCATCATGTCGCTGGGGGCTACGAGATCGGCGCCCGCTTCAGTGTGGCTGACCGCCGTGCGCGCGAGAAGTTTCAAGCTCGGATCGTTCAGAATCCGCGCTCCGCCGTTTTCCTTGCGCACGATGCCGCAATGGCCGTGGCTCATGTACTCGCACAGGCAGACATCGGTGATCACCAGCAGATCGGGCAACTCCTTCTTCAGGAGCCGGACGGTTGTTTGAACGATGCCGTTGCGCGCATACGCGCCGGAGGCCAGTTCGTCTTTTTTGTCCGGAATGCCGAAAAGCAAGACGGCCGGCACTCCCAGCGCGCGCGCTTCTGCGGCTTCGCGCACGAGTTCATCCGGTGAGAGCTGAAAGACACCAGGCATGGCTTCGATGGAGCGCCGTAACTTTCTTCCGGCCCGGACGAACAACGGCAGAACGAGTTGTTCGACGCTCAACCTCGTTTCGGCGACCAGCCGCCGGAGGGCGGGGGACTGCCGCAAACGCCGGGAACGATAGGCCGGGAACTGACCGGTGAATGGCAAGCTCATGGCGCGAGAGTAGCGGGCCATCGTCGAGGCGGCAATCTAGTCTTTGCGCGGGGATGGCGCATGGTTATACTGTGCTGTGCTTAAAACGCGTTTGATCATCGTCGGATTGGCGCTGGCGATTGTCGCGGGCATTGGGCTGTTCTTCGGATTGCTGGTGTTCCGGCTGCCGTGGTCGAACACGCCGCCGAAGATTCAGAACACGACCACGCTCCTCAAGGAGGTGCAGACCCTTTCGCAGTTGGTCACCGTGAAATACGTACTCGAGAAAGTCGTCATCCTGGAAGACGTGAAATGGTACGGCCAAAACCGCGTTCTGATGGTCGCCCATGGAGTGGTCAAGGCAGGCGTTGATTTGCAGAAACTCACTCCGCAAGACCTGCGCGTCGAAGGCAACAAGGTCCTGCTGAAACTTCCGCGCGCGGCCATCACCGACGTTTACCTGGACGAACAAAAGACTCAGGTCATCGAAAACTCCACCGGACTGCTGCGCACGTTCGACAAGACGCTGGAGCAAAACGCGCGTCGTCAGGCGGTCATGGACATGCGCCTGGCCGCTCGATACAACGGCATCTATGAAGACGCCGAGAGCCGTGCGAAACTGCAATTGACCGAGCTGTTTCGGCAGCTCGGTTGCGAAGTGGAATTCCTTCCAGAGAAGTGAGCCGCGAGTGCCGCGAAGTTACTTCAGGCTTCGACGCGCCATAGGAGGATCGTCCAAGGCGGACGGGTTGGACAGGACGCCCGGCGTTCCTAGTTTCGGCCGGCGCGAGTTCATCTCGGCGACACGGGAACGAAGTTCCACGAGATAAAGCCCGCTCCACCTCGGTGTGCCGAGGCGCTTCGGGTTTTGACTTTGGACATTCATGTTTCTCGCGTTGTGCCGAAACGGAACAGTTCGACCGCCCCGTTTTCCTGTATCCGTTGATCGCAGAACACGTGCCAACAAGCGGTTTCCTCCCAAGATTTCTGAATGATGACGAAGATTCTGCCTCGATGGGTGTGGGGAATCGGCCCGTCAGAGCGTTAGTAAACTGCAATTACTCCAATGGAATGAGACGTTCGCCCTCGCTCCGGAACCTCTCCCCAGGAAGGGGAGGCTCTTCGAGCAATCGAAAGCACCCACCATTCACTCATTCGTTCGAGTGCGTGCGCAATGCATTCTCATCAATCCTTTCATCTTGCATTCAGCCAGCCTTCCATGGGCCCTACTCCCTTCTCCCCCCAGTGGGGGAGAAGGTGCTCGGAGGGCCGGTTGAGGGGGATTCCGACCGGTGTGTTTGCTTCCCATGGACGGGGCGAGACTCCGTCGAGCCGATCCTACCGTCGCAGACGGTGCGAGCGCAGCATCTTCGTACGCTCGTCCCCGGGAAGAAATGCTCACTGCGTTCGCCTCTCGGCTCGACGGAGTCTCGCCCCACCGGAAGTTCATGGTCCCGACTTCCCGTGAACCGTACCCCCCCTCATCCCGGCCTTCTCCCCAGTGCGCAGAGGGGAGGTTCAAGGGTTGAGCTCGCATAATTTTCGCCGCTTCGGTGCGAACTCACGAAACGTGTGTAACGCAGGTTTCCAAACCTGCCGTATCGCCGATTTCCAAATCGGCAGACCGCTGAAGAACCTCAGCCGTCGAGCGGGTTTGGAAACCCGCGCTCCAGGGTTGAGCAAAACGCCTCTTCGATTCGCCCTCGGGCGTCCCGAAGGCAAATGTCTCTTGGCAATCCTATGCTCGTTTGTTTAGCTGTGCCGGCCGAATGAAATTACCGCGCCTGAACTGTCTTCTTATGTTGTGGCTGGGCGCGACTCTGTGCCTGAAGGCCACCGAAGAGGAAGAAGTCATTGAGATCGAGGCGGTCAAACCGGGCGAAATCAACTTCGACTATGACGCCGGCGTTGCGACGGCCACGAACGATTTCGTGGTCCGCTACAAAGGCGCCGTTCTCACGGCGCAGCGCGGTCAGGTGAACCAGAAGACGGGCGACGTTTTCGCCGAAGGGTCGGTCATTCTGCAAAGCGAGAATGCCGTCTGGCGCGGAGACCGCCTGCATTACAACTTTCTATCGAAGCAGATCCAGACGGGTCCATTCCGCACCGGCCGCGCGCCGTTCTTTGCCGCCGGCGAAGGGTTGATGCTCGACCAGACCAACAAGGTGTACGTCGCCACCAACACCTTCGTCACAACGGACGACGTGGACCGGCCTGGTTACCGGGTGCGCACGAGACGGCTGACGATTGTTCCGGGCAAGTATTTCGAGGCCCGGCACGCCGTGTTGTATTTTGGGAAAGTGCCTGTGTTTTATTTCCCTTACTATCGCCGCCAGCTCGACCCAACGGCCAACTACTTCGTCGTCACGCCGGGCTACCGGAGTTTGTACGGCCCGTTCGTGCTCGGTGCCTACCACTGGCACTGGAACCAGAAACTCAATGGCGCGATCAATCTGGATTATCGCCTGAAACGCGGCGTCGGCGTCGGCCCCGATGTGAACTACGACGTCGGAAAACTCGGACAGGGCGAATTCAGGTTCTACTACGCCCGCGACGAGGAACCCGGCTTTGAACCGGCCACCCTCACGTCCACCAACAGCGTGCCGATCCGCGAACACCGGCATCGCATCAGCTTCACGCATCAGGTCAACATTCGGAGCAACCTGACCGCCCGGGCCGTGGTGCGCGAGCAAAGCGACGCCTTCTTCACTCGCGATTTTTTCGAGTCGGAGTACCGTGAGAACACGCAGCCGAGGTCGTTCGTGGAAGTCAACCAGCTCTGGTCCAACTTCAGCCTGAACGCCCTCGGCCAGTATCAGATCAACGACTTCTTCGAGACGATCGAGCGCCTGCCCGACGTGAAACTGACCGGCCTGCGCCAGCAGCTCGGCGTTTCGCCGTTCTATTACGAAAGTGACAGTTCGTTCGGCTACTTCCGGCACAAGTTCGCCAACGGCGTCTCGAACGATTTCGCCGCCGTGCGCGGCGATTCCTTTCATCAACTGCTCCTGCCGCAAACGTTCTTCGGCTGGTTGAACGTCACGCCGCGCGCTGGCGGCCGCTTCACCTACTACGGCGAGACGGAAGGCACGGGCACGACATTCGGCGAGCAGCATCGCTGGGTGTTCAACACGGGCGCGGAGGTTTCCTTCAAGGCCTCCCGCCTCTGGAACGGCGCGCACAGCAAACTGCTGGATGTCGATGGGCTCCGCCACATCCTCCAGCCCTCGTTCAACTACGTCTATGTTCCGACGCCCAGCCGGCGCCCTCCTGAACTGCCGCAGTTCGACAGCGAGCTGCCGTCCCTCCGGCTGTTGCCGATCGACTTTCCGGACTACAACGCGATTGATTCGGTGGACAGCCAGAACGTTCTCCGGCTCGGCCTCCGCAACAAACTCCAGACCAAACGGGAGGACGGCGCGGAAAACCTGGTCAACTGGGCCGTCTATACCGATTGGCGGATCAAACCGCGGACCGATCAGGAGACGTTCTCGGATATTTACTCCGACCTCGATTTCAAGCCGCGCTCGTGGATCACGCTGACTTCGGAAACCCGTTTCGACGTAAAAGACCACCGCTGGAACGAAGCCAATCATGTTCTCACCCTGACGCCGAACAGCAGATGGGGAGTCTCCCTGGGGCATCGTTACCTGCGGGAGGATCCGGCGCTCGGACCGGATTCCGGAAACAACCTGATTTACAGCGCTCTTTACTACCGCCTGAACGAAGACTGGGGATTCCGCGCGTCGCATCGTTACGAGGCCCGGGACGGCACTCTGGAAGAACAGCAGTACACGCTGTATCGGGATTTCCGGAGCTGGACGGGCGCCGTCACATTTCGCGTTCGGGACAATCGGGTTGGCCCGACCGATTACGGCGTGGCCGTCACGTTCTCACTGAAAGCCGTTCCGCGTTTCAAACTCGGCGACGACCGGAACAAGCCGTCGTTGCTGCTGGGGAGTTGATGTCTGTGTCGAATGTCGGAACCAATCCTTTCACTGTCGAATCCTTAGGCAGGTCCGCGGATTCGCCTCAAGATATGAACATAGACAGTGACGGCAATTAACAAAAAAAGGATTCCCAGTGCAGGGAGCAAAATATAGGAACAGGTCCATGTCCAATCGACCAAGACCTTTACCGCCTCGGGATTGAGGTTTCGTATTTCCGCGTCGGATGGCTTTGGGATGCGCTTCAGAATGGAAAAGGTTAGAAGCGACAAACCGACTAATGCCGACGTAACAGCCAGTATTTTCAGGTCTGAAAAGTTGTTCTTCACAGCAATTGTTCACGATTGCCATGTAAGTTTCGCGCTCACTCTCGATCCGCGCAAGAGTATTGAAGATCCTTGTCATGCTCACCGTGCATCTCAAACTCCGAGGCGGGCACTCCCGCGCCGAAGCAAAGCGAGGAACCAACCTGCCAGGTTGTGTCTTTAATCTTAATTCGTAAGCGTGATCTTAATCAGCCGGGGAAGGGATTATGATTAAGAGAAAGATTAAGATTAAATCACTGCCACCTGCCAAAGGATGCCACCGGGAACGGAAACAGGTCGCGCCTCGCGTGAGGGCAGTCCACCCGTCGCTGTCCAATCCTTGAAGATTGAGCAGCCGACCGGAAAATGAGTCAAACCTCGCAATTACCTGACAAGACGAAGCCACAGCCAAAACGGAGCGCGCGACGTCCCGGCGCGCAGCAGGTCCGAGTCCAGACGAGCAGCTCCGAGGAGTTCCGTGATCTCACGCCGGCGGGGCTGCTGCGACCGGGGACCGGTCGCGCTCCGTAGATTCTCGCAGACTGCGAAGACTCTTATGGATAGCAGTTCTGCATTGCTTCCCGCGCAGCGCCCGACTATACGCATGTTAACAAAGCCATTATGGAGTTGAGTGCGCAGAGCCGATTTCCCCTTCGTGAGTCAACGCGCGGCAGTTTGACTTCGGTGCTGTGCCGCCTTCCGTCTGTTAAGCGGTCACTGCTGTTCCTGCTGCCGTTGCTGGTGTGCGGCGTTTCTGCGAGGTCCGCCCTCCAGTTCGACGTCTTCCTCGGTTACGGCGGACAGCCGACCGGCACCGACGGCATCGTCCGCGAGGCGGGCTGGTTTCCGGTCGCGTGCGAAGTGCTCAATGACGGCCCTCCCTTCAACGCGGTCTTCGAGGTTTCTTCTTCGCAAATGGGCGGCGGCCAGGCCAAGCGTCTCGCCGTGGAACTGCCGACCAATACCCGCAAACGCTTCGTCATCCCGATGTTCGCCGCTTCCGGCACCTACGGCGTCTGGGACGCGCGATTGCTCGATGACCGCGGCAAGTTGCGTGCGGAGAAAACCGGCATGCGCCCGCGCGGCATTGCGTGGGAGAGCGTGCTGATGGGGGCTGTTCCCCGGACCTTCGCCGGTCTGCCCAAACTCCCGGAGTTGCGGAACAACAACGCCCGCACGCCGCTCCAGCCGCTGGTTGCGCGATTGCAGGTCGAGCAAATGCCGGACAATCCGATTCCGTTTGAAGGGCTGGACGCGATTTACCTGAGTTCGGAAAAGGCGCTTGAGTTGAAGGTTAATCAATCGGACGCCCTGACCGCCTGGGTGCATGGCGGCGGCCACTTGATCGTCGGAGTGGAGCAAGCGTCCGATGTCAACGCCGCGCCGTGGCTGAAGGAATTGCTGCCCATCGAGCTGAAGGGCGCCGAGACGCGAAAGGCAAATCGCGAAGTGCTCGACTGGTTGCGGAGCGGCAAAGATCAGGAGATTACGCCGGACAGCACAACGCGCGCAGGAGCACGGAACCGACCGGGGCTTCCGGGCAGCCGGGCGTCCAATCCCGGTTTCAATCCTTACGCCGACCTGGCTGACGACGCGGAGTTCAACCAGGCCGATTTTCCGGTCGCCACAGGAAATTTGCGCGGCGGCCGGACAGTGCTTTCCGTTCAGGGAACGCCTCTGATCGTGACCGCCAACCGTGGGCGTGGCCAGGTGACTGTGTTGACGTTCAGCCCGGAGCGCGAGCCGTTCCGTTCGTGGAAGAACCGCGAATGGTTCTGGGCGAAGGTGGTGCGCGTGCCGCCGGGCTGGTTCAGCGGCGATCCTCTGAATTTGAATTTTTATGGCGGATCGAGCATCGACGGTGTGTTCGGAGCGATGATCGACAGCCGGCAGGTTCGCAAGCTGCCGGTGCAATGGCTCCTGTTGCTGCTCGTCGTTTACCTGCTGGTCATTGGGCCGGTGGATCAGTATTGCCTGAAGAAGGCCGGCAAACAGATGTTGACGTGGCTGACGTTTCCCATCTATGTCGTCTTCTTTTCGCTCTTGATCTACTACATCGGCTACAAGCTGCGCGCCGGGGAAACCGAGTGGAACGAGTTGCACCTGGTGGACATTCTGCCGCAGGGCGAACGCACGGCGGAGTGGCGGGGCCGAACATACGCCTCCGTTTATTCTCCGGTGAACGCGCGTTACAAACTGGTCGGGGAACAGACCCACGCCACCCTGCGCGGCGAGTTCATGGGCCTGGCCAGAGGCGGACAGGAAGGGAGCCGTTCCGAAGTTCTCCAGCGCGACAAAGGATTCGACGCCGAGATCGAAGTCCCGGTCTGGACGAGCCAGCTCTACGTCAGCGATTGGGCGGAGTTCGCTGACGTTCCATTGTCTGCGACGATCACGACACAAGGGGCGAACCGACAGTTGAATCTTCGCAACAATCTGAGCCGCGACCTCAAGGAAGTCCGCCTGGTATTTCAGGACCGCATCTACGAAGTAGGCGATGTGCCGGCCGGCCGCGCCACGACCGTCCCGCTCGAACAGCCGAAGAGCGCGCCGCTGCGCGACTTCGTCGTCCAGCATGGCGGGCCGTTTCAGGGTGCGGTGCAGCAGCGCCAGTACGCGTTCGGTGATAACGCCAATCGCTGGGTGGAGTTGAATCCGCGTACGGTCGCAGCCACCTCGTTCATTTCCCAGGCGCTCAATGTCGGTCTGCACCAGCGCGCGTTCGTTTATCCGGTGGGGATGGATCTGACGCCGCTGGTCGAGCGCGGCGACGCGGTATTGCTGGCGTGGGACCCTGGCCATTCGCCTTCGGCTATGCCGCTTAACCGATTCAAGACGATCCGCAGCCAGCGCAACACCATGTTCCGGCTCGCGATCCCGGCCGGCCAATCCGGAAACCTTTGAACAGTATGTCCACCGCACCCCCCATCCAAGAAGCGCCGGCGGTCCAGGCTTTCGCGCTGACCCGCGTGTACGGTCCGATGATCGCCTTGAACGCGCTTAATCTCACGGTCAACCGTGGCGACCTCTTCGGGTTCATCGGCTCAAACGGCGCAGGCAAGACCACCACGCTGCGCATCCTTGCCACTTTTCTCGCGCCATCCGCCGGCACCGCGCAGGTGCTGGGACACGATGTCGTGCGCGACGCCGACGCGGTGCGACACGTGATCGGTTACATGCCCGACTTTTTCGGGGTCTACAAAGACATGGAAGTGACCGAGTATCTCGATTTTTTCGGGGCGTGCTACAAGATCCCTTCGGCGCAGCGCGAGAAAACCGTCAACGACGTGCTCGAACTGGTGGGCCTGAGCGAGAAAAAAGGTGCGCTCATTGGCGCGCTGAGCCGCGGCATGCAACAGCGCCTGGGTCTGGCACGCGTGTTGATTCACGACCCTGCTGTGCTGCTGTTGGATGAGCCGGCCAGCGGGCTCGATCCGCGGGCGCGCATCGAAATGATGGCGATCCTTCAGGAACTCCAGCGGCTGGGCAAAACAATCATCATCTCGTCGCACATTCTGAGCGAACTCGAGACGCTTTGTAATCGCGTTGCGATCATCGAAAAGGGAAAGCTGATTTACACCGGCCCCGTGCAGGGCGTGCGCGACCAGATGGCCACGGGCCGGATCTTCTGGGTCAGGGTCATCGGCGACGAGGCAAGGGCGGTGGAATTGTTGAAGGCGCGCCCGGAGGTCACCGAGGTGGAAACGGTCGAGGGGCGCCTCAAGGTGACGTTGAACGATCACGACACCGATCCAGGGTGCGTGGCCGAGACGCTCGTGCACGGCGGGGTGAGGTTGGTCGGTTTGGAAGAAGACGAGCTGGGTCTGGAGGAAGTTTTCCTGCGGGTAACGCGCGGCGAGACACAGTGAGCGAAGAAGTTGAGGAGCTTATGAGTTGAGAGTTGAGACAAACCGCGTGTCGCGGGCCGGTGGTTCGCTCTCAACTCTCAACTCCCAATCACTGAGCTCACCATGACCTTTCTTCCCGTGATCGACCGTGAATTGCGCGCCGAGGCGCGCAGCCCGTATCACCACTGGCTTCGGCTCACTGGAGCGGGGGCTGTGTTGGTGTACTTCGTTGCCGTGGCGCAGGGCTTCGACGGTCCCTCCTCGTTCCTCGGCCGCCAGCTGTTCGGCGCTTTGGCATCGGCGTCGATCCTTTTGACGCTTGTGCTGACGCCGCAATTGACGGCGGACTGTCTGAGCCGTGAGAAGCGGGAAGGGACATTGGGTTTGTTGCTGCTGACACCGCTGACCTCCAGCGAAATTGTGGTCGGCAAAAGCGTGGTGCATTTGCTGCGGGCGCTGACCGTGCTGACCGCCCTGGCGCCGCTCTTTGTGGTGCCCATGCTGATGGGCGGAGTGCAGGCCTGGGAGGTGTCGGCCGCCTTGCTGGGCAACCTGGCCGCCGCCATGCTCGGCCTGGCGGCCGGCCTTTTGGCGTCGTCCAGCAGCTCGGAATGGATGCGGGCTTTCGTCCTCGCCGAGTTCCTCGCGTTGGCCATGGCGGTCATCGCGTTTCCGCTTGGACTGATCTTTGGCCGGTTGGGAGGGCCGGTAATTGGATCGGCTGTGTTGGTCGGACTGGCGACCGGCAACCTGTGGTTGGTGATCCTGAGTGTTTCGTGGCGGCTCAAGGGAAACTGGCAGCGGGAACTGGTCGCGCCGCCGCAACCGCGCTGGACTTTGACCTTTGCCGACTCGCAATTCTTGGGGCGTGTCTTTCGCTGGAACAAGGGCCGGACGCTGGATCGCAACCCGATTGCGTGGCTGCAGGAGTACTCCTGGACGGCGCGACTCACCAAGTGGGGCTGGCTGCTACTGGCGATTTTCGGCCAGGTGTTCGGTTCGCGCAACTTGATGTGGGTGCTCATCGCTGCCATCGCGTTCGCCGCGGTGGGCAGTTTCCGTCGCGAGTTGCAGGCCGGTTCCCTGGAACTGCTGCTGGTGACGCCGGTGCGCGAACACCAACTGATCACCGGCCGGCTCTGGGGTCTCTTCTGCCATTTTCTGCCGGCGGTGATGGTTTGGACGACCTTTCGTTACTTTCAACACGTGGTGTCTCCGCGTTCGGGAGTCCTGGTCGATGACGTGCTGACGCTCTACTCGTCCCTTCTCGCGCTGCCCGCCATTGGTTTCGCCTTGTCGTTCTCGCGGGCCAACCTCATCACTGCGTTCCTGCTTTGCCTCGTCGTCGGCGTGTTTATCCCGGATTGGCTTGCGGATTTTGTGGAAGGTCGAACCCGGTGGCTCGGCTATCGTGTCCATTTTTCAACGCTGGCTTTCGTGCTGATTCAAATCGCCGTGACGGTGGCCGCGGCGAAGCAATTGCACACTCGACTGGTC
>Ga0209382_10003716_pt1 | contig 20953 bp, 20 predicted proteins | sample SoiMetdeltSBSDD5_FD_187599 | JGI IMG/M metagenome (GOLD analysis project Ga0209382, IMG submission 187599) | Bulk soil microbial communities from a Populus tree surrounding site in Tennessee, USA - Soil MetaG P. deltoides SBSDD5 (SPAdes) (version 2) | ecosystem: Environmental > Terrestrial >... | reverse complement strand
GGCCGAAACCGCCGGAGAACGGCCCCAACATCGAGCGGCAAGACCGCCGGTTGCGTACACCGATCAGCCGGAGGCCACCCAGCCGGTAGACGTCCCCTCCTTCGTCCCGCGGCACGCAACGGGACTCGAACCCCCCAACGCCAGCCGTGCCGAGGCCCTGAGCAGCAAGTACGCGGTCCATACCAACAGCCGCCGCCGGGCCTGGCCCCCGTCCGCCGTCACCTGTACCGACAACGCCTCACGCCTAGTCCGAGGCCGCTACCAGGAGGTACGCGACCGATACGCGGCCGCGTACCGGGTTCGAATAAGCCGCATTAGGACCTAAGTGGACTCGAACCTTTGGCGTTCTCGATACTCAACGAAGTGCTGCGGTGGGTGGTGTCGCAGCCGTCGGGAGCATCTGGGCGCTCGATGATGCTGGCTCGTCGGCGTCAAGCGATGAAGGTCACTGACCTTCATCGGTGAGCGTGTGCGAGGTAGCGACGCGGCGTCAGCTGTCATTGCTCCGGCCGGCGCTAACGGGACCTCTAGCGACAGGCCCCGTCCTTGTGCGACCTGTCCTGGGGCGATTGCGGGGGTCCCATCTTGCCCGTGATCAGCGTGCGGCGGAGGCCTGGATCGTCCGGGGCGTACTCGTAGGCGAGATGGCCTGACCAGAGCGCGAGCGCCAACGCGACCACCACCCCGGCGACGCTCAGACCGATCGCCCCGAAGATACGGAACATGAGGTAGCCCTCAACCTCGGTGAGAAGAGCCAACGCACCGAGGAACGTTCCTAGGACGACGAAGTATCGGGCGATCCTGAGGACTAGCAAGAGCGCGTACATCCCGCCTCCCTCGATCCGCTTCGGGCTTCTTACGCCACGGGCCGGCCCGTGACATCGTTGGGTGGGGCGGACTCATTGTCGGTTCGACCGGGCTCGGCCGTCGAGGGCATGGCGCTCGAGAAAATCGACGAGGCCCTTGGCCACCTCTGCGGGCCGCTGGAGCATGAGGAAGTGGCCGGTGTGTGGCAACCACATCTCCTCGGCGTGCGGGAACCATGATCGCACGAGGTTGCTGGCCTCGACGAAGCGTGGCGCGGTGTCGGCGCCGCGCACGCTGAGGATCGGTGCGCTGATATGGGCGGCGTCGGCTGCGCTGAAGCGCCAGCCGCCAACAGCGGGCATCTCGGCCTGGAAGAAGACATCGGCCCGTGACACAGCGGTGGCGAATCCGCCGGGCAGGGCCCGCTCCAGCTCGTCTCCGTATCCGGCACCACACACCACGCCCAGGAACAGGTCGACCGCGCGCTCGCGGTCGCCGCGACGGTAGGCGTCGAAGACCGGCCCGAGAGCGGCGACCGCCTCCGGCGAACTGGACACGCCGCGGGCGGCTGGCTCGAGCAGGGTCATCGTGCGCACCCGGCCGGGTGCATCGCGGGCAAGCTGCAGAGCGACCAGGGCACCATAGGAGTGCCCGACTGCGTGGGCGCTGTCCCAGCCGAGATGGTCGAGGAGCCGTGCGCACGTGGCCGCGTCGGCGTCCACGGTGAGAGGCGCGAACTTGACCCCCGGCCGCCCGGACATGCGGCGGTGGTACAGCAGCGTGGCTACCCCGGGAAGGTGGCCGATGAGTGGCAGGTACCACTCGACGAACGGGCTGGCGTGGAGAAAGGCCACCGGCTCGCCCTCCCCACGCAGCTCGTATGAGATCTCACTGCCCTCGATCCGAACTCGTTCCACGATCCCTCACCTGCCCCTCATCTGCCACGCCGGGCGCTCCGCTCGTAGGCGCCGCTCTGGGTCCGAGCGTCGCGCCGACCGCTTAGACGGCACGTCCTGGTCATGGCACCAGCCGGTAGAAGCGCCAGAAGTCGTGCTCGATCGGTAGGACGTCGACTCGGGCGAAGCCGGCCTCGCTGGCGTAGGCCCGGACGGTGTCGGGCCGGATCACCGTGCCGGTCCCGGCGGAGTCGTCGTGGAGCAGGCCGACGGGCAGGCAGTGCAGGACGCTGAAGCCGTAGTTCAGCCGCTCGATCTCGTCGCCGGGCGCGGCGAAGCTCTCGGCGACTCGCTCGTCGGCGACAAGCACGCTGCCGCCGGGAGCGAGGCTGGCTCGGGCTGCCTGGAGCGCCTGGACGGGGTGGTTCATGTCGTGCAGGGCCTCGAAGATCGTGACCAGGTCGTACGGGCCGCCCAGGTCACCGGCACCGGCGTCGCGCAGGACTGCTCGCACCTGACCCTCCAGTCCGGCAGCGGCCACGTTGGCGCGTGCCCGCTCGACGGACGTGGCGTCGATGTCGATGGCGTCGACCTGCACGAGGGGGTAGGCGCGGGCGATGGCGATGCTGGATTGCGCGGTGCCGGCCGCGACATCGCCGACGTGGGCGGCAGGCGTCGCCTGCAGGCGGGTGTCGATCTCGGGTATCGCCGACAGCCACGCGCCGACCAGGTTGACGAACTGGGGCCGGTTGATCGCGCCGATGGCGTCGACCAGGTCGGCGCCGTAGGCCTCGAAGGGTAGGCCGGCACCGCTGCGGTACGCGGCGAGCAGTTGCTCTACGGGGAGGACGACATCGACCGCGATGCCGGCCAGTGGGGTCATGTAGTTGAGGTCGTTCTCGTCCACGAAGACGGCCCGGTGCTCGGCCGGTAGGTGGTAGCGGCGGGCTGCCGGCTGGGCGGCGAGGTCGTCGACGGTCAGGAACCCGGCGACGGCCTGCTGCTCGAGCCACTCCCGTACGTAGCGCTGGGCGCAGCCGGTGCGGGTAGCCAACTCCGCCGGAGTTGCGTCGCCGCCGTCGGCGAGGGCCCGGTAGAACCCGAGCCGGCCACCGACGTGCACCGATGCCACCTCCAGGCAGTCGATGGCGGCGTTGAAAAGCCGCTCGACCAGCGCGTCGGTGGCGCTCGTCGTCGTGGCAGGGGCTCCGGCGAGCTCGGTCACAGCAGTTCTCTCCCTTGTCTCGGCCGACAGGCCTGCGAGGTGCACGAGGCGCTCGAACGATCGGGCTGGCGGCGACGTCATCATCACGGCGACCGTACGAGCGGTGCGAGCGGCGCGACATCGCCCGAATCGGCCAAATCGCCGGCCGGGCAGAGATGGCCAGATCGGGCTATGCGAGCCCGTGCCGAACAGCCACGGACGCCGCGGCCGCCCGCGACGGCACGGCCAGCTTGCGCAGGATGCTGGTCACGTGCCGGTGGACCGTGTGCCCGCTCACCACCAGACGCTGGGCGATCTCCTGGTTAGTGAGCCCCTCGGCCACCAGCGACAGCACCTCGCACTCACGGGGAGTGAGCGCTTCCAGCGGACCACCCGCTCGGCCTCCGAGATCAGGCGGAGCCACGACGGCGCGGTCGGCGAGAGCGGCAAGCATGGTCTCGGCCCGGGTCACCTCGGCAAGTGCCCCCAAGGCGCACAGGTCCTGCAGCGCCGTAGCGGCAGCGACACGGGCATCATCCGGCCGCCCCTCGTCGAGCAGCACCGCGGCCAACTCGAGACGCGCCCGCCCCACCTCGTGGCGAGCTGGGCTCCCCGCCAACAGGTCGATGGCGTCCTCCAGACAGGCCCGGGCCGCGGCCGTCTCGCCTCGGCTGCGTGCCAAAACCGCCTCGGCAACCGCAGCTGCTGCCCGCAACGGCCGGGTCTGCGACCGTCCCGCGATCGCCCGCAGCTCCTCCATCGCCGCCACGGCGCGCTCCTGGTCGCCGAGCGCCACGTACGCCCGCACCGCTACCTCCAGACCCGGCGAACGCTCGATCCGATGAGGCTCGGGATAGCGCCGCAGAAACCGCTCCGTCAGCTCCCCCGCATCGGCCCAGCACCCACGGTCCGCCGCAAGCGCAGCCCGACCCAACAAGGCACGGACGCTGCCCTCGCAGCGGTCGAACAGCTCCACCGCCTCGTCGAAGCGGCCCTGTAGGCGGCGCAGCTCGGCCAGCCGAACCAGCGCCTCCTCAACGAACAGCGGCCGGGAGGCCAGACCGTCAGCCGCCAAGTTGACCTCGGCTTCGGCCTCGTCCCACCGGCCTTGCCAGGTGAGCACCCCGGCGTACTTCGCGCGGCAGATCCCCAGCAGGAATCCGATCTCGTGTCGCTCGCAGAACTCACCCACCTGCCGACACCACTGGCTGGCACGGTCGTAGTCCCGCACCTGCTCGCAGGCCGACACCAGATAACAACACGCCCAGGCGACACAGCTCAGCAGCTCCGCATCGCCACCCAGCGCGGTGGCCGTGGCCTCGTCGAGACGACGCATCCCCTGATCGAGCTCGCCCAGGCTGACCAACGCCCGGCCCTCCAACGCCAGGCCCAACATCTCGAGCTCGACCACACCAAACCGCCGCCCCAGCTCAGCAGCATCGACGGCCAGGCGCAGGGCCGTGCTGGGATCCTCGTCGATGATCATCGACGCCTCGTGCACCGCCAGCCACGCGTGCCCCGGCCCCGGCTCCCGACCATCGAGCAGACGATGAGCTCGCTGAAGCCAGCCGTTGCACACCGCGGTCTCGCCACGGAACTCCGCCCAGTCGGCCGCCAGCCACGCGGCCACCCGCGCCGCGGCGTGATCGTCGCCCCGCTCCCGGTACAACCGGAACGCGTGCTCACGAGACTCAAAGGTCAACGGGTCGTCATCGAGGCAATAGGCCGCCCATCCCAAACCCTCGTAAGCCTCGGCCGACGCGCCGACCGACAGCGCCGCCACGAAACACTCCCGTGCCCTCTGCCACTGGCCGGCACGGAGCGCGTCCCGGCCTGCCGCCACCGGGTCCGCCGTCGTCGGCTGCCCCTCCATCGACAAGAAGTCTGCCAGCCGGACCCTAAACACCCCAGCGAGAGGGTCTGCCGCAGCCGCTCGGAGCGACCTTTAGGAGGTACGCGTTTGCGTACGACGCGTCGGCTGCGAACAGGCACCCGCGGCCGACGCGTCGACACGACACCTTCCGAGATCCTCCACGAGCCCCCTAGTAGGAGGTACGTCGGTCGGTACGCAAGTACGTACCCGATGCCAGTGGACCTAACGGGACAGCTTTCAAACCCTCCACCAACCCTTGAGGCTCTGGCCGACCTCGACCTCGGAGAGCCCGAGAGCGGCTGCTCACCGGACAAGGCCCAATCATCGGGCCAGATACAACGGACGACTCCCCACTCTTCGCGACGACTGAAACCCAACCAGGTCGAGGCCCTCGTGGCCGGCTATGAGACCGGGAAGACCATGAGGGAGCTGTCGGTCGAGCTCGGTATCCACCGGAACACTGTGTCCTCCTACCTTCGCCGGACCAGCGCTCGTCTCCGCCGGCCCGGACTCGACCCAACGCAGGCTCGCACCGTGGCCGACCTGTATCAGGCAGGCTGGTCATCGGGCAGGCTCGCCGAAATGTTCGAGGTCAGCGCCGACACCGTCCTCAAGGCATTACGGCAATCCGGAACTCCGATTCGCCCTCGGCGCGGCGGACCCCGACCAAGCCACCGACATCCTGACAATCCCACCGACCAGCCGGGACGCCGGCGCCAAGAGATCCACGCCACGGGCGGCGACATCCGCCGCATCTGCGACCTCTTCGGGCTCAGTGTCGAAGCCGCCACGCGCTACGCCCTGTGAGCGTCAGATCAGTTCGGATTGGAGGGTCTCGGCCACGGGACGGCGGGCACCCTGGCGGGCGGGGATGGTGGTGAGTGCGGCCATCGTGAGGACGGTGCCGGGGACCACGACGAGCAGTTGCCACAGGGGCGGGTTCGGGGCCCCCACGGCGGCCAGCAGTCCGAGGCCGCCGGGGATGCCGAGGATGGCGCCGACGAGGGCGGAAGGCACTTGGGCGGTGGAGAGTCCGGCGCTGATCTCGTGGGGGGTCGCGCCGAGGGCGCGGGCCAGTGCCGTGGAGTGGCGGGCGTCGAGCGCGGTTGCCCAGGTGATGAAGATCGCGTTGACGGCGGCGAGGGCGACGAGCGTGATCGTGATGACCAGCAGCACCTGGTTGAGGCGCTCGATGCCGGGCCTGTCCAGGTCGAGCTGGCCGGCGTTGATGTGGGCGCCGAGCACGGCGACGATACCGCTGACGGTGACGAAGATGCTGAGGGTGTTGAGCACGATGCGACGTGGCCGCCGAGCGGCGATCCGTAGCCCGAGGAGCAGTGGGACGGGTAGCCGCGCGGAGAGCGTGATCAGCCAGGGCGTGCGCCGGGGTGGGCGGGCCGAGTCGACCAGTGCGAGGACGGTGCTGGTCCGTGAGGCGCGGATCGCAGGGACGAGGGTTGCGGCGACCGTGACCCCAAGTGCGGTCGCCGTGACCAGGCCGATGGTGGATGCCGTGATGGCCGGTACCCCCATGCCGCCGACCAGGCCCGCACCGGGGTCGGTGACCAGCGGCGCCGTCAGCGATCCGGTTGCCACTCCGGCCATGGCGGCAAGGAGGGCCACAACGGCGTACTCGACGAGGAGCACCGCGGCCGCCAGGCTCGGTGTGCCACCGACGGCCTTGAGCAGTCCGACGCGTCGGGTCTGGTCGGCCATGCGGCCCCCGACCAGGACGGCGACACTGGCCACGGCGAGAACGGCGAGCAGCCAGCTGCCGATCAGCAGGGCTCGCCGCTGATGCCGAAGCCGCCGGTCGGCGTGGTCGAGGATGTCCTGCCACGACATCCCGCCAGGCTCGAACCGCCGGTCGAGATGCGTGTCGACAAAGCGGCGGGCGGCAGCCGGGTCGTCCAGCTTCAGGTTCAGGACCGACATGACGGGCTCGTCGTCGGTAGCGAGGCGCTGGGCGTCGGCGCGGGTGACCCAGACCAGGCCGCCGGGGTCGCTCGGACAGAACGACGTGAGGCAGGTCTGCTGCGGGTACGGCGCCAAGGCGGCGGTGACGGCGACGCCGACGACGCGGAACGACCCGCCGTTCACGGTGATCGCATCACCGACATCGACGCCGAGCGCCTCGGCGAAGGCCGCCTCGAACACCACACCGCCATTCTCGACCCAGCCGCCCCGGGTCAGCTCGGGCTGATCGACCGCCGCCGGTACGGTGTCGCGGCCCATCGCCTGGGCGTCGACACGGCGACCGCGCACCTCGATCACCGCCGCGGTGACCGGGAACGGACCACTGTGACCGACGACGCCTGCAGCGTCGGTCAGGGCCTCCAACCTGGCCAGGGTCCCCGGGTCGCGGCCACCGGGCGCATGGGGGTCCGCCGAGGGCGGCCAGCCGACGGCCACGACGTCCGGCCCGGCCGTCGCCTCCCGGGTGCTCTGGTAGGGGTCGCTGGTCAACCCGCGCAGGACGAGCCCGAGGGTGAGCGTGGCCGTGGTCCCCACGATCGCCAGCAACAAGAGCGCGGCCTCGCCCGGGCGCCGTCGCAGGTCGCGGACCGCGAGGCGGGCGACGAGCAGGACCCGACCCACCGGTCAGCCCTCGAACCCGGCGAGGCTGCCGAGCTGTCGCAGGGTGCCGCCGGTCAGTCTGGTCTCGTCGACGAAGGCGCCGTCGCGCATGGAGATGAGCCGGTCCGCAGTGGCGGCGATGCGTGAGTCGTGGGTGACGACGACCAGCGTCTGTCCGGCCTCGTGCAGGCTCTCGAAGAGGCGCAGAACCTCAAGGGTGGCGGCACTGTCGAGGTTGCCGGTGGGCTCGTCCGCGAACACGACCAGCGGGTCGTTGCTCAATGCCCGGGCGACCGCGACCCGTTGACGCTGACCGCCCGACAGCGCCGCGGGCAGGAAGCCCGCCCGATCCGCCAGCCCGACCTGCTCCAGCAGCTCCGTAGCCCGGTGGCGCGCCGCCCGCGGTGAGCGACGGGCCAACAGCGCCGGCAGCTCGACGTTCTCCACCGCGGTGAGCTCGTCCATCAGGTGGAAGGCTTGGAACACGAAGCCGACAGCGGTGCGCCGCATCCGGGCCAGGGCCTTCTCCCCGGACTGGTCGATGCGCCGCTCGCCGAGCCAGACCTCACCGTCGGAGGGCCGGTCCAAGCCGCCCAGCAGATGCAGGAGCGTGGACTTCCCGCAGCCGCTAGGTCCCATCACGGCCACGGTCTCGCCTGCTGCGACGTCGAGGTCGACGTCGTCGACGGCGCGGACCAGGCTCTCGCCCTGGCCGTAGCGCTTGCACAGCCCGCGGGTGCGCAGCACCGATGTAGACGTGTCAGCGATGTCGCTCACGGTCTGCTCCTTCGGTCGGTCCACTGCTTCTCGCAAGCCTCCAGCCAGCGCACGTCGGCCTGCAGTCGCAGCACGATGCCCTCCAACAGCAGCGCGGCGTCGGCGCCATCGGGCACGGCCATGGCGGCTCGCTGGGCATCGCGCAGCCGGCGCAGCAACTCGCGGCGCTGGGTGTCCACGATGCTCAGCGGGTCAGCCAGACCGGCCGCGGCGGCCGCGATCAGCTTGAGATGGAACTCCGTCAGGTCCGGCTTGGGCCAGCTCACCTCACCAAGCCATCGGGTGACGCGCTGCTGGCCGTCGGGTGTGAGCCCGTAGACCCTCCGGTCAGGCCGATCGGGCAGTCCTTCCGCCCGCGTCGACGTCACCAGCCCGGCCTTCTCCAGGCGGGTCAACGTGACGTAAACCTGCCCGGCGTTCAACGCATCGCCCAGCGGGCCAAGCGCCTCACGGAGCCGGGCCCGCAGCTCGTAGCCGTAGGAGGGCTCCTTCGCCAGCATCGCCAGGACCACTTCCTGCCGCATCGCCGTCAGCCCCCCGCGCACTCGGTGCAGTGCACGTCGTCGACCGGTTCTCCCGCGATCAGCCTCGCCACCCAATCGACCAGCGGCTGGCCGTCCACCTCCTCGGAGTAGAAGACCTCGTCGCTGAGCACCGTGTGGTCCTCGCCCGGTGCCGTGTAGCTGGCCACGTTCACGCTCGCGCTTTCGATCTGGGCCTCGTTCGCGTCCATGCGCCCCACGAGGTCCCCGGTGGGGACGCCGAGCCGCAGGAACCAGGACTCCTGGTTCCCGTCGTAGGCGTAGTCGTGGCGGGCGAACACGATCTCCGGGTCGTGCCGTCCGCTCTGGACGAACAGGCCGGGGGCGCTCCACAGGTCGGCGTTCTCGTCGACCCTCTCGGGCCACGGCGGGACGGCGGCGGTGGTGCCCCAGACCTCGCCGAGGAGCCGGTTGAAGGCCGGCGCGTCGGGATAGGAGCCCGACCCGTCTGCCAGCACGGTGATCCGGGCGTCGGGGAACCGATCCGAGACGAGCCCGGCATACAAAGGGGCGGCCGCCGAGCCGGCGCTCTCCCCCATCACGACGACCTCGGTCGCGTCGGGGAACGTGGACGCCAGGTGCTCGAGGGCGGCGCTCCCGTTGACCAGCCCCTTGTGGTGCACGGTGAGGCCGGGGGCGTACTCCGTGGTGACGTTGCCGAGGTGCACGTCGCCGGTGCAGTACGGGACGTAGACGACCGAGTGGTCGGCGAACGGGTTGCGCTCGTCGGCGAAATCGAACACACCCTCCTGGGCCGGACCCTCGGTGATCGTGGTGTTGTAGAGCTCGTTGTCCGGCTCGCAGGTCTCCGCCGAGAAGCAGGCACCGCCGCCCTGGAGGTAGACGACGACCTTGTCGGGGTTCGCCTGGCGCACCCAGAAGCTGAACTCCGAGCCGTCCGAGCACCGGCAGTCCCCTCCCGGCACCACCTCTTCCCAACCGGCGGCTGCGGTCTCATCCTCGCCGTCGGCATCGTCGAACACTGACTGGCAGGCCTCCTGGGCCGCATTCCACGCCTCGTCAGGCTCGCCCATCGGGGCCCCGACCAACACGAAGCCATCCCCACTCACCTGCGGGTCAGGGAACCCCTCGATGCCCTGATCACGCATGCATCGAGCAAACTCCCGCTCCCTCTCGAAAGCGGTCCGCTCCTCCCCGGACAGTTCGCGCTCCGAACTGCCACCAGCGCCGTCATCGGAGTCGCCGCCGCTGCATGCGCCAACCAACCCCGCAACGGCCAACACCACGACCGTGACACCCAACCGGCGCCTTGCTCGCAGACCACGACAGCCAAGACGTCGCTTCATAGCTCCCTCCCAGATAACGGTTAGCTGTAGGCTAGCGGTTATCTATCCGATCGGCAAGCACGCGCCCGGTCCGGGACCCCGCCGAGTGGCTCCGAGCAAGCTCCCGATTCGAGGCGCGAGACGACTCCCTCTCATCGGAACTAACCCGCCCAAACGCGGACACGACCTCAGACATGGCCAAGATGCGGCCGACACGCGGACCGACCGGTTAGCGAACCCACCGGCGCATGCCCCTCATCACATACCGTCCACACGTGGGTTCAAGCCGCCAGACCTTTCAGTGATCCCGAACCCACCGGCTTGAGCAGGCGTCAGCCGGTTAGTGAGCCAGACCAAGGACCGCACCAACCGTAAAAGCAACCACTGGTCTTGCCCCGTCTGGTGAACATGGGGATGTTGCCCGCTGTGAAGCCGCCTGCGGTCCGATTCGACGCTTTCGGGTTTGAATAGGCCGCGTTAGCTACCTAACGGGACTCGAACCCTCCGGCGGCCCAAGCCGGCCGCTCTACCAGCAGGTACGCGACTGCGTACGGGCGTCGGTGTCGAAATCGCACGCGAGACGGCTGCGTCGGCACGACAACCCCCGAAGCTCCTCCACGATGCCGCTACCAGAGTGGACGCGTGCTGTACGTGATCACGTACGGGAGCGGGGTGGACCTAAGTGGACAGCTTTCGAACCCTCAACCTGCCTTATGCCAGCTCGCTGACCTGGACATCGGCACTCCCCACGGCCACGCGCCGGAGGAGGCCCGCTCCGCTCGTCCGGTTCCTCACGCCAGGTCACGCACCGCCCGGCCTCTCAAGGCGGCCCAGCTCGACGCTCTGATCGCCGGCTACCGAGCCGGCCGAACGATGGAGGAACTCGGCGTCGAGTTCGGCATCGACCGACGGACGGTCTCCACCCACCTGCGTCGGGCCGGGATCAGCTCCCGCCGGAGTCTCGACGAGGACCAGGTGCAAGAGGCAGCCCGGCTCTATGAGGCGGGCTGGTCGTCAGGACGGCTCGCTCAGAGGTTCGACGTGAGCGCCGACAACGTGCTCAAGGCGCTGCGGACCGCAGGAGTCACGATCCGGCCGCGTCGGGGTGGCCGCCAACGGGTGCGGCGGCCCTAAGTCCCTGAGTACGCCCGTTGGTCAGTGACGCCCGGCCGTTGACCAGTAGGTACGCGGGCACGTACCGGTCCAGAAATTGGGTACGCCGCGGTGCCCGAGTCGTTGACGCCGCCGGGAACGCCGCCAGTGGCCGGTCTCTTCAGGCGCCGAGATAGCGCAGCACCGCGAGCACCCGCCGGTTGGCGTCCTCTGAGGAGGGCAGGCCGAGCTTGCCGAAGATCGCCGCTACGTGCTTCTCCACGGTGCCCGCCGAGACCACGAGGGTCTGTGCGATGGCCGCGTTGGACCTGCCCTCGGCCATCAGGGCCAGCACTTCGCGCTCGCGTGTGGTGAGCGACTCGAGATCCGTGGTTCGCTGGCGGCCGCCTGCCAGTTGGGTGACCACTTCGGGGTCGAGGGCGGTGCCCCCGGCCGCGACCCTGGTCAGGGCCTCGGTGAACTCGGCGACGTTGGTGACCCGGTCCTTGAGCAGGTAGCCGACCCCGGCGGAGCCCGCGGCGAGCAGCCGGGTCGCGAACTTGGTCTCGATGTGCTGGGAGAACAGCAGCACGCCGGTGCCGGGGTGCTCGCGGCGGATGTCGATCGCGGCCTGCAGGCCTTCGTCGCTGTGGGTGGGCGGCATTCGGATGTCGACGACGGTGACGTCGGGGCGGTGCTCGGCGACGGCGGCGCGCAGCGCGTCGGCGTCGCCGACGGCGGCGCAGACCTCGTGCCCGCGCTCGGTCAGCATCTGGGCGAGCAGCTCGCGCAGTACGGCGGCATCTTCGGCGATCACGATGCGCATGGCTCGCATGGTCGCAGGGTCTCCGGGTTCCGACGGGGTTTCATGCGTGTAGGGGGAGTTCGATCTCCACCGCGGTGGGGCCGCCCGGCGGGCTGCTGATCCGGAGGCTGCCGTCGACGGTGCGGACGCGCTGGGCGAGGCCTGGCAGGCCCGTGCCGGTCCCGAGCGCGGCGCCGCCGCGGCCGTCGTCGGTCACCCGCAGCCGCAGCCGCTCCTCCGACTGTTCGGCGCGCAGCACCGCGTGCCCGGCCCCGCTGTGCCGTAGCACGTTGGTCAGCAGCTCTGCCGCGCAGAAGTACGCGATGGTCTCGATGGCCGGCGTCGGGCGCTGCGAGTCGTCCTGTGGGAGGTCCACCGAGAGCTCGACCGGTACGGAGCTGCGCGCGGCGAGGGTGGCCAGCGCGTCCGGCAGGCCCTCGTCCAGCACCGGGGGGTGGATGCCGCGCGAGAGATTGCGAAGTTCCGACAAGACCTCGCCTGCGTTGCGGTGGGCGGTCTCGACCAGCTCGCGCACCCGGTCGGGGTCGGCCACCGGTCCACCCGCGGGGCCGAGCCGCTCCTTGGCCATGTCCAGGCCCATCGCCAGCGCGACCAGCCGGACCTGCGCTCCGTCGTGGAGGTCCCGCTCCAGCCGGCGCAGCAGTGCCGCCGAGTCGTCCACGGCGAGAGCCCGGGTCTCCTCGAGGTTGCGTACCCGCTGGGCGAGCTCACCCGGGCCGAGGAGGGCGCTCAGCAGCCAGCGGTCCATCGTGACCATCCCGCGGGTGATCCAGGGGGCGGCGAGCAGCGTCAGCGCCCCGATGCCGGCGGTGAGGAAGGTGTCGGCGAAGCTGCCGGAGTGCGGGGCCCCGGCGCCGCCCGGGAACGGCGAGATCGTCCGCATGCTCGCGCCGCCGGTGGCGCCCACGAGCGGATGGAAGACCGCCCAGCGCAACGGGGTGACGAGATCGAACGCTCCGATCAGCCACCAGGCCGCCGCGTACAGCTGGAAGACCGCGACCGGCAGCTTGACCAGCTGGTACGCGGCCGCGCGCCAGCCCGCCTCGTCCCGCAGACGAGCGGCTAGCCAGGCGAGGAATCCACCGGAGGGACGAGGCAGCGCCGGAGCGGTGACCCGCTCCCCCAACAGCCCTGCGGCCAGAGCGCGCTGGAGTGCCCCGAGGGTGCGGGAGAGACCGAGAGCGAGGACGGCCAGGGCCAGTCCCAGGACGGCGCCGACAAGCGAGGCGATGAGCCCGACGCTGGTGGCAAGGAGAACCAGCACGAGGACGAAGCCGACCAGCGCGACCGGGAAGCCGAGGAGGCAGTACGCGGCCTCGGCCCAGGCACGACGGGTGAAGGGGGTGGTGAGGACGGCGCGCAGGGCCCCCGGCCGGCCCAGGGCTCTACCCGCAGGCTTGCCCAGGGTCCCGGCCGAGGGATTGCCCGCAGGCTCCGGAGTCGCTTTCGGTGGTCGGTCTTGCATCGTCTCCGGTCTCCTGTCGGCCGGGTGGCCCGCGGATTGAGGACCGGGCAGGCGAAGCCGCTACGCGTCTCGCCGCGTCAGCAGCCAGCCGCCGATCCCCAGCGCCGCCGCCACGTACAGGCACAGCACGGCGAAGCCAGCCCACGGTGTGAGCACATCCGACACCTCCTTCGAGACGCCGAGCGAGCTGCTGAAGATCCATGTCGGCATGAACTTCGACACCGTCGTCCCGGTCAGCCCCGCGAGGACCGTCGGCAGGACGAAGAACAGACCGACCAGCGCCCCGATCGCCGCCCCCGAGTGCCGGATCGCAGCACCCAGGCCGACCCCGATCAGGCCCACCATCGCCAGGTACGCGCCGGACAACACGACCGCGCGCAGCACCCCGGGGTCGCCGAGCGACGGTCGCGGAACCCCGTCCGCCATGGCCATCGTGCCCGCGAAGAAGGTCACGAACGTGACGATCTCCCCGACCACCAGCGAGACCACTCCGACCACTGCCGCCTTGGCCGCGAGCATCATCGGCCGGCCCGGCACCGCGGCGAGCGTCGACATGATCGAACCAGAGGCGTACTCGCCGGTGACCGCCAGAACGCCCATGAGGCCGATGACGAGTTGACCGAGCACCACCCCGGCCAGCACGTTGTTCACCGGGTCGAAGGAAGCCGCGTCGGCCGGGCTGGGCGCCTTGGTGGCGGCCATCGCGGCCACACCGATGGCGATCATGCCGACCGTGGTCGCCAGCAGCATCCACGGTGTGGAGCGCAGGCTGCGCAGCTTGATCCACTCCATCCGGACCGCCTGCCGGAATCCGTGGCGTCCGGCAGGCATGCCGGCCGTCGAGCTCGACACCGCGGCGATGTCGGACGCCACGGGGCCGCGCGATGCCGCCGCCGTCTTGGAAGTCGCGTTCGCCACTACTGCCTCCCCGCTTCGGCGGGGGCGACCCCCCGGTACTCCGCGCTGCCACCGGTGAGGGCGAAGAACGCCTCCTCCAACGACCGCCCGCCAGCCGTCAGCTCAGTAACGGTGCTGTCGGCGAGCAGCCGGCCCCGGCCGATCACGATCAGGTGATCGGCGGTGAGCGCCATCTCGCTGATGAGATGGCTGGAGACCAGCACCGTACGGCCCTCGGCGGCGAGCGACTTCATCAGATCGCGGATCCAGCGCACCCCCTCCGGGTCGAGCCCGTTCACAGGTTCGTCGAACAGCAGCACCCCGGGGTCACCGAGCAGAGCCGCGGCGATACCAAGCCGCTGGGACATCCCGAGCGAGAACCCGCCGGCCCGCTTCCGCGCCACACCGGCCAGGCCGACGGTGGCCAGCACCTCGCCGACGCGCGAGCGCGGCACGTCATTCGCAGCGGCCAGCGCGGCGAGGTGGCTCTCCGCGCTGCGGCCGGGGTTATGGCTGCGGGCTTCGAGCAGCGCACCCACCTCCCACAGCGGCCAGCGCAGCTCGCCGTACGGCTTGCCGTTGATGGTCGCGGTGCCCTGGTCAGGGCGATCCAGGCCCATGATCATCCGCATCGTGGTGGACTTCCCAGACCCGTTGGGGCCGAGGAAACCAGTGACCGCGCCCGGCCGGACATCGAAGCCGAGCCCGTCCACGGCCGTAGTCGCGCCGTAGCGCTTGGTCAGCCCGCGGGTCTCGATCATGACCCGCACCACGTGTCTCGAATCATGACCCCGAACCTATTTACACCGCCCGCCACCCGGAACGTGGCTGACCCCCGTCTTCGGCTGGGTGATCTCCCCCAGACCGGCCACCGGACAGCGGCCCGCACGTCATCGGGACTGCCGCGTGATCCGGTGACAGGTGGGGTTAGGCGGCCTGCGAGATCCTGCGACGGGTTGCCTGGCGCTGCCAGGTTTGAATACGGCGCGTTAGGTATCTAACCGGACTCGAACCCTCGGGAACATCTGTGCCGCCCGTCCTACCAGGACGTACGAGGTTGCGTACGGGTCACCGGCTCTGTACGGGCTGCCGAGCCCGCCACACCGGTACGACAACATTGCCGATGGTCGGCGACGCCCCTACCAGGCAGTACGCGGTTCGTACGCAAACACGTACGGGAGCCGAGTGGACCTAAGTGGACAGCTTTCGAACCCTTTACCTGTCCTATGCCAGCTCGCAGACCTGGGCGTCGTCACCCCGCAGGGTCTCGTACCAGAGGTGGCCAAGCTCGCTCGCCACAGTCCGCGGGTCAGGCCTCGAAGTGCTCGGTCATTGAAACCCGCCCAGATCGACGCTCTGGTCGGTGGCTATCGGTCGGGCCGGACGATGGTGGATCTTGCTGCCGTGTTCGGTATCGACAGGCGGACTGTCTCCGCTCATCTGCGCCGTGCCGGCGTCCGAAGACGAGGCAGCCTCGATGACCAGCAGACCGCCGAGGCTGCCCGCCTGTACGAGGCGGGCTGGTCCGCAGCCCGCCTCGCCAAGCGGTTCGGTGTGAGCGCCGACAGCGTCCTCAACACGCTCCGCCACTCCGGTGTCCCGATCCGGCCCCGTCGTGGCGGCCGCATCCGGAGCCAGGTAGCCGGAAGCGTGTCGTAGCTCGGTTCGCGAGCGTGAGGCCGGCGAGGGTTGTGGTCATCCGGGGAGGATGTCGGTGGAGTCGATCTTCTCGTAGGTGGTGGTTTGACCGTCGTTGTCGAGGGTGGTGTTGAGCCATTGGTTGGTGCAGACGGCGGGCAGGAGGGTGCTGGTGGTGCCGTTGCACTGGTAGGTGACGCCGCCGCCTCCGGGGAGCTCCTGTGGGGGCATGGCCTTGATGGTGGCGGTGACGGTTTCGGGGGTGATGTCACCGGTGATGCCGTCGAGGGCGGTGGCGAGGGCGGCGATGGTGGTGTAGCCGCCCATGGTGGTGGGGTCGTCGGCGTGGCGGACGTCGTCGCCGTAGGTGGCAATGACGGCTTGGTGGAGCTGGAAGGTGGGGTCGTCAGTGGCGCCCATGGCCACGCTGGACGCGACCTGGATGCCTTCGAGCCCTCCGTCGGGGACGGCTTGGCGGGTGGCGTCGGTGATGCATTGGGAGAGCGTGACGATGGTGCCCTCGTAGCCGACGGCGCGGAGGCCGTTGAAGGCGGCGATGCAGAAGGCGTCGTTGCCAGTGACCTGGACGACACCGGCGCCGCTGTCGGCGACCTGGTGCATCTGGGGAGTCATGTCGGGGGTGCCGGGCGGGACGCGGACGACCTCGTAGTCGAGCCCGGCCTGGTCCATGATGCCGGGGCCGAGGGTCTCGAGGGCCTGGACGGCCTGGGGGACGTCGATGAGAACGAAGACCACCTTGGCGCTGCCCTGCTCCTGAGCGGCGGCGATGGGCAATCCGAACAGCGCGGTGAGCGGGTTGACGATGGCGAAGGTGGACTGCGCATCGAGCAGGGCGTCCTGGCTGCTGGTCTGGAACAGCATCGTGGGGACGCCGGCATCGTGGACGGGGCGCCACAGCGAGTCGCCCACGGCGGACTGGCTCTGGGCGACCGCGACGACGCCCTCTTCGACCATCTGGTTCCCGCAGTCAGTCGCGCCGGCGGGTTCGCCACCGGCCTCGCAGGCGACGATCTCGATGGGGCGGCCGCCGATGCCGCCGCGATGGGTGTTCCAGAACTCGGCGGTGGCTTCGGCGGCGCGGAGCTCGTCGGAGGCATCGAAGGCCGGTGTCGCCCCGTCGGAGACCATGCCGATCCTCACCGGTTCGCCGGATGCCCGATCCTCGGGCCCGAGGATGTCTGCGGCGACTTCCGGGGCGGGCGTGTCCGCCGATGGGCTGGTGGTGTCGTCGTCCTTGCTGGTGCACGCGGCGAGGGCGAGCAGCAGGACGCAGACGGTGGCGGCCGTCAGGGCGCGGTTGGTCCGCCGCGCCGGGCGCGGCTGTGGGTGTTGGTGCACGAGTCCCCCTGGATCATGGCGGCGTCGCCCAGGAGGTGACGCCGTCTGTTGGTGATGCCGGCCCGTTTCGGAACCGGCGAGATGTCCTCGGCGGGCGCCCGGGGTGGTCGCGAGCCGGGAGCGCCGCTGGTGTGTCAGTTCAGATCAGGACGAGGGGGAGGGCGGTGAGGCGGCGGACCATCAGGCTGGGGTGGTAGCGCAGCGGCCCGGCGTTCTCGTCCAGGCGGACGTGGCGGGTGCGGGAGAGCAGCGTGTCGATGGTGACCTTGGCTTCGAGGCGGGCGAGGGGCGCGCCGAGGCAGAGGTGGATGCCCCAACCGAAGCCGAGGTGGTGGCGGGGGTTGGGCCGATCGAGGCGGACGTCGTCGGGTTGGTCGTGGACGGCGCTGTCACGGTTCGCTGAGGGCCACATGAGCACGAGGTGGGCGCCCTCGGGCACGGGGGTGTCGCCGAGGACGGTGTCGCGGGTGGCGACCCGGTAGTGGCCGCGGAAGGGCGGGTCGTAGCGGAGGGCTTCCTCGACGAAGGTGGGCACGAGCGCCGGGTCGGAACGGAGCCGATCTTGGAGATCGGGCTGTTCGGCGAGGATCCGCACGGCGGTGCCGAGGAGGCTGGTGGTGGACTCACCGCCTGCGGCGACGATCAGCGCCAGGATGCCAATGGCTTCGAGGTCGTCGAGATCGCCGTCGTCGGCGGCGCGGGCGACGGTGGCGATGATCCCCCCGTCGCTGTCAAGGGCGGTGGAGTTGCCTCGGGCCCGGAAGTAGGTGTCGGCCAGCGGGGCCATGGCCTCGAAACTGGCGACGTCGAGGTCGTGCAGGCGGTCGTCGGGGACGAACCCGCCGATCCGCTCGACCATGGCGTAGCCCAGGTCCTTCAGTTCCGGGGCGTGGCTGTCGTCGAGGCCGAGCAGGCGGGCGACCATGACCATCGGCAGCGGCTCGGCCACCTGGCTCATCCACTCGCAACGCCCATCCGCCGGGACTGCGACCAGCGCGCCTTCGACGAGGTCCCGGAAGCCCGGCTCCATCGCCCGGATGCCGGCAGCGGAGAACCGCTTGGCGAGCACCCGGCGATGGCGTTCGTGGTCGGGCGGATCGGCGGTGGCGAGCACGCCGGGCACCTCGACCTCGCCGAGGTCGTCCTCGGCGCCGGGTAGCAACGGCCGCAGCACGGGCGTCGCCTGGTCGCCGCGGTGGAGGAACCCTGGTGCGGTGCTCGAGTACAGGTCGGGCTTGGCGACGACCTCCTGAACGAGGTCCATGCGGGTCACCAGGAACGTCCCGGGGATCGTCTCGTGCATGGGATCGGTCGTCCGCAGGAGCTGGTAGTAGGCGAAGGGGTCCTGGACGACGTCGGGGTCGAACAGGGGATCGACGTTCTCGGTGTGGCTGGTCATGGCCGGGTCCTCTCGCTCGCGCCCGGAGCTCCGCCGGATCGGGCGTCGTGGCGGATCAGCTGGTGGTAACGGCCGCCCAGCAGCCACTCCGACACGTACAGGGCGCCGTCGGCATCCACTGCCAGCGAATGGGGGGCGGTGAACGTGCCGGGAACGACCGGTGGCGGTGTCGCCCGGCCGTCGGCGGCGAGGTGGTTGGGCCACCCCGGCCGGGCGGGCCATCCCCGCTCCGCGTCTACCTCCGCGTCCGGGCTCGCCCCCAGGTAGCCGACGAACCGCTCGTCTGTGTCGAAGGCGGCGAGCCGCCCGAACAGTTCAGCCACCACCAGCAGATCACCCCATCGAGCGAGGGCGCTTGGGCTGTTCAGCGCCCCCTCGCCGAACGACCGGAGGTAGCGGCCCTCCAGGTCGTAGACCTGGACCCGGCTGTTCCCACGCTCCGTCACGTACAGCTCCGGCGTCCAAGGAGCGCGGCGGTCGAGCAGCAGAGCGTGGGGACAGTCGAACCGTCCCGCCCCAGTCTCGCCACTGATCGCCGACACATGGCGGCCCGACGCGTCGAAGCGGTGCACCACGCCCTGGCCGTAACCGTCGGCGACCCACACGTCGCCCGTGCCGCCGAAGCGCTCGTCGTCGACCACGACCGCCGTCGGCGCATAAGACACGGCATCCGATGGCAGCGGAAGCTCGAAGACGATCCCGCCGTCGAGGCGCATCTTCACCACCCGAGGCGCACCGCTCTCCTGCCGGATGCCCTTCCCGAACAGCGCCGCCAGGCCCTCGTCTTCCCAGTCGCCGGTGCAGGTGAACGCGAACCCCGGATCGCACACCCACACCAGCTCCTCGTCTTCCTCCACGACCGCCGCCAGGCCGTGCCCTTCGACCAGGTCCGTCGCCGCCAGCCGCTGCACCGCTCCCCGCCGATCGAACACGACCAACCACCCCGCATGGAATCCGAGCACCTCACCTGACAAGGTCGCCGCCACCCCGCCGTGCGCCCACGCCGACGCCCCTCCCGGCACCCCCGACAGATCGGCCCAATCACCGGTCACCTCGCACGTGACCGCCACGTCCGCGCCCCCAGGGGCGCCGAAAACTCCTGTGTGCAGCTCCACTGGCCCCCCGGGTCAGCTCGCGGGACCCCCAGATCCCTCACGAAGGCGGAGATAACCTCGCCCGTGATGCACCGTACGACTTTTCTGAACGAGTGTCCACACTAGTGGACACCGAATCAGTAGCCCCTGACGTGACGGCGCCGGCAACCGCCGACGAGCGACGCGCCCGACGACGAGCCGCCCGCATCGAGGACAACCGCGCCGACATCCTCGACGCCGCCGAACGAACCTTCGCCGAACGCGGCCTCACCGAAGGATCCCTGCGCGACATCGCCAAGGAGTCCGGCTTCTCCACCGCCGCCATCTACAACTACTTCGACAACAAACAGCACCTCCTGGCCGAGACCCTCTCCCGCCGCGGCACCGAGCTCCTCGACGCCATCGCCAACGCCGCCGACCAGGCCACCACCCCCATGGCCCAGCTCCACCAGATCATCGACGGCACCGTCGCCTTCTTCGAGCGCTACCCCGACTTCCGCCGCATGCTCCACCAGGCCCGCCACGCCGACACCGTCGTGACCGACGCTCTCACCAGCTACGCCCCCGACCGCCTCGAACGCTTCACCCAGCTACTCGACCTCATGACCGGCATCGTCGAAGCCGGCCAACGAACCCACGAGATCCGCCCCGGCGCCCCCACCGCCCTACTCCACCACTACATGACCCTCGTCTACGAACACGTCTACCTCACCACCACCGACCACCCCATGGGCACCCTCACCCACGACCAGTTCCACGACCTCGTCGACGGCGCCCTCCGCCACCCACCCACCTGACACGCAACGGCCAACCCGGCATCGCCGCTCGCCCTGGCGCAACGGCTGGCGGCGACCCCCGACGGTGAGCTGCATCACGGCGTCCACAGCCCACAGCTCGCGGGAGCGGCCTAACGGGACTCGAACCCTCGCAAGCATCAGCGCGCAGCCCTCTACCAGGACGTACGCGGATACAAACGGCGTCAGCGTTGTCCGGACCCCAAGGGGCGCTGGGCCGACACAGCACTCTTCTCCAACCCCAGATCAACACCGCTACCAGGCTGTACGTGGATTCGTACGCAATCACGTACAGGAGCGGAGTGGAGGTGATGGGATTCGAACCCACGGCCTCTTCGATGCGACCGAAGCGCTCTAGCCAGCTGAGCTACACCCCCGGGACGGGAGACGACAGCCTAACCGACGGCCTCCTGGCCGCCCTACATCG
>Ga0209382_10003712_pt1 | contig 20965 bp, 20 predicted proteins | sample SoiMetdeltSBSDD5_FD_187599 | JGI IMG/M metagenome (GOLD analysis project Ga0209382, IMG submission 187599) | Bulk soil microbial communities from a Populus tree surrounding site in Tennessee, USA - Soil MetaG P. deltoides SBSDD5 (SPAdes) (version 2) | ecosystem: Environmental > Terrestrial >... | reverse complement strand
AACACGGTCACGGGCATCCAGCCACACGTGAAAACGGGCCGGGTGAAAGCGCTCGCCGTAACAACGGCGAAGCGCTCCGAAATGATGCCCGGCGTGCCCACCATGTCCGAGGCGGCGTTGCCCGGCTTCGAAATGCTCTCGTGGTTCGGGCTTCTCGCGCCGGCCGCAACGCCGAGGAATGTCATCACGCGGGTGAATACCGAGACCGCAAAAGTGCTCGCGATGCCGGAGATCCGGACGGCGCTCGCAAACCAGGGTTTGGAAACACGCGGCGGCACGCCGGAACAATTCGGCGACTACATCAAAGGCGAGATCGCGAAGATTACGAAAATCGCGAAAACGGCAGGTGTGAAAGCGGAATGAGCGAACGGCCTACCGCGTCGAGCGGTTGGAGCGCCCTCGCTTGGAGCGGTTCAGCAGGTAAGGCAGACACTCGTCTTCGCCGCACCGGATCGTAGCGGGATACGTGAGCGCAGCCGGCACGTCGACGTCACCGCGAAAGCCGTTTTCGCGCGCGTGGGCGATGCACTCGTCGAGGCTCGCGAAGAAGCGGCTGGAGAGGATCGCGATCGGCGTCTCCTCCGTTTCGATTTGCCAGTACCACTGATGGGCCGCCGGAACATCCGCGCCCTGCTCTGCAGTTTTGAAGCACCAGGTCGGCATGGTTTTCCTTGAGTCGCGCGGTGTTGCTTGCCGAGCGGTCGATTCTAGGACGCGTCATTGGGCCGGGCAAGCTTCGTCCCGTCAATAGGCCACAGGTGCTAAAATCGCCCGCTGGCAATTTCGAAAGGAGGTGATCCCGTGAGAGACCCAAAAGGCAGGACCGACCAACAAGGCTCGAACAGCGGATCAATCCGCGTCCTACAGGAGTTCGGCCGCCGTTAGTCGGCGTGCCTCGCAGTATCGGCGCCCCGCGGACTGAATGTCCCCGGGGCGTCTTCTTTTTGCGGGCACCGCGATTGCGTCCACCGATCGTATGACAGACGCCGCGCAAGTCACACGGCCCGAGCCTCGCGCCGGTGCCGGTCTGATCGAGCTCGACAGCGTCCGCTTCGAGAATACCTTCGTGCGCGAGCTGCCCGCCGATTCCGTGCTCGACAACGTGGCGCGGCAGGTACGCCACGCAGCCTACACACGCGTGGATCCCACGCCTGTTCGCGAGCCGCGACTCCTCGCGTGGTCGGAGGATGTCGGGCGCATCCTCGGCATTTCGCGCCCGGAGTCCGTTACCGGTCTTGCAGCAAAAGTGCTCGGCGGCAACAAGGTGCTTTCCGGCATGCAACCGTATGCTGCCCGTTACGGGGGTCACCAGTTTGGCCGCTGGGCGGGCCAGCTCGGCGACGGACGCGCGATCACGCTGGGCGAAGTCATCGGCACCGACGGTCGGCGCTACGAGCTGCAGCTCAAAGGCGCGGGACTTACCCCGTATTCGCGCACCGCCGATGGGCGCGCGGTTCTGCGGTCTTCGGTGCGCGAGTTCATGTGCAGCGAAGCCATGCATTATCTCGGCGTTGCGACGACGCGTGCGCTGAGTCTCGTCGCCACCGGGGAGATGGTCATTCGCGACATGTTCTACGACGGAAATCCGGAGCCCGAGCCCGGCGCCATCGTATGCCGCGTGGCACCGTCGTTCGTCCGCTTCGGAAATTTCCAGATCCTCGCCGCGCAGCAGGAGCTCGACGTGCTGCGGCAGCTCGTGGACTACGTGATCCGCATGCACTTCGCCGAGCTCGGCGAACCTTCACCGGCAACTTACGTGAAGTGGTTCGAGGAAATCTCCCGGCGCACGGCGGCGCTCATCGCGCACTGGATGAGCGTCGGCTTCGTTCACGGCGTGATGAACACCGACAACATGTCGATCCTCGGGCTCACGATCGACTACGGCCCCTATGGCTGGCTCGAAGGTTACGACCCGTCCTGGACACCGAATACGACCGACGCACAGGGACGTCGTTATAGCTACGGCAACCAGCCGCGCATCGGGTTGTGGAACGTCGTCCAGCTCGCGAACGCGCTGATCCCGCTCGTCGGCGACAAAGCGCCGCTCGAGGAGGCCTTGGGAACCTACGGCGAGACGTACGCGAGCACCTACCGCCGCATGCTCTCGGCAAAGCTGGGCGTGCAGGCGCTGCAGGGCGAAGCCGACGACGAGCTCGCGAACGAGCTCTTCGGAATCCTCGAGGCCGCCGAAACCGATATGACGCTTTTCTTCCGGCTGCTCGCGAATGTGTCAGCGGACGATACGGGCGAGAAGGACGACAAAGCGCTGGTCGAGCCGCTGCGGCGAGCGTATTACACCGACGACGCCTTGATGGCCGAGCATCTCGGTCGCACGGCGAGCTGGCTCCGCCGTTATATCGCCCGCGTGCGGCAGGACGGCCTGAGTGACGCCGCGCGCCGCGAGCTGATGAATCGAGTGAATCCGAAGTACGTGCTGCGCAATTACCTGGCGCAGCTCGCCATCGATGCGCTTGCGGAAGGCGACGCGTCGGTGCTCGAGCGCCTCATGAAGGTGCTCGAGCGGCCTTGCGACGAGCAGCCGGAGCATGACGACCTGGCCGAGCGCAGACCCGAGTGGGCGCGGAACCGCCCCGGCTGCTCGGCGTTGTCGTGTAGCTCGTAGCTACGGGGGCTTTCGGGCCTGTCGTCGGCCCTACGTCATGCGTATCGGCAGCGCCGGCAGCGGAAGCGGCGGGCCTTCCGGAACCGCGGTGCGTGCGACGTTCATGACCATCGCGAGCAGCGCGTAGTAACCCGCGATGCCGACGATGTCGATCACGCCCTGCTCACCGAATTTCGCGACCGCACGCGCATACGTCGCATCACTCGCACCTTTGTTGACGAGCACCTCGGTGAGCAGGTCGTAGACGATCTCCTCGTCGTCGGCCATGCCGGTCGGACGCCGGCCTTCACGGACGGCGTCCGCGATCTCCCGCCTCAGTCCCGCCTCCAGCGCCTGCCGGTAATGAGCCCACCATTCGAACTGCTGGTTCAGGTGCCGTGCGGCGATGATCGCCGCGAATTCGTTGATTCGTTTATGGAGCGGACAGACGAACCGGATGTATTCGCCGACCTTCTGCACGCGGCTCATGAAGTCCGGGCTGCGCAGCAACGCAACGAAAGGTCCCTTCACTTCCCCGCGCGGCCCGGCTGCCAGCTCCGCCGCAGCCCTCTTCTGCTCGGGCGTCATGCGGTCTGTCGGGATCATCGGCATGCGCTCCGGTGCGACTTCGTACTGAACGCGCCGGCGATCGCTGGTTTCAGGCGTACTCAACGGTTCCTCCCTTTGATTCGCGAATAGTCGAGTCGGCACTATACTCTGCGCGATTGCCGCTCCCGTGGAGGGCGAGCAACAGGGGGAACCCCATGCGCGCTTCGAGGTACCCGGTCTTGATCGCGTTTGCGAGCACTCTGTCGCTCGTCGCAACGGCGCTCAGCGCCCAGCCGGCTCAGACGTTCCCCACGAAGCCCGTTCGTCTCGTCGCAGGCGCGTTCGGCAGCCCAAGCGACCAGCTCGCGCGCACGCTGGCACCGAAGCTGAGTGAAGCCTGGAGCAAGCCCGTTGTCGTGGATAACCGAACCGGTGGAGCGGGCACCGTACAGGCCGCGATCGTTGCGCAGGCGACGCCCGACGGCCACACGCTGCTCCTCATTTCCGCTCAGTTCGCGATCGGCGCCGCGTTACGCCCGAAGAGTCTGCCGTACGATGCCCTCAAGGACTTCTCAGGTGTCGCTCAGCTTGGCTTCAGCACGAGCACGCTGAACGTGTCTCCGACGCTTGGCGTGAAGACGCTGAAAGACTTCGTCGCGCTCGCGCGCGCGACGCCCGGCAAGCTCATTTTCAGCTCGGGCGGCGGCGGGAGCAGCACGCACATCAGCGCCGAGCGCTTCAATCTCGCAGCCGGTATCACGGCCAAGCACGTCGGCTTTAAAGGCACGCCGGACGCGTTGCTCGAAGTCGTCGCCCAGCGTGTCCAGTACTGTCTCGTGGGACTCGGGTCGGCGATGCCGTTTATCAAGGATGGACGGCTCCTCGCCCTCGCGGTTAGCACACCGAAGCGCTCGCCGCTGCTGCCCGACGTGCCGGCGATCGTCGAGCTCTATCCAACGTACGGGACGGAGGGCGCCCACGCGATTTTCGCGCCGGCTAAAACGCCGATCGCCGTTCGCGAACGCATCAGCCGCGACGTGGGCAATGCGCTCAGCTCGCCCGAGGTGCAGGCGCGGTTGCACGATCTGGGGTACAACATTGCGCCGAGCACGCCTGCGGAACACGACCGGTTGTTCCGCGAGCACATCAACTCGTTCGAGGAGATCGGAAAGCGGCTCGGACTGATCGAGCGATGACAGTCAACAAGCCGCAGACGCTGCAACCATCGACCATTCGTTCACAACCGGATGGCGTCATGACGCCGACGCGCGAATCCATGAAATAATCGGGTCTCTTGTAGCTGCAGCCGCCGTCTAGGGAGGTGAGCTAACGTGACAATGCAACGCGTAGTCGTCGAATTCGGCATGGGCACCGATATCCGCGGCGCCGATTACACGAAGGCTGCGGTGCGCGCGCTGCGCGATGCGCTCTGGCACAACTCTCTCAACGTCGCAGCCGCCCTTGGAAAGCCAACAGACTCTATGGTCGTGGAGGTCCTGATCGGCGTACGGAAGCCCGAGCGCGTCGACAAGGCCGAGGTGCTGGCAGTGCTGCCTCACGGTAGCGGTACGGTCACGGTCGTCGAAGGCGGACTGGAGATCGTGAACGACGCCGGCACGAGCTCGACGATCATCGCGAACGCGGCAGCGATCGTGCGACTCGACCTCGATGGAGCGGCGTGACATGTCCCTCAAGAGAATCATTCTCGAGCTGGGCAGCGGCAACGATCTTCATGGCGGCGATTACACGAAAGCAGCGCTGCGTGCAGTGCAGGACGCCTTGCACCACTCGTCACTCAGCATCGTTCGGTCGCTCGCCCTCGATTCGAGCGCGATGCAGGTCGAGGTGACGATCGGCGTGCAGAAGCCCGAAGCCGTTGACGCGGCGGCGGTCAAAGCCAGCCTGCCGCGTGGCCAGGTGACGGTCAAGGTTGTCAAAGGCGGCCTCGACGTGCCCGCGGAAGGCGGCCACGATGCGGCAGTCATCGCAGCCGCTGCGATTGCGGTGAGGTTCGACCTGCCGTAAAGCAATTGCGGGCTCATAGCGCCGGTCGTGCCTGCGTTCAGCGTCGCCGGCAATCATATGCGTGAGGAGAAGAACATGAGCAAGCGAATCGCGGTCGTCGGCGTGGGACTCATGGGAAGCTCGCTTGCAAAGCACCTCCTTTCCGCGGGCTATTCGGTCACGGTGCACGACACGGACTCCGCAAAAGTGGACGCGCTGGTGAAGCTCGGCGCGCGTAAGGCGTCATCGCCGGATGACATCGCGGCGGAAGTCGACGTGATCATGCTCTCGCTTCCGAACTCGCATGTCGTGAACGACGTCGTCACCAACTCGCTCAAGCTGTTCGAGAAGGGACGCAAAGGGCAGATCCTCGCGGACTGCTCGACGCCCGATCCGGACCTTTCGATCGCGCTCGCCTCGCGCCTGCGCGAGGCCGGTATCGAGATGCTCGACGCGACGATCAGCGGCACGAGCGAAATGTTCGCGGAGAGAGACGCGATTTTCATGGTCGGCGGAAGCGAGGCGGCGTTCAGTCAGTGCGAACCGCTCTTCCGGGCCGCTGCCCGCAACGCCTATTACATGGGGCCAAATGGCACCGGCGGCAACACGAAACTCGTGGTGAACCTCGTGCTTTCGCTGAACCGCATGGCGCTCGCGGAAGGCCTTACGCTCGCCGCAAAGGCCGGGCTCGATACAGCGCAGGCTTTAAAGGTGCTGCAGGACTCAGCGGCCGCGTCGCGCGCGATGGAGCAGAAAGGCACGCGCATGGTGAAGCGCAACTTTTCGAAGCCGGCGAGCGAGCTCTCGACCTCCTACAAGGACGCGCGCCTGATCCTCGGGCTCGGCGCAAAGCTCGACTGCCCCTTACCGCTCATGAGCCTCTACGTGCAGGCGCTCGCTTCCGAAATCTCCAAAGGCCGCAGGCACCTGGATCCCGCCACGATCATCCAGTTCTACAGCGAGCTCGCGGGATTAAAGCCTCCGTCTTGACGCGCTGGGTACGGTAAGTGCAATGGGCGGCAGTATGTTGACTCGCTGCCGAAAAATCTGCGGTCTGCTCTACGAGGGCGATCCGACGACCATGCGCCTGCTGCACGGCTGGCTGACGGTCATCTGGTTCGTCGCGGCAATTCCCATTTGTATCTACCTATACGACAGCGTGCCGTTCCTCGTTTTTGTCTCCGTGTACGCCGTCGTGACGGGCCACTGGTCGTCGTGGCAGGCCGCGAGAGTCGAAGAAAAACAGGACGAAGCGGCTGACACCATACTCGACGCCGGATCGAAACCACGCCAAGGCAGCGGACCGCTTACCATCCAGCAGAAAAGCTCCGCCGGCGGCTGACGCCGCATCAATCCAGGTGCACGTTGATCTGCCTGGCAATCTTCTGCCAGCGCGCGGTATCCGTCGCCACGAAAGCGGCAAACTGTTCCGCCGTATGCGCCGTGAACTCGCCGCCGAGGCTGTTGAGCAGCCAGTCCTTCATTTGCGGCGTGTCGAGAATACGCGCGATGTCTTCGTTCAGCCTGTTCACGACGGCACGTGGCGTTCCCGCCGGCGCAAAAAGGCCCGTCCAGAGGTTGGCTTCCACATCGAGCCCCGATTCCATCAACGTGGGCACATCGGGTGCCGCCGGCGAGCGCTTTGCCGAGGTCACCGCCAGCGCGCGCATCTTGCCCTGCTTAACGAACGGGCGCGTGTCGAGGATGTTGTTGACTGTGAACCCCACCTCGCCCGATGCCACGGCGACCATGACGGGCGCCGAGCCTTTATAGGGCACGGCCACGGTCTTGATCCCGGCAGCGCTGTTGAACATTTCGGCCACCAGATGAGAGCCGCTGCCGTTGCCGACCGTACCGAACGTAAGCTGATTCGGGTGCCCGCGCGCGAGCGCGACGAGCTCTTTCACATTCTTTGCCGGCAGCCCCGAGGACGACACGAGAATGAACGGATTCACCGATAGATTTATGACCGGCGTGAATGCACGCGCCGCGTCGTAGCTGATCTTGCGATAAAGGAACGCGGCTATATACGTGCTCACGGAATGCATGATGAGCGTATACCCGTCGGGCGGGCTGCTCGCCACGATGGCACCGCCGATCGTGCCCGTCGCACCGGGCCGGTTGTCCACGATGAAATGCTGACCGTAGGACTTGTTGAGGTTCTCCGCGGCGACACGTGCGAGCACGTCGGTAGATCCGCCCGCGGGAAACGGCACGACGATACGCACGGTCTTGGCCGGATATGATTGGGCTGCGACCGGTGCCGACAGCACGGCCAGGATCACGAAGAGGAGACGTCTCATGGCAGCTCCCAAACAGCGACGGTCAGTAGTTTTTCAGTTTTCCGCTGTCTCGGCTATGTTCTTCCTGAGACTCCCTATGTGTCAGGACGGCACACGCTTGGGCGCGGTGTGATTCGGGTCACCAATCCTGGAATTCCGCCGGTCCGCAATTTCGCTGCCCCCTGCCGCCGACCGTCGCGCCCAGAATTATTCGGTGAACGGTGTTCGTATAATTCCCACTTTCTGATTGTGCCCCGTCATCGGGCCCGCTCATCCACCGTGACGTCTCGCTGCGACCGCCGCACGTTCCTTGCCCGCGCACTGCTCGGCGGGTTCACCGCACTCGCGGCGAACTGTGGCCCTGGTCGTGCTTTCGCCCAGACGCTCGAATCGCCGCGCACGCGGATGACTGCGGGCGAATTCAGCGCCACGGCGCGAGGCGCAGCACTGAACCGTGCCGTGCACCAGATCATCGATTACCCCCGCGTGCTCGACGATCCTTTCGCGCTGCCGATACTCGGGCCGTTGCGTCCCGGCGAATTGCAGGCAGCCGTTGACCGCCAGAGCCCGGCACTCCGCGCATCGATCGCCTTGCGGAGCCGCTATGCCGAAGACAGGCTCGCGGCGGCGGTCGCGCGCGATGTTCGCCAGTACGTCATTCTCGGGGCCGGACTCGATACGTTCGCCTATCGCAATCCTCATCGCGATTCGGGGCTCCATGTCTTCGAAGTCGATCATCCCGCCACACAGCGGTTCAAGCGCGAACGCGTGCAGACCGCGGGCATCGCAGTACCGCCGCAAACGACGTTCGTTCCGATCGACTTCGAAACACAAACGCTCTCGCGCGAGCTCGCGGTGCATGGATTCCGATTCGACGAGCCGGCCTTTTTCTCGCTGCTGGGCGTCGTGATCTATCTGACCGATGCTGCCGTGATGGAAACGATGCGCAGCGTGGCATCGTGTGCGTCCGGCAGCGAAATCGTGTTCTCGTTCTCGGTGCCCGATAGTCTGCTCAGCGAGCGTCAAAGGCTCAGTCGTGAACGATCCATGATGCGCGTTGCGGCGTTAGGCGAGCCATGGATCACTTTTTACGACCCGCCCGTGCTCGCTCGAACGCTGCGCGCCCGCGGTTTCGGCTCGACCGAGCTCTTCGGGCCTGAAGACGCGAATCGCACTTATTTCGCCGATCGCCTCGACGGCCTGCGCATGAGCGCCGGGCATATGATGTCGGCGCGTATTTGAAAAAGAAAAGCTCGCTGCAGCCTCATTCGCTGAAACTTCCCGGAGCTCAAATGGCAGGTGGACCGCTCGAAGGCGTCACAGTCGTCGATCTTACTTCCGTGGTCGTAGGGCCACTGTGCACGCAGATACTCGCCGACCACGGCGCCGAAGTCATCAAGGTGGAAAGCCCCAGCGGCGATCTCGTGCGCAATCTCAATGGCAAATCGCCCACACCCGGTATGGGTGCGAAGTTCCTGCATCTCAACCGCAACAAGCGCTCGATCGTGCTCGATCTCAAGCAGCCCGCCGCTTTCACCGCCCTGACGAAGCTCATCGAGCGTGCCGACGTGCTCGTCTGGAACATGCGGCCGGCCGCAATGAAAAGGCTGAAGCTCTCGTACGAGGACGTGAAAGCGTTGAACCCGAAGATTATCTATTGCGGCATGTTCGGCTTCGGCCAGGACGGGCGCTACCGCGGCAAACCGGCGTTCGACACGATCATTCAAGGCGCGAGCGGGATGGCGGGCATATTCGAGCGATCCGGCAGTCGTCCGCGAACGGTGCCTCTCGTCGCGGCAGACAAGACCGTAGGACTCATCGCCGTGCAGATGATCGTGATGGCGCTCTATCGCCGCACGCAGACGGGAGAAGGCTGCGCGATCGAAATTCCCATGTTCGAGAACTTCGTGAAGTACGTGATGGAAGAGCACATGTACCTGAGGACGTTCGATCCGCCGCTTGGCGGCACGTGCGATCCGCGCCTCATCGATCCGCATGCCGGACCGATACCGACGAAGGACAGCTATATCTGCATCTCGGCGACCACGACGCCGCAGGCATTCGCGCTGTTCGACGCGATCGGCAAGCCGGAGCTCAAGAACGATCCGCGGTTCAGCACACCCGCCGCCCGCTTCGCGAACGTCAAGGACTACTACGCGTGCCGCACGGAAGCGCTCAAGGAGAAAACCACCGCCGAGTGGCTGGAGATTTTCGACAAGGCCGACATCCCGGCGATGCCGTACCACACGCCCGACACGATCCTGGATGACCCGCACCTCGAGGACATCGGCTTTTTCGAGTGGCGCGACCATCCGACGGAGGGAAAGATTCGCATGATGCGGCTGCCGAACAAGTGGTCGTGCGGTACGCGCAAGGAGTGGAATCCCGCGCCCAAGCTGGGACAGCAAAGCGTCGAACTGCTGAGAGAGATCGGACTCACCGACGCCGAGATAGAGGCGATGGTGCAAAGCGGCGCGACGATGGATGGCCGCTTGAAAGCGCACCGTGGGTAGAAATCGGACCGGCCCGCGCGAGGACCCTATTTCTCTCCAGCGGCTTCGCCCTGCGATGCCTGCAGCGGCGCGAGTGTCGCGTCGCGCCAGGCGCGCGGATCTTCGATCGGCTCGAGGTGCGTCGTGATCGTGGCATTGCGCAGACATGCGCACACCTCCGCCTCGATTTCCTCGGAAAGGTCGTGCCCCTGCTGAACCGTCCACGCGCCCGGCACCAGAAGATGGAGTGACACGAAGCGCCGCGCGCCTGAACGGCGCGTGCGCAGCGCGTGATAGTCGATGCCGAGCGGCCGACGCCGCTCGAGAATCTGCCGGATGCACTCCTGCTCCTCAGCCGGTAGCGCCGTATCCATGAGGCCGAGTATCGAGCGCTTCATGAGGTCGTAGCCCGTCCAGACGATCTTTGCCGCGACGGCAAGCGCAATGGCGGGATCGAGCCACACCCAGCCCGTGAGCACGACTGCACCGACACCCACCGCCACACCGACGGAGGTCCAGACGTCCGTCATCAGGTGGTGGGCATCGGCTTCCAACGCGATCGAATCGTACTGGCGGCCCGCGGCAAGGAGCTTTCGGGCAACCGCGAAGTTGATGAGCGTCGCAAGCAAAGTGAGCGCGAGTCCGACGCCCAGCTGCTCGAGCGGTCTCGGATAGAAAAGCCGTTCGATCGCCGTCCCCGCTATTGCGAGCGCTGCGACGAGGATCAGTGCGCCTTCGAGGCCGCTCGACAGGTACTCGGCTTTGTCGTGGCCGTATGGATGGTCCTCGTCGGCAGGACGAGCCGCGACCGCGAGCGCGACGAGCGCGACCGAAGCGGCGACGAGGTTGACGAGCGACTCCAACGCATCCGAAAGCAATCCCACGGAACCCGTGAGCCAGTATGCCGCCCCTTTGAGCATGATGATGACGATCGCGGCAGCAATCGAAAGCCAGGCAAACCGGGTGAGTGTCGAGCGCGGGGCGGTCATAACAGTTCAATTATCATAGCGTCAGCCAATACGAACCAGCGGAGGCCGTAAGATGGACGGCAGTAAGCGTTCCCGGGATTTTTCGGGCGTGAGCTATGAAGAAGCGCTCCGCCGCGCGGAATCGCTGATTCCGCTGCTGCGTGAGCAGGCGCCGGAATGCGAGCGGCTTCGCTGTCTCACCCCCGTCGTGATGGACGCGCTGCATGATAGCGGTCTGCTGCGATATATGCAGCCGAAAATCTGGGGCGGCATGGAGCTTCCCTTCGTCGCGCATTACGACATCCCGGAGATGCTCGCGCGCGGCGATATCTCGGCTGCGTGGGTGGCGGTGAACCTTGCCGGCCATCACCGCAGCCTCGCGTGGTGGCCGCCGAAAGCCCAGGACGAGGTCTGGCGCGAAAACCCGGACGCCGGCATCGCCTCCGGCATCGCGTACCAGCAGGGCCGCGGTGAACCCGTCGAAGGCGGCGTGCGGCTTTCCGGCGAATGGAATTTCTCTTCCGGCACGGATCATTCTGACTGGAGCCAGCTCGCATGCATCGTGCGCGAAGGCGACAAGCCGGTCGACTACGTGTTCTGCCTGCTACATCGCACACAGTACGAAGTGATCGACGACTGGCACACGCTCGGCATGCGCGCGACCAGCAGCAAGACCGTGCGGTGCAGCGATGTGTTCGTGCCCGCGCATCGCGTGGTCTCGATGTATTTTGCCAAGCCGGGCGGCCATTCCTTCCCCGGGCTCGAGATCCATCGTAATCCCGCCTATCGCGTCCCGATTTCGGCGCTGGGCGGCAACGGCATCGGCGGATGCATCGTGGGTAACGCGCGCGCGGCCCTCGAAACGACGATCGAATGGGTGAAGTCGCGCAGCACGAACTACACGGGCGCGAAAATGCGCGACTTCCAGACGGTGCAGCTGCGCATCGCGCAGGCCGGCGCGAAAATCGATGCGGGCTCCCTGCTGCTCCGAAACGATTGCATCGAAGCGGAGCGCGTCATCATCGAGGGCGGCAATCTCGATATCGAGACACGGCTGCGCTACAAACGCAACACCGCGATGGGCGTGAAACTCTGTGTCGAAGCCGTCGATTCGCTGCACGAAATGGCCGGCGCGAACGGCATCTACGACCGCTATCCTCTCCAGCGCATGTTCCGCGACCAGCGCGCGGCCGCGGGCCATTTCAGCTTCAGCACTGATGCGCAGCTGCCGCCCTGGGGGCTCGTCGTGCTCGGGGGAGACTTCAAGAGCCCGACGTTGTAGCTATTGCACTGTGCCGCGCAGCGGCGCGAGGATTTTGGCGAGCTTCTCGATCTCGGAGCGTATATGCGCGCCGAATTCATCCGCCGTGCTGGCGACGGTGATATAGCCGAGCTCCGTCATGCGTTTCGTCACGCCCGGATTCCTGAGGGCGGCAATGGACGCCTTATGCAACGCGCTCACGATTTCTTTCGACGCTTTCGCAGGTACGAGAACGCCGTACCAATTCCCTGTTTCATAGCCGGCATACGATTCGGCAACGGTCGGATATTCAGGCATGCCGTCGAGGCGCCTCGAAGCCGTCACTGCCAGCACGCGAAGCCGACCCTGCTTCACGAGCGAGAGCATCGCGGGCAGCGGCCCGATATAGACCGAAGTCTCACCCGTGACGACCGAAGCGAGCGATTCGCCACCACCCCGGTAAGGCACGTGCATGAGATCGATGCCTGCGCGCTCCTTGAAAAGCTCGCCGGCGATGAACGTCGCAGTGCCAAGCCCGGTCGAGGCATAGTTGATCTGTCCCGGACGCGTCTTCGCCAGCTTCACGAGCTCCGCGACGTTCCTGACGGGAAGCGACGGATGCACGACGAGCGCGGACGGCGAGAAGGCAAGCAGCGTCACCGGTGCGAAATCGCGTACAAGGTCGTACGTGAGATTCGTGTAAAGCGACACGTTCGCGGTGTGCGTCATGCTGCCCTGGAAAAGCGTGTAGCCATCGGGCGCGGCGCGTGCCGCCGCGTCGGCACCGATGTTGCCCGCAGCGCCGGTTCTATTCTCCACGATGACCTGCTGACCGAGCGATTGCGTCAAGCCAGTCGTGAAGATGCGCGCGAGCGTATCCGCGCCGCTGCCGGCGGACATCGGCACGATGTAGCGCACGGGCTTGCTCGGATACTGCGCGAGCGCGCTCGTGGCGAGACAGAAGACCGCGGCTGTGACGCTAAGTCGCCTCATGTTTTCCGGGCATGGACGCCGGGCGTCCAGCCGGACGCCGCGAGATGTTTTTCGGCGAAGGCCGCTGCGTCCGGCTCGAGCTCCGGCGCGAACGTCGTGCACCAGCGGTTGAGCCAGCCGAGCAGCGCAAGCACCGCGACGATTTCAACGATCGCGTCTTCCGAATGATGTTTCTTCAATGCGTCGAAGTGAGACTCCGTGACCCGCGATGGAGCACGACCGGCAGCATCCGCGAGCTCCAGCGCGGCGCGCTCCGCGTCTGAAAATAAGGGACTCGTGCGGAACTGCGCGAGCGCTTCGATTTTGGCGAGCTCGACACCGCCGAGGTGCGCTGCGTTTTCGGCGTTGTGAGCGCCGCAATACGGATCGCCGGCCGCCATACTCACGACCTCGGCAATCATGAACTTCAGCCCCTTGGGAACCTCGCCCGGCTCGATCATCACGGCCGTGTGCAGCTCGCGATAAGCGCGAAAGACGCGAGGCTTACGCAGCATCGTGAGCCAGCTATTCGGCGGGTAGCCTTTCTGCTTCTTCCAGCGCTCCATATGATCTGCGACTTCGGCGAAGCGCTCCGGGGGTGCAGCTGAGATGCGATGCATACGATTCCTTCAAACGCGATCGACGCGCATCATTATCGTCGGTTTCATCTTACCGTCGTTCAAGCACTTGAAGATCTCCGACGCCTCAGGGTTTCTGCGGCGGCTCGTGCCGCACGAAATCGCCCACGCGTTCGGTGCGGCGCGCCCGGGCGATACGCTCGTCGGCCGCGTACGGATGACCACCGAAACCGTGACGCATCATCGCGATTGCCCGTGCCCAGTTCTTTTTCTCATCGCGTGAGAGAAAAAGTTGCATCACCGCACTCGAGATCACCGGTACGGGCACTTCCATCTGCATTGCATCGCACACCAGCCAGTTGACTTCGCCCGTATCTTCCACGTAGCCGGGGACGCGCTCGAGCCCGTTTTCCTTGCGATACGCTTCTTCCATCAGCTCGATCAGCCACGAGCGAATGACGGAACCGTTGCGCCAGCACCGCAATACGCCCGATACATCGAGGTCTTCGGGATAGTGCTCGAGCAGGTCGATGCCCTCTCCAATCGCCTGCAGCATCCCGAACTCGATGCCGTTATGCACGAGCTTTACGAAATGGCCTGCGCCCGGCGGACCTGCGTGGACATAACCGTTCTCCACGGCAAGCGCTTTCAGAATGGGCTCGATGCGCGCGAGGGCTTGTTTTTCGCCGCCGGCCATGAAGCACGCTCCGTGTCGCGCGCCAGTGACGCCGCCACTCGTACCGAGATCGACGAAATGAATCTCCCGCTTCCGCAGGCGCTCGAAGCGCCGTATCGAATCACCCCAGTACGAATTGCCGCCATCGACGACGATGTCCCCGCTATCGAGATGCGGGAGGAGCTCGTCCAGCACGCTGTCGACGGGCGGGCCTGCAGGCACGTACAGGAACACCGCTCGCGGCCGCGACAGGCTGGCGCGGAAGTCGGCCAGCGCGGTGATTCCTTGAACACCCGCTTTTTTCAGATCGTCGGGCACGCCATGCCTCGCATACCCGACGACCCGGTAACCTTTCTCGATGGCCTGCACGGCCAGACCGCCGCCGATGCGACCCAGGCCCACTACGCCGAATTCCCGTATGCCGTCGCTCATGCGCCTCCTCAAGGTGGCATGCTGAAGCCGGTCATTATCGTCGTACGACCGGTCACGTGCGTGACGGCGCGAAGTGAATTAAAGTCACCCGGTTTATCACCGCGGCGGCGCCTCCGCGCGAATGCATTCATCCGCGCCGGGCGCGTGAAATGACACAATAACGATCTTGTCTGACTCGAATGGTGAACGACATGGCACGAATCGCTGATCTGCTGAAAACAATGATGTGCGGGGTAGGTCTCGTACTCAACGCAGTTGCACCGGACCCCTCGAGCGCTGCGACGACCGCGGAAGTCACCACGGCGTCAGGGCTCAAGTACCAGGATGTCAAGGAAGGCGCCGGCGACGTCGCAACGGCCGGAAAAACCGTCGCGGTGCACTACACGGGCTGGCTCACGAACGGTACGAAATTCGACTCGAGCAAGGACCGCGGGCAGGCGTTTGAATTTCCGCTCGGCGGCGGCAGAGTCATCCGCGGCTGGGACGAAGGCGTGCAAGGCATGAAAGTCGGCGGTGTCCGCAAGCTCACGATACCACCTGAGCTCGGTTACGGCGCTCGGGGCGCGGGCGGCGTGATACCCCCGAACGCGACGCTCGTCTTCGAAATCGAGCTTCTGAAAGTCGGAAAGTGAAAATGAGTTTGCGCAGGGTGCGCTGTGGGCGCACGGCTTATGGAAAGCGCTCGTGAAAGCTGAAACAGTCGGTTTTTCGGACGTCGGTTACGAAGAGGCGCTGCGGCGGGCGCAGGCGCTCATTCCTTTTCTTCGCGAGCAGGCGCCGAAATGCGAGGCGCTGCGGAGACTTACGCCCGAAGTGATGGACGCGCTCCACCGCACGGGACTCCTGCGGTATCTCCAGCCGAAGGTCCGGGGCGGGATGGAGCTTCCATTCATCGCGTATTTCGATATCCCGGAAATGCTCTCGCGCGGCGACATTTCGGTGGGCTGGGTCGTTGCGAATCTGGGTTCTCACCACCGGAATCTCGTGTGGTGGCCGCCAAAAGCGCAGGAAGAAGTCTGGGGTGAAAATCCCGATGCCGGCATTGCGTCGGGCATCGCGTTTCAGCAAGGCCGCGGTGCGCCCGCGGACGGCGGGATCTCGCTCTCGGGCGAATGGAATTTCTCTTCCGGCACCGACCACTCGGACTGGAGCATGCTCGCGTGCATGGTGCGGGAGAACGACAAGGTCGTCGACTACGTCTATTGCCTGCTGCACCGATCGCAATACGAGGTGATCGACGACTGGCGCACCCTGGGCATGCGCGCGACGAACAGCAAAACCGTGCGCTGCAAGGACGTTTTCGTGCCGGCGCACCGCGTGCTCTCGATGCATGTGGCGAAGCCGGGACACTCATGGCCGGGGCTCGAGATACACCGTAACCCACACTATCGGATTCCGACGTCGGCGCTTGGTGGAGACTGTATCGGCGCATGCCTCGTCGGCAACGCCCGTGCGGCGCTCGAGATCACGATCGAGCTCGTGAAGTCCCGCAGCACGAATTACACCGGGGCGAAAATGCGCGACTTCCAGACCGTGCAGCTGCGCGTAGCGGGCGCTGCCGCGAAGGTCGACGCCGCGGCGCTGCTCATGCGCAACGACTGCCTCGACGCTCAGCGCATCCACGAAGAGGGTGGGACGCTCGATGTCGAGACGCGCCTTCGCTACAAACGCAATTGCGCGCTCGCGGCGAGGATGTGCATCGAGGCAGTCGATTCGCTGCATGAAATGGCGGGGGCGAACGGCATCTACGATCACTACCCGCTGCAGCGGATGTTTCGGGACCAGCGCGCAGCCGGCGGACATTTCAGCTTCAGCACCGATGCGCAGCTGCCGCCGTGGGGGCTCGTCGCGTTCGGCGGCGAGTTCAAGAGCCCGACGCTTTGAGCGATGCGTACCTAGGCACCGGTTGTGGTGTTGGGGAAAGGAGTCTCGGAGGGAAACCCAGCCCGCGTACGGAGGAGCAGTGCCTGCCGCGTAGCGGTAGGTGCGACCCGGGAGCGGGCTGTGCGCGCGACGTGAAGCGCGGGCTTATGCGCGCTTACACGGTCGCATCCCCGCAAGCGGGTCCCTGCTCCACGTTGCGCCGATCCCTGCTCCTCGCTTCAGCGCGCTTTCCCTCCGAGGTGTTCACCGCGCCGGCCTCGCCATGCGAGGCCTCGATCCATCGCGTCAACACCGCCCAGAGCTGCGCCTGCTTGAACGGTTTGGCGAGATAGTCGTCCATCCCGGCCGCAAGACAGCGCTCGCGATCGCCCTCCAGCGCGTTGGCCGTGAGCGCGATGATCGGAATGCGCCGTACGGCCTCGTGCGCCGTCTCGAGATTTCGCAATACGCGCGTTGCCCTGAATCCGTCCATCTCAGGCATCTGGCAGTCCATCAGGATCAGGTCGAAGCGCTTGCGATATGCCGCTGCGACCGCTTCGCGGCCGTCTTTCGCGACTTCGACCTCGCAGCCGAAACCTTTGAGCATCGCAAGCGCGACCGCCTGATTCACTGCATTGTCTTCCGCGAGGAGCACGTGCGCGCCGAGGTGCTGCAGCGGACGCTTCGCCGGTTCCGGCGCTACGGCTGGCGCGACACCGAGCACTTCGGCAACCGCGCGGCGCAAATCACGCTGGCGCACGGGCTTGGACAGCCACATAGCAATGCCGGCCTCACGCGCGGCTGCGGTCTCGGCAGGTGAGCCCATCGAGCTCAGCATGATGAGGTGCACGCCCGTGATCGCCGGATCGGCCTTGATCGATCGCGCGAGCTCCACGCCGTTCATGCCCGGCATCTTCATGTCGATGAGCGCGATATCGTAGGGCTCCTCACGAAGGGCTGCCCGGTGAAGCATGTCGAGCGCCTGCGCGCCGTGTTCGGCGTTGCCGTTGCTCATTCCCCACCGGATCACGTGGTTATGCAGGATGGTGCGGTTCGTCGGATTGTCCTCGACGATCAACACACGCACGCCCTTCAGCTCATCGCGGGGCACGGTGGCGCTCGAGCTCTCGTGGTCCGCGCAGTGGCTCGGTATGGTGAAGTGAAAGCACGACCCTTTGCCGGGCTCGCTCTCGAGGCCAATGTGGCCGCCCATCATCTCGATCAACCGTTTCGAGATCGCCAGCCCCAGCCCGGTGCCACCGTATTTGCGCGTGGTCGAGCTGTCGGCCTGGGTGAACGAACGGAAGAGCGATCGCGCTTTGTCTGGCGCGATACCAATACCTGTGTCGGTCACCGAGAAGTGCAGCGCGCATTCGCGCTCTTCGTCCCCCACGCCCAGCGCAAGCACTTTCGCCTCCAGCAGGATTTCGCCTTTGAGCGTGAACTTGACCGCGTTGCTCACGAGGTTCGTGAGCACCTGCCGGAGCCGCCCGGGGTCGCCCTTGATCCACTCCGGCACGTCGTGGTGTATGTGGCACGCAATCTCGAGCCCTTTGTTGTGCGCAGTCTCGGCGAGGAGCTCGGCGACTTCCTGCACGAGGTCGTGGAGGTCGAAAGCGATGTTTTCCAGCTCGAGCTTTCCGGCTTCGATCTTGGAGAAATCCAGGATGTCGTTGATGATGCCGAGCAGCGCCGCGCCCGAATGACTGATGCTGGTTGCAAAGCGGCGTTGCGTCTCGCTGAGCTCGGTATCGAGCAGAAGCTCCGTCATGCCCAGCACGCCATTCATCGGCGTGCGGATCTCGTGGCTCATGTTGGCGAGAAATTCCGATTTCGCGCGCGTAGCGGCTTCGGCGAGCTCCTTCGCCTCGCGGAGCTCGGCCGTGCGTTTCTCAACCTCCTGCTCGAGGTGATCGCGGTGCCTGCGCAACTCCGCGGCGTTCGATTCGATCTGCGCGAGCATGTAATTGAAGCCGTCGATCAGCATGCCCGTCTCGTCATCGCCATGTCTCGGCACACGCAGCGAGTAATCGCCGTCCCGCGAAATGCGGCTCGCGGTCCTGGCAAGCTCGAGAATCGGGGCCTCCGTGATGCGTTTGAATCTGCCCACGAGCAAGAGCGAGAATCCGAATGCAGCGAGCGACGCGCCCGCGATGATCGCTAGCTCCACCAGCAGGTCCTTCCAGACCCCGCGCAGGTCCGCCGTGAGACGCAGTGTGCCGACTTTCTCGCGATCGACCTGAATAGCGCGTGAAATCGAGATGCGGGTGAGCGAAGACGTGTTCTCGGGCATGCTCGCGACCGGGGCACCGTCACGGCGGTAGCCGGCAAGCGTATGGCCCTGCGCGGATACGACCTCTGCCGCCTCGAGATCCGGGTCTCCGCGCAGCGCGGCGAGTGTATCCGTGGCCGCCCGGTCGTCGTCGAACACGACAGCGGCAGCGAGCTGCACGCCCATCGTGGCGGCGGCGACCTCGAGCCGGTTCAGCGCAGCCTGACGCCCCGCAACGATCTCATAAAGCGACACCGTCGCAAACACCAGAACGAGCGAGGCAGCGCTCGTGAGGCCGAGCAACAGCGAGAGCTTGCGACTGAACGGCAGGTCGTGAAAGCGCCGCATCAGCTCGCCACTTTCGGTGCGATGGAACGGCGCCACGGGCAAGCGATGGCGGAGGCGTTCATCTGGGGATTATTCATGGCGCGGTTGGATCGGATGCCCAGGCCCGGCATCGCCGTGAATAACGGAAAAATGAAGTAAAACTGGAGAACGCGCGCCCGAAAGCTGGATCCGGATCGGATCCCGGAGCGCCGAGCGCGCATTTGTTCCGCCTGAGGCGCTGCGGCTCAGCGCCGCCGGTGCTGCTTACGGCTGTGGTTTTATCTTCGCCTCGCGGATCACTCTGCGCCACTTTTCCACATCGCTGCGGATGATCTGCTGAAACCGCTCGGGTGGGCCGCCGCCCGATTCCAGTCCTTCGGCTTTCAATCGGTTCTGTGCTTCCTCGCTAGCGAGCACCCTTGCCACCGCCTCGTTCCAGCGTGTGACAATCGCACGCGGCAGTCCTTTCGGTCCCCACATTCCGTACCAGTGACTCGCTTCGTAACCAGGGACCGCTTCGCTCACCGCCGGCACGTCGGGCAGATAGATCGAACGCTTGGCCGTCGTCACGGCGAGGGCGCGCACTCTGCCGCTTTTCACGTGCGGCATGCTCGGGACGATGCTCATCGCGGTGACCGGTATCTCACCGGCGACCAGAGCCGTCATCGCGGGGCCGCCGCCCTTATACGGCACGTCCACGAAGCTCGTTTTCGTCATGAGCTTGAAAAGCTCCAGCGCAAGATGCACGTTGCTGCCCGCACCCACCGTAGCGAAGTTGAGCTTTCCCGGATTCGCCTTCGCATGCGCGATGAGCTCGGACATGTTCTTCACGGGAAGCGAGGGGTGCACCGTGAAAAGCAGTCCCGTGGTCCCGAGGTGGATGACCGCCTGGATGTCGTTCACCGGGTCGTACGGCGGCGGCCGGTATGCTGCGGTGGCAGCGTACGTGGCGGACACGATGATGAGCGTGTAACCGTCAGGTTCCGCACGCACCGTGATCTCGGCGCCAATCGCACCGCCGGCTCCGGGGCGGTTATCCACGACGATGGGCTGCCCGAAGGATTCCGACACACGTGTGCCGATCATGCGCCCGAGAAGATCGGTACCGCCGCCCGGCGCGAAAGGGGAAATCATACGAACGGGTTTCGTCGGATACGCTTGTCCCGACCCCGTCGAAGCTGATTGCGCGAAGCAGGTCGAAGCGAGCACGAGAGGCGCGGCCAGGAGCAGCGACAAAGCGCGTGTCATCGTTTTCCTAGAGTTTGGGATAAGGGGCGTCCGCCACCACCAGATCGACGAGCGCCGGCACGGTCTTTGTAGCAGCGAGGGCTTCGCGCAGCGCGCTCTCGACATCCTGAGGCTCGGTCACGCGCAGGCCTTTGGCGCCACACGCCGTCGCGATATCGGCGAAGTTCGGGCTTCTGAAAGACGTGCCATACGTGTGGCCATAGATGTTCGTCTGCTGCATCAGCGTCTGCCCGAACGCGCCGTCGTTCAGCACGATCATGAGAATGTTCGCGCCGTATTCGACAGCGGTGGGCAAGTCGCCGACCGTCATGAGGAAAGCACCGTCTCCGGCGAGCGCCACGACGTCGCGGCGCGGGAATTCCATTTTTGCGACAATCGCCGTCGGCAACGCGTAGCTCATGGCGTTCCAGACGCCGGATTGCATGAACGATTCGGGGTTGGAGATCGGCCGGAAAGTGCG
>Ga0209382_10003711_pt1 | contig 20969 bp, 21 predicted proteins | sample SoiMetdeltSBSDD5_FD_187599 | JGI IMG/M metagenome (GOLD analysis project Ga0209382, IMG submission 187599) | Bulk soil microbial communities from a Populus tree surrounding site in Tennessee, USA - Soil MetaG P. deltoides SBSDD5 (SPAdes) (version 2) | ecosystem: Environmental > Terrestrial >... | reverse complement strand
CGCTGCGCCACCAGCGGCACGAACCCCACTGCCCCGGACTGCCCGACCACGGGCGCATCCGGTGCCTCGCCGCGGCCCACGGCCGGGGCCAGTGGCAGCGGGAAGCTCGGCTCGGCCTCGGCCTCGGCCTCGGGCTCGAGCTCGGGCGCCGGCGGCGGGCTGGCCGTCCGCCCACTCGGGTCCGAGGTGAGGGGCAGTGACGCACCCGCGTCGGGCATGGCCTCCGCCGCCGCGGGCCGGAGCACAGCGCCGGCCGGCTCGGCCTGTCGCTGCACAGTCGGATGCGGACGCTGCCGGATGGCGAGCTCGCCCAGAGGAGCAGCAGCCGGCTCGGACACCGGAACCGCGCCCGCCGGGACCGCGGCCGCCGGCCCGTCGGCCGATCGCTGCAGCGCCATCGGCGCATGCAGCGCCCGCGTCTCCAGCGGCGGTCCCACAGCCCCGGGTCGCGGCCGCGGCCGCGGCGGTGCCGGCACGGCCGCGTTGGGCTGAGCGGTAGGCAGCGTCAGATCGGGTAGCTCCGCGGCCTGTCGCTGGACGTCCGCCTGCGGCGCGGTCGGAAGCGTGAGGCTCGGAATGTCCGTGGGTTCGCGGTCGGCGCGCTGGATCGAGGGTGCCAGCGTGAGGCTTGGTTCTGTGCTCGCGCCCTCGACTGTCGGGACCGGGGTCGCGGTCGCGGTCACGCCGGCAGGTTCGGTGCTGGCCCGCTGGACGACCGAGGTTGTACCGGTCGGTTCTGCGCCGGCGAGTGCCGCGCTGGTCGCGGTCGAGCCGATCGGTTGGCTGCTGGCGCGCTGCACCGCCGGAACCGACGTCGCGTGCCCGGTCGCGCCGGTCGGTTGGCTGCTGGCGCGCGGGACTGTCGGGCCCGAGGTTGCCGTCCCGGTCGTGCCAGTCGGTTGGCTGCCGGCGCGCTGGACCGTCGGGACGGAGGTCGTGTGCTCTGTCGCGCCAGTCGGCTGGCTCCTGGCGCGCGGGACGGTCGGGGCTGCGCCGGCCGGTTCGGTGCTGGCGCGCGGGACGGTGGCGGCCGCGGGTGGCGTCGGGTCGGCCGGTCCTGCGACCGGCGGCGCGGCGCTCGGTTCCGGCTCCGCGGCCGGCGCCGGCGCGGGCTCGTCGGGCGCCACCGGCACCTCGTCCTCCGGGAATGCGCTGGCCTCCGGGTCGGCCTGGCGTTGGATGGTGGGCGCCAGCGTGAGCTCGCGGGAGGGCGGCGGGGCCGCGGCGGCCGCGGAGATCGGGCTGGCGGGCGGGGACCACGCGCCGCTCGCGCCGTCGCCGCCGGGCGCCAGGCCCGGGACGAACACGGTGCTGGCCGCCGCCGGCTCGGGCTCGGTCTCGGCGGACGAAGGGGCCATCGGCATGTCGAGGGGCCCGCCGGACGAGGTCGACGCCTGGCGCTGCACGGTGGTGCGGGCCAGTCCCGAGATCACCCCGGGCGGGCCGTCGGAGGAGACGAGGTGGCCCATGCCGTGGCTGAGCCGCGGCGAGTCCAGGGCGACCAAGTCGTCCTTGACCGCGGCGCCGATCTTGAACGTCGGGGCCGGGACGCTGATCGTGGGCGTCAGCGGGGGCAGGGTGGCCCAGGCCGGCGGGCCGGGGTCGGCGGGTGCGACCGCAGGCTCAGCAGGCTCGGGCGAGGCCGCAGGCTCGGCGGGCGCCTCGCGGCGCCGGAACAGGCCCATCGCCGATCACCCATCCTCGTCGGTCTCCGCCAGGCGCCGGTTGATCTTGGCGATCTCCTCCACGAAGCGCCGGCGGGTCGGATGCTCGAGGTCGATGATCTGATCGAGGCCCCAATGGAAGTGATAGGCGACGTACGCGATCTCCTCGTGGAGCCGGGTGCTCGCGTACGTCACGATCCCCCCAGGCCGCCACCGCCCGAGAGGTCGACGGTGAAGGAGTGCTGGCACTCGGGGCACGCCAGCGCCGCCCGGGTGTGGCCCTCGGCGTTGATGCGCCGGTACAGGTCCTGGAGGAACGCCAGGTCCGACGCGAACAGGTGCTCGATGACCCAGTCGGTGACCTGCACGTCGCCGAGCCGGGTCACGACCCGGGCCAGCAGCACCACCGACAGGTACTCGGGCCGCTCCTTGACCCGGCCGTCGTACAGCGGCAGCAGCTCGTCGCGGGCCGTGGCCAGCCGCATGGTGCCTTTGCGGTGCACGACGCCCTCGGCGTCGACGTAGCCGCGGGGCAGCACGAAGTCGAACTCGGTCCGCAGCGGGGGCTCGGGGGCCGCGGCCGGAGCCGCGGCAGTGCTCGCCGGGGGCGCCGCCGCGGCGACGCCCCCGGTGCTGAACTGTTCGGGCGGCGCGGCCAGTGCCGAGCCCCCGACCGCGCGCCAGCCCATCGTCAGCCCTTCTCCACCTGCATGCCGACGTGGTGGAGCGTCAGCTTCTCGGTCGTGACCGCGGTGTCGGCCGCCTTGAGCGTGCCGATCTCCAGCGACGCCGGCTGGCAGTCGATCAGCGAGTACCGCATGATCGGCGACATCATCGTGTCGTAGACGATGACCGAGCCGTTGGTGCGGGGCAGCTTGCCTTCGGCGGCCTCCTTGACCCAGTCCGCGAACTGCGTGTCCTCGGTCAGGGCCCGGGTGATGGTGACCGTGCCGGACTTCGCCCGGCCGACGATCTTGTTGAGCACGTACTTGCCGTCGGCGGTCTGCGTCTTGACCTCGATCATGTCGAACTCCTGCTTCAGACCGGAGATCTCCATGATCCCCTTGGCCTGGTGCTGGTCGAACTCGAAGCCGAACGACGCACCGATGATGGCGTCGAACTTGTCGATCAGGCCCACGGGCCGTTACCTCCGTCTCGGTTGGGGGGGAAGGGACTCACTCGCTGACCAGGCTGATGCCGCCCTGCAGCTGCGCGAGCTGGAAGATGACGAACTCGGCCGGCTTCACCGGCGCCACGCCGATCTGGCAGGTGATCTGGCCCAGGTCGATGGCCTCGGCCGGGTTGGTCTCGTCGTCGCACTTGACGAAGAACGCCTCGGCGGGCGTCGAGCCGAACAGGGCGCCCTTGCGCCACTCCATCACCAGGAACGAGGCGATCGTGCGCCGGACCTTGGCCCACAGGTTGCGGTCGTTGGGCTCGAACACCACCCAGTCGGTGTTGTTGAGGATCGACTTCTCCAGGTAGTTGAACAGCCGGCGCACGTTCACGTAACGCCAGGCCGGGTCGCTGGACAGCGTCCTCGCCCCCCACACCCGCACACCACGGCCGGGGAACGCCCGCAGGCAGTTGATGCCCTCGGGGTTCAGGAGGTCGTGCTCGTTGCGGGTGATGGTGCACTCCAGAGAGATCGCGCCCCGCACGACCTCGTTGGCCGGGGCCTTGTGCACGCCACGCTCGTCGTCGTTGCGGGCCCAGATGCCGGCCATGTGGCCGGACGGCGGGATGAAGACGCTCTGCCCGCTGGAGGGGTCGAGCACCTTGATCCGGGGCCAGTAGAGCGTGGCGAACTTGGAGTCGTACCCGGCGCTCTCGACCCGCCACTCCTTGATCTGCTGCGGGGTCAGGTTGGGCGGCGGGTCCAGGATCGCCATGCGGTCGCCCATGAGCTCGCAGTGGGCGATCATGGCCAGCTGCACGGCCTTGAACTGCTCGGCGTCGATGGCGCCGCGGTCGTAGGCGGCCGACAGGTCGGGGACGCTGACCATCGTGACCTCGTCGATGGTCTCCAGCGATCCGAGGCCGGTGCGATCGCTGACGTCGCCGACGTACTCGTCGGGCGAGATGCGGTCGGGGAGGGCGGGCACGTTGCCGCCCGACAGCTGCACCGAGCCGGCGGCCGGCCGCTCGATGGAGCCGGAAGTGGCCTCGATGCGGATCAGCTTCGACCGTTCGCGCACCGCCGTGACGGCGTTGGTCTTGCCCCGCCGCGTGGTCACGTTCTCGAAGGTCTCCTCGAGGTTGCCGCCCCGCCGGACGATGATGGTGAACTGGTCCGCCGGCGGTTCTTCCTGGCCTTCCTGCTGCTGGGGGTGCGTGATCTCGACCGTGATGTCGTTGCCTGCGGGCCCCGGCTCCAGGGCGGAGACCGTGTAGGGCGGCTCCTTGTCCTGGGATCCCGGCCCGAGCGCAGCCTGGGCCTGGATGCCGGGCGAGGCGCCCTTGCGGCCCTCGGACCCGATGCGGACGATGTAGGCGTTGCCGCCACCGTTCATGAAGTAGCCGTAGACGCTGTGGGCCAGGTAGGAGCCTTCGACGAAGTCGCCGAAGGTGTTGGTGAACTGGGTCCAGTTGGTGACGAGGGTGGGCTCGTGGAGCGGACCGGACGCGGCGATGCCGACGAACGCGGCGACCGCGGTTCCTACTCCTTCGATGGGCCGACTACCGGAGTCGACCTCCTCGACATAGACACCGGGTGACAGGTACTGAGGCATCGCCCCTCCAAGAGGCATGGATCGACGGATGTGAGGGTTTCGCAGGTCGAGGCCCCCCGCCAGGGCCGGGCGGCCTCACGTCGGGGAACCTTCCGCTGCACGAACGGGCAAAAGTCCCCCATGGCTGGGCAGTTACTCCTCGGTGGCTTCCTCCTCGTCGGTCTGGCGCTGGACGTCGATGCCCTGGTCGAGCTTCGAGACCGACAGCTCCTCTTCTTCTTCTTCTTCTTCTTCTTGCTCCTCCTCGGCGGGCGCCTCGCTGGGGGATTCCGCGGGGCCACCCTCGGACGGCACCTCGGCCGGTGGGGCCTCGGCCGCCTCGGGCGTCGCCTCCTCCTCCTGCTCCTCTTCGGGTGCCGCCTGGCGCTGGACCGGCATCTCGGCGGCGGCGTCGTCGGCCTCGCGCTGGACCGGGGCGGCCGCCGCCGGCGGGGTGGCTTCGCTGCCGGCCCCGCCGCCCGCGGTGACCCGGGACGCGTTGGCCTCGGCCTCGCGCTCGAACCGATCGCCGGGATCGCTCACCCTGATCCCGCCCGCGGCGGGCGCGCCGTCCACCGGGCCCTGGCGCTGCTGCACCACGTGGGTCAGCTCGTGGGCGAGGGTGTGGCGGCCCTCGTCGGTGTCGGGGCGGAAGCGGCCCTCGCCGAACACGATGTGGTTGCCCACCGTGTAGGCGTGGGCCTGCACCGAGTGGGCCGAGTCGGCCGCGCGCGAGTCGGTGTGCACTTCGACGTCGCCGAAGTCGTGGCCGACGGCCGCCTCCATGTCGCGGCGCACACCCGGCTCCAAGGGCGAGCCCTTGGACGAGACCACATCATGGACGGGCGAAGGCCCGTCGGTATCATGGACGGGCGAAGGCCCGTCGGTATCGTGCGCGGGCGAAGGCCCGTCGGTATCGTGCGCGGGCGACGAGTCGCCCTCGTCGTCCCCCTTGGCCCGGCGTTGGGCCACGAGGCCGGCCACGCCGCTGTTGCCGGCTACGCGCTGAAGGTGGAGCAGGCCGCCCGGTCCCAGCGTGTCGGGACGGCCTGCCTCCACCCCCCGCCCGATGTCACGCTCGCTGGCCGCCCCGAGGTCGTCCTCGCGGCGGTAAGCCGCGGCATCGCGCCCGGCCACCTCGACATCGAGGTCATGGTCATGCATGCCACCATCCTCCGCCTCGCCCCGTGGCCCCGACAGCGCCACCCGTGCGTCGTCCGGTACCTCCGCGACTTCCCTTTCGGCTGCCCATTCGGGCAAGTCCACTCAGGAGTCCAGCTCCAACCAGGTCCCGAACTCGGCCCTCACCACCAACCGGCCCAGCTTGCGGTACTCGCGCTGGGTGGCGGCCATGAGATCGGCCATGCGCACCGGGGCACTCCGCCCGGCCGCGAGGTAGGCCGCGGTCAGGGCGATCGAGCGGATGTGGCCGCCGGCCAGCTCGAACTGGCGGGCGCAGAAGTCGAGGTCGACGTCGGCGGCGCGGGGCAGCGCGTCGCCCAGGCAGCGCTCCCACAGCACCCGCCGGTGCTCCTCGTCGGGCAGCGGGAAGTCGACGATGGCGTCGAGGCGCCGGGTGAAGGCGTCGTCCAGGTTGGCGCGCAGGTTGGTGGTCAGGATGGCCAGGCCGTCGAAGGTCTCCATCCGCTGGAGCAGGTAGGCGGTCTCGATGTTGGCGTAGCGGTCGTGCGCGTCCCGTACCTCGGAGCGCTTGCCGAAGATGGCGTCCGCCTCGTCGAAGAGCAGCACGCCGTTCACGCCGTCGGCCTCGCTGAACACCCGCTCCAGGTTCTTCTCGGTCTCGCCCACGTACTTGTCGACCACGGTGGCCAGGTCGATCACGTAGAGGTCGAGGCCCAGGTGGCCCGAGATGACCTCGGCCGACATGGTCTTGCCGGTGCCGGAGTCACCCGCGAACAGGGCGGTCACGCCGCGGCCCCGCCCGCCGCCCGGCCGCATGGCCCAGTCGCTCAGCACCTGGTCGCGGTGGCGCACCCGTAGGGCCAGGTCCTCCAGGCCCTCCAGCGACCCGGGCGGCAGCACCAGGTCGTCCCAGCCGACGGAGGGCTCGATGCGCCGGGCCTTGCGCTCGAGGCCGGCCCCGTTGCGCGAGCGGGCGCCCCGCCGCAGCCCGGGGCCGTCCACCGGCAGCCCGGTGAGCCGGGCCTGGTTGACCGCGGCGCCGGCCGCGTCCGCCACCTGCTCGGGCGTGAGCCGGAACTGGGTGGTGGCGTCGGCCGGGTCGAGCCCGGGCGCCACCTGTCCGTCGAGGAAGGCCCGCCACACCCTCGCCCGCTCCTCGGCCACCGGCGCGGGCGCCGTCACGACGACCGGGACGCGGCGCGCCCACGCCGGCTCCCAGTGCCGCCGCCCGGTGAGCACGAGGGGCACGCCCAGCTCGGCCAGGACCCGGACCAGCTCGGGGCCTCGCTCGGCGAGGTGGTCGACCGGGCCGGCCACGAGCACCGCGCCGGTGAGGCGGGCCTCGCGGGCCAGCGTGCGGGCCGTGACGATCAGGCCCGCCACCGGCGGCTCCCGTTCCAGCCGTTCCAGATCGGCCACCAGCGCCGGCCTCCCGGCGGCGGCCAGCACCGCCGCCGCGAAGCTGCGCCCGCTGGCTCCCGCCTCCTCGACCACGTAGGCCAGCAGCGGATCGCCGGGGTCCCCGTCGGGCGCCAGCACCCGACCGAGCCCGCCATCGTCGTCCACCTCCAACGGCACCGGCTCGACCAGGAGCCCGACGATCGAGGGATCGGCGACGTCGCCGCCCAGCAGGTGGGCCGCCACCCGGTCGGGCACCCGAAGAGACCGGGTGAGGAACGGCCGATCGCCGTCGTCCACCGCCACCAGGCCGCTCTCGACCAGCCGGCCGCGGGGGCCGAACCGGTCGCGGGCGGCGACGTCGGCCGGGTGGAGGGCGGCCAGCTCCAACGCCAGCCCGACGCTGGCGCGTCGCCGGGTCACATCGTCGTGCAGGTAGCCGTAGAGGCGCTCGAAGCGGTGGTCCACGTCGGGTGCGAGCGCCACTACCAGAAGGTCGACGTCGAGCGCGTCCAGGTCGCAGTCGCGGGCCAGGCAGTGCAGCCGAATGTCGGCCCCGGCGGCCTCGTCGCGGCTCGCGTCCGCTTCGGCCTGCTCGCGCCGCGCCGCGGCCGCCGCGCTGGGCACCACCCGGGCGCCGCCCGCCAGGACGCGGTCGACGTCGTCGTCGCCGAGGTACAGGCCCCGGAACGGGTCCTCGAGTCCGGGATCGGCTTCCCGCCGCGCCGCGACCGCGGCCTGCACCGCCGCCTCCAGCGCCGCCAGCCGGCCCAGCAGGTGGGCCAGGGACGGCGCCCGCGGCGCCTGCACCGCGGTCTCGTCGACGACCACCACCGGCTCCTACCCGAGCCTCGCCGGCCTCGCGCGCCTGGCCGGCCGCGTGGGCTCCGGGGGCTGCGGGGGGCGCCGCGGGGGCAGGCCGCGGCCGGCGGCGGGGTCCTGCATGTCGACCACTGCGGGCCGGGTGACCGGCGGCCCGGTCTCCTTGGTCCGGTCCAGGTCCCAGGGCAGGATGATCACGAGGTCGAGCGACGGCTTGAGCTCGCCGCCCAGCGCCGACCACACGTCCGACAGGGCCCGGTCCTCGGGCGGGGGCATGGCCAGGGTCAACGGCAGCGCGAGGTCGTTCTCGGCCAGCGCCCCCACCTGCACGTCCACCGGCAGGGCGTCGTTGCGTACGAAGCAGCTGAGCAGGCTGGACAGCAGCCGGTGCTCGTCCTCGGGCCGCTGGGTCCAGGCCGTGAGCAGGTAGGACAGCTTGAAGAAGCGGGGCGGCTGGCGTCGGGCCGTGGTGTGGCCCTCGTCGTTGTGGAGGTCGACGATGCCGGCCTGGCGGCGACGCATGTCCTCCCGCACGTCGTAGAGGTAGACGTCGATCGTGGGGGTGTTGCGGCGGGCGGCCCACTCCTTGGTGGGCGCCTCGAACACCACGTCGACCTCGCCGTGGTCGCCGACCTCACGGCGGATCAGCGCGCGGATCGATTCGTCGACGTCGTGGATCATGACGCCGGTGCGGGCTCGCGCTTGCGGGGAGGCCGGATGGTCACGTTGACGGCCTCACCGGTCGAGGGCCGGAACTTGAAGTCGGCCCGCTTGCGATTGTCCAGGTACTCGTGGTTGAGCACCATGTTGTCGAAGTCCTTCCAGATGCGCTCGTCGTGAGCGCAGCTGTAGCTGCGGCACACGCCGGGGCGCTTGTGGTACACGTCGCAATGCCCGTTCGACCGGTCGTTGTGGGTGCACCAGCCCTCGGCGGTCTGGCGGATGACGTAGGGGTGGCCCAGATCCCATTTCACGTCACCGGCTTCGACCTCGGCCGCGGACAGCGGGAAGGGGAGCGAGCAGCACACGGCCTGGCAGATGTGCATCCGGGCCTCGCAGTCGACCTCGACCTCGGGGCCGACCGGGTCGTCGGGGTCGTCCTGGCGGACCATGACGGTGGGCCACGGGGGCAGGATCCCGTCGGTCTCGAACTTGGCCCGAGCCTCGGCCTCATGCGCCTCGCGGTTGGTGTCCACCGCCTGGGCCAGGGCCTCGGCGTCGATCACGCCCCGGTCCATCAGCAGCTCGATGAGGCTGGTGAGGTAGACGTCCAGCTTGCCGGTGAGCTTGCCGTGCTGCTCGAGTGAGGCCTGCACGAAGAAGCTGGCGTGGCGGAGCTGGCGCTCCAGCTCGTCGTCTCGCGCCGGCGCCTGTGCTGCGGGTGCGTCCATCTCGGTCCTTTCGGCGGTCCGGGGGCACGCGAGCCGCGGGCGCGGCCGGCGCAGCCATCCCCCAGGCTGCGGCCCCGGCGCCTGCGTCGCCAGGGTCGCGGAGGAAGCCCATCAGGCGACCGGATCTGCCCTTTCGGGCATGGTTCGACACTGCAACCTTTTTGGTTGTAGAGTCGAACCAATGACACCGCCCTCCGCTGATCCCTCTGCGGACGACCTCCAGGCCCGGTTGGTGGCGTTCGTGCGGGCCTTCGGGCTGCACCAGCCCGACGAGACGCCGTGCGGGTCGCCCGTCCCCGTGTCCGAGGCCCACGCCCTGTGGGTGCTGGCCGACCGGGGCCCGCTGACCCAGACCGACCTGGTCCATCACCTCTCGCTGGGCAAGTCCACGGTGAGCCGGCTGGTCGACCAGCTCGTCGCCCGAGGCTGGGCCGAGCGCCGCACGAGCGAGCAGGACGCCCGCTGCCGCCTGGTCCAGCTCACGCCCGATGGTGCGCGCACCGCCGCCGGCCTGGCCCGCTCGCGCGCCGCCCGCTTCGCCCGCCTGCTCGACCGCATCCCCGCGGCCGACCGCCCCGCCGTCCTCGCCGCCCTCGACACCCTCGCGGAGGCCGCCCGTGAGCCGTAGCCCTTGGCGTTTGGTCCTCGTGCCCCTCGCCGTGCTCGCCGCGCTGGGCGCCTGCGGGCCCGCGGGCCCCACGGACCGCCAGACGGAAGTGGCGGATCGCGGGTCGCGCATCATGCCGTTCGACCTCGATGCCACCACCCACCACTTCGACCCGGATCCCGACGGCCTGACCCAGACAGTCGTCGCCGACGACCCCGCGGACGCCGACCAGGTCGGCCTGGTGCGCGAGCACCTGCACCACCAGGCCGACCGCTTCGCGCGGGGCGATTTCGCCGACCCCGCCCACATCCACGGCGACGCCATGCCCGGCCTGGCCGACCTGCGCGAGGGCTACACCGCCATCCGCGTCACCTATGCCGACGTGGCCGCGGGCGGCGAGGTCACCTACCGCACCACCGACACCGCCCTCGTGCAGGCCCTGCACGAGTGGGGACTCGCCCAGGTCTCCGATCACGGGGAGCACGCCGAAGGCATGTGAGCGGCCGGCACTCCTGGGGTCGCTGTGTGCGCGTGGGCACACACCGGACGTGTCGCGGGGCAACGACGGCGACGCGGAATCGTGGTCCGCTGCCCATGTGGCGGAACTCACTGAACGGCGGACAGATGCGGCGGACGGCGACGGCGAGCTGATCGCCGGCCTGGTGGCGCGGGCCCGGGCCGGCGACAGTGCCGCCGTCGTCTCCGTCTTCGAGCGTTGCGGTCCCATGGTGCGGGCGGTGGCCGGGCGCTATGTGCGCGGCACCGACGTCGACGACGTGGCCCAGGAGGTCTGGCTGGCCTTCGTCGAGCACCTCGACCAGATCCGGACCCCGGCCGCGACCCGGGGCTGGCTGGTCCGGGTCGCGACCCGCGCGGCCTGGCGGGCCCGGCGCAAGCAGGACCGATCCGTCCCGACCGCCGAGACCGACCACCTCGTGGCGGCGCCGGACGACACGGAGGAGCGGGGTGTGCTGCGAGCCGGCCTCGGCCCCGCCACCGTGCACCTGCAGGCGGCGCTCATGGACCTGCGGCCCGCGGACCGCCGCCTCGTCCTGCTGCTGTCGGAGGACGACCGCCCCGACTACCGGGCGATCAGCGAGCTGGTGGACCGGCCGGTGGGCAGCATCGGACCGACCCGGCAGCGGGCGCTGGAGCGCCTCCGCCAGCAGCCCGAGCTGGCCCGCTCCTGGCTGGCCGCGTCCTGAACTAACTCCCAGCCCGCCGGGGTGCCGCGGTACCCTCCCTGCGGACGGATGGCCGAGGGCGAGGAAGGGTGGTGCCCGTGCTCGACGCGGTGGCCGCGCGCGAGCGCAGTGCCTTGCTCCAGGCGGGTGTGCGGCGGCGCTTCGCTCCCGGCGAGGTCGTGTTCCACGAAGGCGACCCCGGCGACGCCCTGCACATCGTGACCCAGGGCGTGTTCGTGGCCCGCAGCTCCTCGACCCGGGGCGAGATCATCGCCGTCAACGTGTTCGGGCGCGGCGACGTCTTCGGCGAGCTGGCGCTGCTCACCGCCAGCGCCCGGCGCTCGGCCACGGTGGTCGCGCTGGAGCGCGGGGCCACCCTCATGGTCGGCCGCGGCCCCTTCGAGGACCTGCGCGCCCGCGACCCCCGGGTCGACCGGGTGCTCCTGACGGTGCTGGCCGAGCGCAACCGCAGCCTCACCAGCCACCTGGTCGAGCTGCTGTTCACCCCGGTCGACCAGCGGGTCTACCGCCGGCTCGTCGCCTACCACGACCTGGTGGCCCCGGCCACCGAGGACGACGGGGGCTGGATCCGGCTCAGCCAGACCGAGCTGGCCATCCTGGCCGGCACCACCCGCTCCACCGCCAACCGGGTGCTGCGCCGGGCCGAGGACGGGGGCCTCCTGGCCCTCGCCCGCGGCCGCGTCCGCCTCATCGACGTCGACGAGCTGCGGCGCCGATCCGAATAGGGATCAGGCCACGGCCAGATCGTCGTCGGGGAGGCGGGCCACGATGCCGTCCCACATCCGGGTGCGGGCCTCCAGGGCATCCAGGACGGCTCGCCGGGCCGTGGCCCAGCGGGCCGGATCGTCACCGCACAGGGTCGCCACCATGCGCATCGCCAGGGGAGTGTGGACCTCCTCGTCGAGCTGCACGTGGCGGATCAGGTAGTCGCGCAGCAGCGGCATGCAGTGCTCGCCCTCCAGCACACGGGCGAACATGGCCGGGATCAGGCTCTCGCGGCCGAAGGCGAAGACCGCGGCCAGCTCGAAGGCCTCGCCCCGGTCGATCACCCGCCAGGTCGAGCGCACGAATTGGTCGGCCGCGTCGGGCACGCCCGCCAGGGTCAGTGACCGGGCGACATCGCCCGTCGCGGCCAGTGCGTCGAGGAACCGCTCCAGCGGCGCGCGGTCCGCGCCCGCCTGGTCCATGGCCGCCAGGTACATCTCGAAGTGGCTGAGCACGTTCTCGTCGAACAGGTCGCTCTCCTCGCCCAGCACGATCTCGTTGATGAGCCGGCGGCAGAGCGTGTCCCCTCGCGGCGACCACGGCACCTCCACGCAGGTCAGCCGTTGCTGGAGCGCCTTGAGCAGGGACATGAAGTCCCAGACCGCGAACAGCTCCTGTTCGTGCTCGACGACTGCCGGCGCGGCCGGAGATCGAACACCCCCGGCCGCTATGTGGTCGCGCGACCTGTGCCGGGGCGCGCGCCACCACGAGACGAGGTGCCCCCACTACGCAAGGTCGCGGACTGCTAAGACCCAGGGTAGTCGCGCCACGCATCGGAGTCGAGTCGCCCCGGTAAGTGCCGATGTTCCCGTCGTGTCGCCCCAGGTGATGGGCGATCGACGCACAGCGCCGATGGGAGACGCTCCGCAACGCGATCGGCACGTTGAAGCATGCGTAAACGCGCCCTTTCCCGGGCATCGTTGGGGAGGCAAGGAGGGGAGCCGGAGGAGGCACTGATGTCCGGGACGGACGAGGTCGAAGACATCCGCTTGCCCGGGCGCGTGCCCCGATCCGGCACCCGACCGCTGCGCACCGGTCCTGACCCCGACGCCATCGGCGGCGACGAGGAGGACGAGGACATCGAGACGGTCAACCGCCTGCTCGGCTTCCTTCGCGACACCGACGAGCGCTGACCGCTCGTCGTCCTGCCCGACGACCGGGCCAGATCAGCCCCTCAGATGTGGAGGCCGCACTCGGTCTTGCCGCGACCGGCCCACCGCCCTGAGCGGGGATCCTCGCCGGTGGGCAGGCTGGTGCACGGCTGGCACCCGATCGAGGTGTAGCCCTGGTTCAGCAGCGGGTTCACCGGCACGTCGTGGTCGGCGATGTAGCCCTGCACATCCAGCTCGGTCCAGGTGGCCAGCGGGTTCAGCTTCACCAGGCCCCGCAGGTCGCGGGCCACGATGGGCGCCCCGGCCCGGGTGGCGGCCTCGTCCCGCCGTAGCCCGCTCATCCACGCCGCCTTGCCGGCCAGCGCCCGGTCGAGCTGGCCGACCTTGACGGCCGAGCAGCAGTTCTCCGGGTCGACCTTCCACAGCTCCTCGTCGTGGGTGGCGACCGTCATCATGCGCAGGTTCAGCCCGTAGCGGCGGCGCACGGCCTCGACGGTCTCCAGCGTCTCCGGGAAGTGGTAGCCGGTGTCGATGAACACCACCTCGATGCCCGGGTCGACCTTGGTGGCCAGGTCGATCAGCACCGCATCCTGCATGGACGCGGCCAGGCACAGATGAGGGGCGAAGTGGTCGACGGCCCACTGGATGATCTTGGGCGCGGACCAGTGCTCGAACTCGGCGTTCAGCTCGGCCAGCTCTTCGTCGTGGAAGGCGCGGACCGGCAGCGGGGGTGGCTCGACGAGGAAGCTCACGGATTCTCCTGGGTCACACGCCTGCGCACTCGCCGGCACCGACTTCGGCGGAATAGGGCCCGGTCTCGTCGTAGTCGACGTAGTAGTCGGGGCCTTCCTCCGGCGTGGGGAACTGGTCGAGCTCCTTCAGCTCGGCGGCGATCGACTTCGCCCCGCCGGCCCGCTCCATCCACGAGCGGAACGACTCGCCCGCGGTGCGCTCGTCCGCGAACCGGCGGACGACCCGAACGGCCGCCTCGGGGGCGTTCTTGGCCGGCAGGCGCAGCGCCTTCTCGCCGAAGTGGATCTGCGCCTGGCCCACGTAGCCGCCCAGCAGCATCTGGTAGCCGGGTGCCGAACGGCCGTGTGCCCGGCGCTCGGCCCCGAAGAAGCCGATGTCGGACGTGTGGTGCTGGCCGCAGCTGTTGGTGCAGCCCGAGATGTTGATGCGCAGCCCGCCCACCTCGGCCAGGCCCTCCTGCTCCAGCAGCTCGCCGATGGCGGCGCCCAGGCCGCGGCTCTGGGTGACGGCGAGGTTGCAGGTGTCGGCGCCGGGGCAGGTCACCACGTCCCGGACCAGCTCGGCCCCGGGCTCGGACATGCCGGCGGCCGCCAGCCGCTGGTAGAGCGCCGGGAGCTGCTCCTCGGTGAGGCCCCGGAAGGCGATGTTCTGGCGGTTGGTGAGCCGGACCTCCAGGCCCATCTCGCGCTGGATGGCGGCCAGCTCACGGAACTGGGCGCTGGTCACGTCGCCCAGGCGGGCATACGCGATGGCCGACACGGTGCCCTTGGCCGCGCCCCGGATCACGTTGGTGTCGTCCCAGCGTTCGAAGGGGTCACGCCGGCTGATCGCCACTGGCGTGCCGTGGCCCATGAGCGTGGGGGAGACGCCGTCGGCCACACCGGCGGGGGAGTCGCCCAGCTTCTCGACCTCTTCGGGGATGCCGCCCGGCCACGAGGACGAGCCCAGCAGCAGGCGGCGCTCCTTCATGATGCGGGCCTGGACGTCCTCCCAGCCGAGGGTGTCGACCAGCCACTTCATGCGGGCCCGCAGCTTGTTGTCACGGTTGCCGTGGTTGTTGAACACCCGCAGGCACGCCTCGAGCGTGGGCATGAGCTCGTCGCGGGGGGTGAACTCCTCCAGCGCGAGCGCCGGATGGGGGTTGGCGCCCAGGCCGCCGGCCACGAACACCCGGAAGCCCCGCTCCACCGACCCGTCCTCCAGCGTGCGGGTGGCGGCGATGACGCCCACGTCGTTGAACATGGCCTGGCCGCAGTCGGTGGCGCAGCCCGAGAAGTTGATCTTGAACTTGCGGGGCAGCCGCTGGCTGAGCGGGTTGCGCACGAAGTGCCGGTAGGCCGCCTCGGCCCACGGCGTGACGTCGAGCTGCTCGTGCGGGCACGCTCCGGCCAGATGGCAGCCCTGCACGTTGCGCACGGTGTCGCCGCACGCCTCCCGGCTGGTCATGCCCACCGTCCCCAGCAGGCGCATGATCTCGGGGATCTTCTCCAGCTGCACGAAGTGGAACTGGATGTTCTGCCGGGTCGTGATGTGGCCCCAGCCCCGCGAGTAGGTGTCGGCCAGGTCGGCCATCAGCTCCAGCTGGTCGGGCAACAGCCCGCCCCAGGGGATCTTCACCCGGACCATCTGGTTGTGCCCGCCCTGGCGCTGGCCGTAGATCCCGTTGTTCAAGCGGAAGATGCGGAACGCATCCTCCTCGATCTCACCCGCCAGGTACTGCGCCAGCACCGCCTCGAACTTGGCGGCGTCCGCAAGCTGTGCAGCATCTATCTCGTGCTGAGCCATGACGTGCTCCGTTCTCGGCGACCGCACCCCGGCCTTCCCCGCAAATCTATGAGTAATCCGATGAGACAGGTCAGGGTTTCCGCGTCCTAGTAGAGCGAAACCCGAGTCACCCTGTCAACATTCCCACCTTCGGCGGGAATGTGCTCAGCGGCGGTCGAGGAGCTCGGCGACGCGGAAAGCGAGGTCGATCGACTGGCGGCCGTTGAGGCGGGGGTCGCACATGGTCTCGTAGCGGTCGTCGAGGTCCGCGTGGCCGAGGGCGTCGCCGCCTCCGAGGCACTCGGTGACGTCCTCGCCGGTGAGCTCGATGTGGACGCCGCCGGGCCAGGTCTCCTCGGCCCAGTGGGCGGCGAAGAACCCGGCGATCTCGGCCAGGACGGCGTCGAAGTCGCGGGTCTTGCGGCCGGTGTCGGAGGTGAAGGTGTTGCCGTGCATGGGGTCGCACGTCCACACCACCGGGTGCCCGGCGTCGCGCACCGCGGCCAGCAGCGGCGGCAGCGCTTCGACGACCCGCTGGGCGCCCAGGCGGGTGATGAGCGTGAGCCGGCCCGGGATGCGGTCGGGGTTGAGGGCGGCGCACAGGGCCACGACCTCGTCGGGCGTGGCCGTGGGCCCCAGCTTGCAGCCGAGGGGGTTGCCCACGCCCCGCAGGAACTCGACATGGGCCCCCTCGAGCTGGCGGGACCGCTCGCCGATCCAGAGCATGTGGGCCGAGCAGTCGTACCACTCGCCGGTGAGGGAGTCCTCCCGGGTGAGCGCCTCCTCGTAGCCGAGGATCAGCGCCTCGTGGCTGGTGAAGAAGTCGACCTCGTGCAGGTTGGGCTGGCTCTCGGTGTTGATGCCGCACGCGGCCATGAACCGCAGCGCCCGGTCGATCTCGTCCGCGACCCGGTCGTAGCGGCGGCCCTCGGGGCTGGAGCGCACGAACTGCTGGTTCCACTGGTGGACCCGGGAGAGGTCGGCGAAGCCGCCCTTCGTGAAGGCGCGGAGCAGGTTCAGCGTGGCCGCCGACTGGTGGTAGGCCTGCACCAGCCGCTCGGGGTCGGGCTGGCGGGCGGCCGGGGTGGGCGTGACGTCGTTGACCATGTGGCCCCGGAACGACGGCAGGTCGACGCCGTCGACCCGCTCGGTGGGGGAGGACCGGGGCTTGGCGAACTGGCCGGCGATGCGCCCCACCTTCAGGACCGGGACACCGGTCGAGTAGGTCAGCACCACCGCCATCTGCAGGATGACCTTGAGCTTGTCGCGGATGGCGTCGGCCGAGAAGCGCTCGAACGACTCGGCGCAGTCACCCGCCTGGAGCAGGAACGCCTTGCCCTCGGCGACGTCGGCCAGGTGCGCGGTGAGGGCTCGGGCCTCGCCCGCGAACACCAGGGGCGGCAGCGACCCCAGGTGCTTGAGCGCCCGGTCGAGCGCGGCCTCGTCCGGCCAGTGCGGCTGCTGGGCCGCGGGCCGGTTCTGCCAGGAAGTCGGAGACCACGCGCTGGTCATGGTGCACCATGCTGGTCGGCCCGCGGCCCCGCGGGCAAAGCAGTTCGCGCAGAGAGTGCCACGAGCCCGGGCCAAAACAGAGGCCAGCCGCCCCTGGGCGGGACCGGGGCGGCTGGCACAAGGGAGGCCAGGTGGCGGGAACCCGGCACTCCCCGGTCAATCCGATTACCCAGCAATGTAGCTCCGTAGAAGCGGGATCAAGCGGCGCTGGCGCGGGCCAGGGCCTCTTCCCGGACCGCGTCGACCGCCCGCTTGACCAGACGCCGGGCAGCCTCGGCCGTGACGCCGAGCTCTTCGCCGACCTCGCGGTAGCTGCGCTTGCGGCCGTCGGTGAGGCCGAAGCGCTGCTCGACGGCGTAGCGGGCCCGGGTGTCGAGGACGCCGAGCAGGTCGTGCAGGGCCTGCTCCTCCTCACGGTCGACGAGCACCGCCTCGGGGGTGGGCACGTCGGCCGCCAGCAGGTCGACCAGCTCGCTGCCGTCGTCGTCGCCCACGGGGCGATCGAGCGAGGTGGGAGTGGTGAGCCGGTAGAGGCGGGCGTTCTCGTCGTCGAGCTCCTCGCCGTCGCCGGAGGCCTGGCGCAGGGCGGCCCGCAGCGAGGCGGACCGGTCGCCGGGCAGGCGCACGAGGCTGGCCTTCTGGTCGAGGGCCCGGCCGATGGCCTGGCGGATCCAGAAGGTGGCGTAGGTGGAGAACTTGAAGCCCTTGCGCCAGTCGAACTTGTCGACGGCGTGCTCGAGGCCCAGGTTGCCTTCCTGGATCAGGTCGAGCAGCTCCATGGAGGGGGGGAGGGGGTAGCGGCGGGCGATGCTCACCACGAGGCGGAGGTTCGCCCGGATGAAGCGGTCCTTGGCGGCGGCTGCGGCGGCCACGGCCTTGCGCAGCTCGCGGCCGCGCTCGCCCGCGTCGAGGCGGGCACGGGCCTCACGGCCACGCTCGATCGTCTGCGACAGCTCGCGCTCCTCGTCTGCGGTGAGCAGAGGGACGAGGCCGATTTCGTTGAGGTACTGACCAACCGAATCACTCATGACGTACTCCTCAACCACCACTACCGCGGTGGGATTCCCCGCATTCACGGGTTTTCCCGGATCTCGGGGGTAAAGGTTCCGGGATATGCAGGCTTGGTTGCTTCGACTGTGCAGTGGTAACGACTGTCACCGTGTATTCGTTCCGAACCGGGCCCACGGATCTACGCAGAACCCTGAGAGGCACATCAGACCGGCGCGCCAGGGGGAGTCGAATGCGTCGTCGGGTACTGAGAGATGCTTTCTGGCGGCTCGGTAGGCGCTGAGCCGGGTAGGTAGATGGGGGATGGCCGCGCCTAGACGTTCTGTAAGCGGGCCGGAAGTGAGGGCCGCTTGACAACGAGAATACGACGCGCGGTCAACCAGTACCCCATCCGAATCCCGGGCATGCCGCCGCGCGCACGTCCGCTCGCCTAGTTTTTCCGCCGTGGCAGGACTCTACGACCCCCGTACCGCCTTGGTGGTCGTGGACGTGCAGAACGATTTCGCCGACCCGGACGGCAGCCTGTACGTGCGCGACGCCGAGTCGGTGATCGATGTCGCCAACGCGGAGATCGAGGCGGCCCGCGCCGCCGGGGCCCTGGTCACCTACACGCAGGACTGGCATCCGCCCGACACGCCCCACTTCGCCAAGGACGGCGGCACCTGGCCGGTGCACTGTGTGGCCGGCACCTGGGGCGCCGAGCTGCATCCCCGCCTGGTGGTGGTGGGCGAGTCGGTCCGCAAGGGGACAGGCGGCGAGGACGGGTACTCGGGCTTCACCATGGCCGATCCCACCACTCGCGAAACGTCCTCGACCGGGCTGGAGGAGCTGCTGCGGGCCCACGACATCACCCGCGTCGTGGTCCTGGGCCTGGCCACCGACTATTGCGTCAAGGAGACCGCGCTCGACGGGGTTCGCCTGGGGTTTGCCACCACCGTGGTCCTCGACGGCATCCGGCCGGTCGAGGTCGAGCCGGGCGACGGCCAGAAGGCGGTCGACGCCATGGCCGAGGCGGGCGTGACGCTCGGGTGACCGTCCCGCCGGCTCTGGTCACCGATCTCTACGAGCTGACCATGGCCGCCGCCTACGGGGCGGGCGTCGGGGATCGACAGGCGACCTTCGAGCTGTTCGTGCGCAGCCTGCCGCCCCAGCGCCGGTTCCTGGTGGCGGCAGGGCTGGACGATGCCCTGGCGGGCCTGGAGGCCTGGGCCTTCGAGCCCGCCGACATCGACTACCTACGCGGGCTCGGCCTGTTCCCGCCGGAGTTCCTGGAGCGGCTCGGCGACCTCGGCTTCACGGGGGAGGTGTGGGCCGTCCCCGAAGGCGAGGTGGTGTTCCAGGGCGAGCCGCTGGTGCGGGTCACGGCTCCACTGACCGAGGCCCAGCTGGTGGAGACGTGGCTGCTCAACCGCATCGGCAGCCACACGCTGCTGGCCTCCAAGGCGGCGCGCGTGGCCCTGGCCTGCGGCGAGCGGGCGTTCGTGGACTTCTCGGCCCGGCGGGACCACGGGGTCGACGCCGCCCTCGCCGCGGCCCGGTCCGCCTGGCTGGCGGGGGCGGCGGGAACGTCGCTGGTGGCCGCCGGGCGGCGCTGGGGGCTGCCCCTGTCGGGGACCATGGCGCACTCGTTTGTGATGTCGTTCGACCACGAGCGCGATGCTTTCCGTGCCTACGCCCGGACCTTCCCCCAGGGAGTCGTGCTGCTGATCGATACCTACGACACCGCCGAGGGCGCTCGGCGGGCTGCCGACGTCGCGCGCGAGCTGGCGGGCGAGGGCATCGCCATCTCCGGCGTGCGCCTCGACTCGGGTGACCTCGCGTCCCTGTCGGTCGAGGTCCGCTCGATCCTCGACGACGCCGGCTTCACCGACGTGGACATCCTCGCGTCGGGCGATCTCGACGAGCACTCGGTGTCCACGCTGGTGACCCGCGGCGCGCCCATCGACGCCTTCGGGATCGGCACCCAGCTGGGGACCAGCGCCGACGCGCCCGCGCTCGGCGCCGTCTACAAGCTGGTGGAGGATGCGGCCGGTCCCAAGATGAAGCTGGCCGAGGGCAAGGTCACGCTCCCGGGCCGCAAGCAGGTCTGGCGGCTGGCCGACCGGGACGTCGTGGCCCTCCACGACGAGGACGTCCCCGATGGCCGCCCGCTGCTGGTCCCGGTCATGGCCGGCGGCCGGCGCACGGCGAGCGAGCCGCTGGCGCAGTCTCGGGAGCGCTGCATGGCGGCGCTGGCCGCCCTGCCGCCCGAGCTCCGATCGCTGGAGCCGGCCCCCTACCCGGTCTGGCGGGTCGACACCTCGCCCGGTCTCGCGGCCCTGGCGGCTCGGGTCCACGCCGGGCTCGACCACGAGGCGGCCGGGTGAGCGAGCGGTTGGGGATCTTCGGCGGAACCTTCGACCCGCCGCACGTCGGGCACCTGGTCACGGCGGTGAACGTGCGCCACGACCTGGGCCTGGACCGGGTTCTGCTGGTGGTGGCCGGCCGGCCGTGGCAGAAGCTCGGCACCCGGGAGATCAGCTCGGCGGCCGATCGCCACGCCATGGTCGCCGCCGCCGTCGGCACGGTCGAGGGCCTCGAGGCGAGCGCGCTGGAGATCGACCGGCCGGGGCTGTCGTTCACGGCGGACACGCTGGCCTTGCTACGGGACGAGGATCCCGGCCGCGAGCTGTTCCTCATCCTCGGCAGCGACGCCGCGGTGGGGCTACCGACCTGGGACCGGGCCGACGAGGTGCGCTCCCTGGCCACCCTGGTGGTGGTCGACCGCCCCGGCACCCGCTCGGCAGACCCGCCCCCCGGCTGGACCTGGGAACGTTGCGAGGTCCCCCGCCTCGAGGTCTCCAGCACCGAGCTACGCGCCCGCGTCGCCGAAGGCCGCCCCCTCGACTACCTACTCACCCCAGCCGTGATCGCCGCCATCGCCAACCGCGGCCTCTACGGCGCCCAGGTGACAACATGACCACCGACGCCCCATCCGGCGAGCGCGAGGACGAGGGCCAGAACGAAGCCCCGAACACCGACCCACCCCCCGAACCCCCGCCCGCCGACCCTTCCGCCGCCTCGGCTGCGCCTTCCCCCGCCCCGGCTGCGCCCGCCACCGACCCGGCTGCGCCC
>Ga0209382_10003709_pt1 | contig 20971 bp, 17 predicted proteins | sample SoiMetdeltSBSDD5_FD_187599 | JGI IMG/M metagenome (GOLD analysis project Ga0209382, IMG submission 187599) | Bulk soil microbial communities from a Populus tree surrounding site in Tennessee, USA - Soil MetaG P. deltoides SBSDD5 (SPAdes) (version 2) | ecosystem: Environmental > Terrestrial >... | reverse complement strand
GAAGTCTTCGGCGTTTGGTTGCCCGACCGGCCGCGACACGTGCACCAAGAAGGCCGGCGTCGACCCGATCCACAATTTCATGGATTACACCGACGACGCCTGCATGTACGAGTTCACGGCTGGTCAGGCAACCAGGATGCAGCAGGCTTGGACAGCCTATAGAGGCTAAGCCGCGATCAGGAGCGGGGCTTGTCGCAAAAGCGACGGGCCCCGCCTCCACGTCAGGGGTGCGGCACCGGGCGTGAGCCGGTGCATCATCGCCGCCTCGACGGAGAATTCGAAGAGTGTCCAGTCGACGCCGGGCGCGGCCCGGTGTTCCCGGGCGAGCTGGTCGACGATGGACAGGTTGACGACGGGCCTCGCCTTCCCCGAGAGGTACCCTTCCACGTCGCTGGACTCCGAAGGGAAGGCGTGCAAGGCATAGCGCCCGTCTCGATGGAGATCGCGGCGCTTGGGTGAATCGATGACGAAGCAGTAGAGTCCTTCGTCGGTGACGATGGGGGAGACAGGGTGGACCCGTGGCCCGCCATCGGCCCGGACGGTGGCCAGGTAGGCCATGCCCCGCCCGTATTGGTGCAGCAGCGCTCGAAGCGACGCGGCGAGGCGCGGGTCGGCTTCGGCGAAATCGCCGAAGGACACCCACGAGTCCCGCGAAGCACTAAAAACCATGGCATGAACGATATCGAACATACGTTCGAGATCGCCATTCGACACGCCAGCGAGTGATCCGGTACCTAAAAGGGATAAGCTGCCCGGATGCTGCTCTCCGACCGCGACCTGATCAGTGAGATCAAGTCTGGCCAGCTGGGTCTGGACCCTTTCGAGCCTAGCCTGGTTCAGCCGTCGAGCATCGATGTGCGCCTGGACCGCCTTTTCCGCGTGTTCAACAACCATCTCTACACCCACATCGACCCGGCCGAGCGGCAGGACGATCTGACTACGCTGGTCGAAGTCCCGGACGGTGAGGCGTTCATCCTTCACCCGGGCGAGTTCGTGCTCGCCTCGACCCTGGAGACGGTCACGCTCGGGCACCAGCTTGCGGCCCGGCTCGAGGGCAAGAGTTCCTTGGGGCGCTTGGGTTTGCTCGTACACTCGACGGCCGGTTTCATCGACCCCGGCTTCAGCGGCCACGTCACGCTGGAGCTGTCCAACGTCGCGAGCCTGCCCATCCGCCTCTGGCCGGGCATGAAGATCGGCCACTTCTGCGTGCTGCGCCTGTCGTCCCCGGCCGAGCACCCCTACGGTTCGGCCGTCTACGGGTCGCGCTACCAACATCAACGCGGGCCGACAGCGTCGCGATCATGGCAGAACTGGCAGGTCTGGCCAACGGGATCCTAGAACAGCGCCTACGGGATTCTGGAACAGCGCCGAAACAATTTGTCTGGGTGCAAATTCCGGTGTGAAAGGTTTCGCCAATTTCTCCAATCCGGATGGACATAATGCGCTCCACCGAGCGGCCAATATGAGGGGTCAGGCCCGCTGGATCAGGCATGCTATTTGCCGTACGAATGGTCAGACTGTTGCAGGGCCGCCGCCCGCTGAGCACTGGTTACCGCGCCGGACTCGGCGCGGCCATCGTGCTGCTCACGTTGATCTCCACGGTTGAGCTGGCCGACGGAGGCCACGTCCGTTATGTCGGGTTGATGGCGACGGTACCCTTCCTCGCCGCCGTCGTCGCCGGTTGGCGGGAGGTGCTCGTGGCCGGCGGGGTGGCCACCACCGTCGGCACGCTCTTCGCCATCTTCGGCGAGAGCGACCTCTCGTCCTTCATCAACGTCGCCGCGATCGGTCTGGCGACCACGATCGCCAGTGTGGTCGCCGTCGTGCGCGAGCGGCAGGCGGCACAGATCGCCGAGCTGGCGCGCCTGGCGACGATCGTCCAGCAGGCGGTGCTCAGGCCGCTCGGACCGAAGGTGGGCAGCCTGGCGGTGGCGGGACGGTACATCTCCGCGACCGCCGCCGCCGACATCGGCGGCGACCTGTATGAAGCGCTCGACACCCCGTACGGCGTCCGCATGATCATCGGGGACGTCCGCGGCAAGGGGCTCGACGCGGTCCGCACAGCCAGCATCGTGCTCGGTTCCTACCGCCATGTCGCCTTCGAGCGTTCCGACCTGCGCGCGGTCGTGGCCGATCTAGACCGGGCGGTGGCGCGCAGCGTGGGCGACGAGGACTTCGTGACGGCCTGCCTGGTGGAGGAGCGCGGCGGCACGCTGACGATCGTCAACTGCGGCCATCCCGCGCCGATCCTGCTGCGCCGCGGCGAGGTCATCACCCTCGACCCGCCGGCACCCGCCCCGCCGCTAGGCTTCATGCCCGTCGTGCGCACCAGGGTCGAGCGCCTCGAGCCCGGCGACCGGCTGCTGATGCTCACCGATGGGCTGGCCGAGGCGCGCCGTGACGGGACGTTCTTCCCGATCGCTGACAGGGCGTGGCGGCTGCTCGGGCACGGCACCGTGGGCGACGGGCTCGCCTCGGTGGAGGCGGCGCTCATGGAGTGGGTGCAGTATCGCCTCGACGACGACATCGCGCTGATCCTGATGGAGTACGGGGGGCCGAGCCAGCAGCCGGCGACGTCGATGCCCAGCTGGGAAGTGGGAAACCCCCAGCTGGCCAAGGGCCACGGCTAGCTGTAGCGAGCCCGATGACGGCCGACATAGCGCCTCGGCGAACGCGGTTGGGCAGGCTCGAACAGAAGCGAGTAAAGCCTGGAGAACATCGGGGCCTCCAATATGAGGGACTGGCATCACTCGAAAGAACGAGAATCTTCAGCTTTGGTAACGCAACGGCGCGTCGGCTTGCATTTGCCCGTTTTATCCAAAAGGCGGCCATGTACGGCCGCTCTCGAGTCAGATTCGACGCAATATCGCCAACCCGCTTGCAGCTTATTACTCACGAGTAATACAGTCGGAATCCTACCGACAGGTAACAGCGGTTCAGCGGTGGAGGCGGAAGAAGATGACCCACTACCAGAGCAACCTTCGGGATCTCGAGTTCAACCTGTTCGAGGTCTTCGACACGCCGTTCGGCACCGGCCCCTACGCAGAGGTCGACGAGGAGACGGCGCGCGGCGCCCTGGCCGAGATCGATCGCATGGCGCGCAACGACTTGGCGGCGAGCTACGCCGACGCCGATCGCAAGCCGCCGGTCTACGATCCGGCAACGTTCAACGTGACGATGCCGGAGGGCTTCAGCGAGTCGTTCCGGACGTGGATGGACGCTGAGTTCTGGCGGTTCGCGCTGCCCGAGGCTCTCGGCGGTACCCCCGCGCCTCATGGTTTTATCTGGGCCTTCGCAGAGATGGTTCTCGGCGCGAATGCTCCGGTGTGGATGTACGCCTCGGGGCCTTCCTTCGCGCACGTGCTCCACATCGAGGGGACGGACGAGCAGAAGGAGTGGGCCAAGATCTTCGTCGAGCGCAAGTGGGGCTCGACCATGATCCTGACGGAGCCGGATGCCGGATCCGACGTCGGCGCGGGGCGCACCAAGGCGATCCCGCAGCCGGACGGCTCCTGGCACATCGAGGGTGTCAAGCGGTTCATCACGTCCGGCGAGCATGACATGACCGAGAACATCATCCACTACGTGCTGGCCCGCCCCGAGGGCGCCGGCCCCGGCACCAAGGGCCTGTCCCTTTTCGTCGTCCCCAAGTTCCACTTCGACGCCGAAGGCAATCTCGGCGAGCGCAACGGTGTCTTCGCCACAAATGTCGAGCACAAGATGGGCATCAAGGCCTCGACCACCTGCGAGATGACATTCGGCGGGCACGGCATCCCGGCGAAGGGCTGGCTCGTCGGCGGCGTGCACGAGGGCATCCGCCAGATGTTCCTGATCATCGAGAACGCCCGGATGATGGTGGGCAGCAAGGCGATCGCCACGCTCTCCACCGGTTACCTGAACGCGCTTGCCTACGCCAAGGAGCGCGTGCAGGGCGCCGACATGCTGCAGATGACTGACAAGACCGCGCCCCGCGTGACCCTCACGCACCACCCCGACATCCGGCGCTCCCTGCTCCTCCAGAAGTCCTATTCGGAGGGTCTGCGGGCGCTCGTCGCCTATGCCGCTCACTGGTTTGACAGGGCCGTGCTCGCGGAGCACGAGGGTGACGAGAAGGCGGCGGCCAAGGCGCGCAAGGTGAACGATCTTCTCCTCCCTCTCGTCAAGGGCTGCGGTTCGGAGCGCGCCTTCGAGCTGCTGGGCTCCGAGGCGCTGCAGACCTTCGGCGGCTCCGGCTTCCTCCAGGACTACCCGCTCGAGCAGTACGTCCGCGACGCGAAGATCGACTCCCTCTACGAGGGGACGACCGCGATCCAGAGCATGGACCTGTACTTCCGCAAGATCGTGAAGGACAACGGTCGAGCCCTGATGACGGTCGCCGGCGAGATCCAGGCGATCCTCGACGACGAGTCGGGCAACGGACAGCTGAAGGAGGAGCGGGCCCAGCTCGCCGCCGCCCTCGGCGACGTCCAGGGCATGCTGGGCACGTTCATGGGCTGGCTGGTCGAGTCCCAGGGCGAGGAGCCCAGGTCCCTCTACAAGGTGGGCCTGCACTCGCGGCGTCTCCTGCTCGCGCTCGGCGACCTGATCGTGGGCTGGCTGCTGCTCAAGCGAGCCGAGGTGGCCCTGCGCAAGCTGGAGTCCAAGGAAAAGGACTTTTATGCCGGTGTAGTGGCCAGCGCGCGGTTCTTCTCCCGGGAAGTGTTGCCACGCTTGGCATCCGACCGCCGGATCGTCGAGCTTGCCTCGCTCGATGCCGTGGACCTCCCGGAGGAGGCCTTCTAGTTTTTATTACCGCGTGCGGCCTGGCCCGAGTTGAGGCAAGCTTTGAGCCATGGACCGCACGCTGGTGCTGTTGCGCCATGCCAAAGCCGACCGTCCAAACGGAGTCGCCGATGTCGACCGTCCGCTGACCGACCGGGGCCATGCGGACTCCGCCGCGGCCGGGGCATGGCTGGCCAAGCAGGGCTACGCGCCCGATCTCGTGCTGTGTTCGCCCTCCAAGCGCACCAGGCAGACCTGGCATTCGGTGGCCGTGGCCCTCGCAAGGGCCGCGGCCCCGAGCGTGCGCTATGAGCGCGAGCTTTATGACGGGGGAGCCGACGACCTGCTCAAGGTGATCCAGACGGCCGACCCGGCAGCGCGGGTCGTCATGGTCATCGGCCACAACCCATCGATCTCGCTGCTGTCGGAGCTGCTGGATCCGGACAGCGACCTGGATTCTGACGGCCTGCGCACCTGCGGCATCGCCATCCACGAGGTCACAGCGCAGTGGTCCGACGTCAAAAGCGCCAAGCTGATCGCAATCCATACCGCCAGGGCCGATTAGGCGACCAGAGCGAAATAGATGGCGATCTGGTGGCAGATCGCGGCCACGATGGTGAAGGCGTGGAAGAACTCGTGGTGCCCGAAGACCGTCGGCCACGGGTCGGGTCGGCGCAGCGCGTAGAAGATCGCCCCGATGGAGTAGGCCGCGCCGCCCACCAGCAGCAGAACCAGCGCCGCGACCCCGCCGTTGCGCAGGATGTCGGGCAGCACGGCGACCGCCACCCAGCCCAGGGCCAGGTAGAGCGGTGCGGAGACCCAGCGCGGCGCGTGCGGCCAGATCAGCGACATCAGCGCGCCCACGATCGCCCCGCCCCACACCAGGGCCAGCAGGATCGTCGCCTTGGGCGGCGGGAGCAGCACCGCGCAGAACGGGGTGTATGTGCCGGCGATGAAGATGAAAATCATGGCGTGGTCGAGTCTTCGCATTATCTGGTACCCACGAGGGCTCCAAACCCGACGGTGATAAAGCGCGCTGACGCCGAACAGCCCGCAAACGGTCAGGCTGTAGATCGCCACGCTCGGCTGCGGGAAGATCGACGTGAGCACGATGCCGCACGCAAGCGCGATGAAGAAGGCGTAGGCGTGCAGCCAGCCGCGCATGCGCGGTTTGCCGATGTCGATCGGGCGCGGGCGCCGGGCTCGGATGGCCTCGGCGTTGGTGGGGGCGGTCACGCCTCCAGGTTACGGCACCGTAGGTTACTTAGCAGTAAGTTAGGCTGGTGAAGTGGCTAACACTCCGCGAATTCGAGCTTACGGTTGGGACTCACTGCTGCTTGAGATCGATGACCCTGCCGGCCCTGCTGGCCCGGCGGGCTGGTTTCGCGCCCTGCAGGCCGCCCGCGACGCCGGCGAACTCGCTTGCGAGGAGATCGTCCCGGCCGCGCGCACGGTGCTGCTTCGCGGCATAACCGCGCCACCCGACCTCGACCGGCTCCGGCCGCTGCCACCCCCGCCCGGCTCGGCGGCCGTGACCGTGCCCGTGACCTGGGATGGGGAAGACCTCGACGCCGTCGCCGTGCTGTGGGGCGAGGACCCGGTGCGGCGCATGACCACCAGGCCCTTCACCGTGGCCTTCTGCGGCTTCGCGCCCGGGTTCGCCTACCTGTCCGGCCTGCCAACGCACTGTCACGTGTCGCGTTTGGACACTCCGCGCACGAGCGTCCCGGCGGGCTCGGTCGGGGTCGCCGGCGAGTACGCCGGGATCTATCCGCGCAGCTCGCCCGGCGGGTGGCGGTTACTCGGCCGCACGGCGCTCACCCTTTTCGACCTCGAGCGTGACCCGCCCGCGCTGCTGGCGCCCGGGACGATGGTGAAATTCGTCGATGCTTGAGGTCTTGGCCACCGGCCCCCTGTCCACCATTCAAGATCAAGGCAGGCGGGGGTACCAGCAGCTGGGAATCCCCCGTTCGGGAGCGCTTGACCGCGCGGCGCTGGACCGGGGCAACCTCATCGTCGGCAACCCCCCTTCCGCGGCCGGGCTGGAACTGAGCCTGGGCAGGTTCCGCGCCCTGTTCCACGATTCCGCGATCGTTGCTGTCACGGGAGCGCCCGCGCCGGTGACGATCGACGGCCAACCCGCCACATTTGATGTGGCGCAACCTGTCCGGGCCGGGCAGGAGCTGCGCGTCGGCGGGCCGGCGCGCGGCCTTCACGTCTACCTGGCGGTCGCGGGCGGCATCGACGTCGCCCCGGTGCTCGGCTCGCGCAGCACCGACACGCTGTCCGGCCTCGGCCCGCCACCCCTGCGCCCCGGCAGCCGCTTGCCCATCGGTGTCTATCGCGGGCGCTCAACCGAGCCACCGCCCTTAAGGAACCGCCCTTGCGAAGTGCGAATCAGGTTCGGGCCGAGGGACGACTGGTTCGCCGACCCGCTCGCCCTGACCCGGAACCCTTACCGCCTAAGCACTTCCAACCGAATCGGGGCGCGGCTCGACGGCCCTGCGCTGCCACGGGCGATCCCTGGGGAACTGCCGAGCGAAGGACTCCTCCCGGGCGCGGTGCAGGTGCCAGGGGACGGGCGGCCGATCGTCTTTCTTGCCGACCATCCGGCGACGGGAGGGTATCCGGTGATCGCCGTTGTGCACCCGGATGACCTGCCATCCATCGCTCAGGCCCGCCCCGGCGCTAATGTCGTGTTCCGTGGACCTTAACGCGGATCTCGGCGAGGGCTTCGGCCGCTGGGAGCTGGGCGATGACGAAGCGCTGCTCGAGATTGTGACCAGCGCCAATGTGGCGTGCGGGTTTCACGCCGGGGACGCGCCCACCATGCGGCGCGTGTGCGGGCTCGCCTTGGACGGCGGGGTGACCATCGGCGCGCAGGTCGGCTATCGCGACCTCCCCGGGTTCGGGCGGCGCTTCATCGATTACCCCGTGGACCAGCTGCGCGACGAGCTTATCTACCAGGTGGGAGCGTTGCGGGCGCTCGCCGCCGTCTCCGGCGCCACCGTGCGCTACCTCAAACCCCATGGGGCGCTTTACCACGCCGTCGCGCACGTGGCGTCCATTGTGGAGGCGGCTCTCGCGACCGGCCTTCCCGTGCTCTGCGCTCCCGGATCGGTGCTCGCTACGGCTGCGGGCGACGCGAGCACCGGCGTCTACCTCGAGGGTTTCGCGGACCGGGCGTACCGCGCCGACGGCACGCTGCTTCCACGCGACAAACCCGGCGCGGTCATCACCGACATCGATGAGGTGGTGGCGCGTGCGCTGCTCATGGCCGTCGACCAGCGTGTGATCGCCCTCGACGGCACCGTGGTGCCGCACCCGGTCGACTCCATCTGCCTGCACGGCGACACGCCGGGCGCCGTCAGCCTCGCGGATGCCGTGCGCACGGCGCTTGTCAACGCGGGCGTCCCGCTGCGGCCCTTCCTGACCTGAGCCTCACTCTTCGGTGTCGAGGCCCTGCAACACCAGACCCAGCCGCTTTTCACCCTCGGGGGAGATCTCTATGGGTACCCCCCAATCCTGCCGGGTCAAGTGACAGGCCGCGTTTGCGGCCTCGGCGTCGCAAGTCGCGGCCTGCGCCACCACCTGCAGCACGCCCTTTTCCACCTGCGGGTTGAGCACGAGGCGGCGACTGAGCGATGTGGACATCCCGGCGCCTTTCAGCAGAAGGTCTTCCGGCGATGCCGACACCTCCAGCCGGGTCGGTTCGCCGAAGCTGTGGTCGAGTTTCTGGCCGGGGACGGGCTCGAAGATGACGTCAAGCGTCACCTCGCCGGGCGCGAGGCTCGTCGGCGGGCGCTCGACCTTGTGCCGCACCGCGTTTACGTCGGTCGCCGCCGGTGCGAGCTGCACGAGGCGGTGCGCGGACGACTCGACCACCAGCACGTCACCTTTTGTTGTCACCACGATGTCGCTCGGCTCGGCCAGCCCGGTCTCCACAGTGGACAGTGCACCATCCGCGTAGCGCCTCACCGCGCCGTTGTAGGTGTCGGCGACGAGCACCGCGCCGTCGGCCAGTGCCGCCAACCCCAGCGGGTGCTGCATCAGGGCCTGATCCGCGGCGCCGTCAACGTGCCCGAAGTCGAAAAGTCCTTGCCCGGCGACGGTGTGCATCTCACCATCTTCGACATAGCGCAGCGCGCTGGTCTCACTGTCCACAAACCACAGTCGCGCGCCGTCGGGCGTCGCGGACAGCCCGGACGGCTGCGCTAGCCACACATCCGGCAGCTCGCCGTCGCGCAGCGCCTCGACCGTTGTCCCGGCAAACAGACCCACCGTTCGCCTGACCGGATCGAACCACCACAGGGTGTGCGTGCCGGCCATGGTCACAACGATTTTTCCTTGGTACCACTCCACGTCCCACGGTGAGGAAAGATCCGTCGCCACGGCGTCGTGCGGCCGATCGTCCAGTGTCGACCGCCATTGCCGGCCCGTGCCCGCCACGGTCACCGTCGTCAAGTCGTTCAGCTTCACCCCGCGCAGAAGGTGGTTCACCGTGTCGGCGATCACCACGTCGTAGCCGGCCACGCCCGCCTCGTGCGGCGGCAACAGGCACATCCCTTGCGGCTCAGAGAAACTCGCCTCCTCCGCCGTCCCGTCGGTCCGCCCCCTCACCCCGGAGCCGATGCGCCGCAACACCTCCTCGCCCGCCGGGTCGAGGATCGCGAGCTGGTGGCGCGCCGAATCCGAGACCAGAAGCATGCCGTCGGGCAGCTCCAGCCCTTTGCCGGGGAAGCGCAGCAGCGTATCGGCCGGCTTGGGCGGCACGAACGGCCCGCCCCCGCGATGCAGCGTGCCGTTCGCCTCGTGCTTGGCGATCAGCTCGTCGATGAGGCGCCGCAGCCCGTCCGCGTGCCCCTCGCCCGCCATCACCGCCACGACATAGCTCTCGGGGTCGATGACGTTGAGCGTCGGCCACGCCTTCGCCGCATACTGCTGCCACATCAGCATGTCGGGGTCGTCGAGCACGGGATGCGCCACACCGTAACGCTCGACCGCTGCCGCCAGGGCGCCGGCGTCCTTCTCGTGCTCGAACTTGGGCGAGTGCACCCCGATGACCACGAGCACATCGCCGTACTTCTCCTCGAGCGGCCGCAGCTCGTCCAGCACATGCAGGCAGTTGATGCAGCAGAACGTCCAGAAGTCCAAGATAACGATCTTGCCCCTGAGATCGGACAGCTTCAGTTCCCTGCCGCCGGTGTTCAACCAGCCTCTACCGCGCAACTCAGGCGCCCGCACACGTGCCACCCGACAATCATGCCTGACATATTCCCCGTAGCTGTTCTTTTGGATCATGGTCGGGTGACCACCGCCACGACCACTACCAGGCTTGTCACCCTCGATGACGCGTCGACGCATGCCGAACTTCAGCGAGCCAACAGCGAATTCTTTGCCCCGTGGGAGCCCGAGCGGCCGGAGGGGTATCTCACCGTGCAGTGGTGCTGCACAACGCGGCCTCGCGGTGGCTGCCCGGCCCGGCCCTACGGCCGGTCAGGCGTTGGCGCTTGCGCGGACGGGCTTCTCGTCGGCCGCGACCGCCCCGGTTGACCGGTTGAGGGCGGGCGCCGGGGCCATGCCGTCCTGCTCCGGGGTGACCAGACGGCGCAGCGAAAGCGCGATCAGTGAGGCGCCGAGGCAGCCGGCGATGACGAGGCCGATCCACAACCCACCGAGGCCGAGCTGAAGCAGGGGACCGGCGCTGACCGGGGCGATGACGCCCGAGATCCCCCAGATCATGCCGGCCAGAGCGTTGTAACGGCCGCGCAGCTCGTCGGTGGCGAGGGCGTTGACCATCGTCGGCATGGTGGGCGACAGCAGGGTCTCACCGAAGGCGAAGACGGCCGCGAAGGTGATGACGCACAAGGCACTGGCGACGGCGCTGGCACCGTCGATCACTCCGGCGATGCCCAGCACCATCCAGGCGGCGGCGAAGATGGCACCGACCCGCGCCAGCATCATCGAACGGCTGCGACCGCTGATCTTCCTGATGACGAACAGCTGCGCCAGCACGATCACGGCGGTGTTGGCGGTGAAGGCGTAGCCGACGATGCGCGGCGAGACGCCGACGACGTTGATGGCGAAGCCGGAGAAGCCGACCTCGAACTGGGCATAGCCGGAGACGGTCAGCAGCAGGCTGAACGCGAGCAGGCGGCGGAAAGGCTTGTGCCGCAACACTTCTCGGTAGCCAGGCTGACGGACGTGGTCGCCGCCTCCGGTCGCGAACTCGGCCGGGTCGACCAGCCGCCGGCCGACGCGCCGCATGGACAGCAGGACGACGACGGGGGCGAGGTAGCAAAGCAGATCGAGGATGTAGATGAGCTGGAATGTGCTCAGCCGCTCGGTGTCGACGATGCTGCCCGATATCGCCGCGCCGACGCCGATGCCGAGGTTGAGCAGGGCGAACTGCAGGCCGAAAACCTTCTGCCGCTCGGCGTCGGAGGTGACCGAGGTGAGGATGGTGTTTTGCCCGGCCCAGATCGAGCTGCCGGCCAGGGCACCGAGCGTCAGCACGCCCCAGAACTGCCACTGGGTGCTCGCGAACGCCAGGCCGCCCATCGCCGTCGCCTCGATTATGAGGGCCGGGAGGACGACGCGGCGCGCACCGAAACGGTCGATGAGAGTGCCGCCGACCGGCGCCGCGATCAGCGTCAGCAGGCCGAACCAGCCGATGAGCAGACCGGCCGTGCTCTGCGGAATGTGGTGAACCTTGGTCAGGTAGATGAACAGGAACGGCAGCGTGAAGCCCCGGCCAAGCGCAGAGAAGACGGTGCCGATCAGGATGCGGCGGGCTTCATATCTGGCTGGCAGGGCTTCGCGGAACATGGCGCCAGTCTCGCGCCTGGGTCCGACAAGAAACCAACGAATTACGCAGCCCTGTGTCGTACGCCACTAGCTAGGGGGTGGGGTGGCGGGCTGAAGGCACAGGACCTCCTCGTCGATCTTCACGTAGGGCTGGGTCTTGTCACACTCATCCGCCGAGCTGACCGACGAGATTACCTTGAACGCGCCTTCATCACTGCACGAAGCGGCGACAGCCTCCTGCTGGTTCTCGCTCGGCTTGACACAGTCGCCCACGACAAATGTCGGACCGACGAGCTTGTCGATGAGGAGGAGCCCTCCAAAAGCGACCGCGAGCAGCAGCGCGCAACCCACCAGGACGCCGATGATCAGGCGTCCCTTGCGCTCCGGCTTGGCCTCAGGAGCCGCGGCAGGCGCCGGCCGAGCTGGCGGTTGCGGTCGCTGAAGCCCTTGCTGCCCTTGCTGCGCCTGCTGGGCGGCGAACTGGTCGAACCGTGCCTGCGCCGAATCTCCCGGTGACCCGGGCGGAGCGGGAGGCTGCCCTGGGCGCTGCGGCACCGCGAGCGAGCCGGCGGCGCCCGGAACTCCGGCCGCGGCCTGGAGCCCGGCCGAATTGGTCGCGGGGGCGGGCTGCTGACCGCGCTGCATGGGGATGTTGGGCGGTGCCGCGGCCGGTTCGAGCAGGTCACCGAAGGTATGTTGGCGTCCCGGGCGTCCGGGAGGTGCCGGCTGCGCTGGAGCCTCCGCCGGTGCGGCGGCGGCCATGGAGGAGCCGTACACAGTGGAGGACTTGCCGACCGGGACAGCCTCGCCCGGGTTGGGCTGCGCCACGCTGGAGACCCGGGCGGTGGCCCGGACCATGCCGGTGGACGGATCGCCCACGACGGGCACGGGCACCGGCGCCGGAGAGACAGGCACACCAGGCGATCCCGGCATCCCGGACTGAGACGGCTGAGCAAAGGCGTGCGGCGAGCCAGCGATGCCGGCCGACCCAGCCATGCCGGCCGACCCGGCCGCACTTGGGGATCCGGGCATGCTGGCCGGCGACACAGGTGAGGCCGATGCCGACGCGGAGGCCGAGAATCCAGGGGCGCCAGATGATCCGGGCATCGCCGCCTGGCCGAACTGGCTCGAAGCATCGCCGGGCTGGCCGTACGACCCTGGGCCGCCGGAGGATGGTGGGTAGACGCTCGCCATCCCGGCGGACGACGAATAGGCGACACTCTGTCCGGGCGACACAGGTGAGGCCGAAGCGCCGCCGACCGAGGCCGATCCATAGACGCGCCCAGCCGGCTTCGGCATCTGCGAGGAGATCTCCGCCATGTCGGCCGGCTCTACCCGGATCCCGGGCGGGACGGACGCGGCGACGCGCACTGACCCCGTGGCCGGCGCCATGGGTTCGGGCTCGGGCTCAGGGGCCGGCGCGCTCGCCGAGGACTGCGCCGGGATCGCCGGTTCCGGCTCCGGGGACGGCTCTGACGAGGATTCCCACGGATAGGACGAGTCGTACGAAGACTTATACGAGGACTCATACGAAGGCGACTCATACGAAGGCGGCGACTCATACGACGGCGGCTCGTAAGACGGCGACTCATACGAGGGCGGCGACTCGTAAGACGGCCTCTCGTAAGACGGCGACTCATGCGAGGGCGGCGACTCGTAGGACGGCGGCTCGTAAGACGGCGGCTCATACGAGGGCGGCGACTCGTAAGAGGACTTGTACGAGGGCTCGTACGACGACTCGAATGACGACTCGAACGAGGAGGAAGAAGACGAAGGTTCGTCCCACGGCTTCGGACCCGACTGCCTGGGCGAGTCACCGGCCGCGAACGCCGCCCACGACCCGGCCGGCCCGCCTGTAGCAGGATCGGGGATCTCGGGGATCGGCGGCGGAGGGGCCGGCTCGCTCGTGAACGGCTCATGGGATACCCCCGGAATGGGAACCACCGCTGGAGCAGGCACGTACGACGAGGATCCCTGGGACGGGAAACCCGGGAACACGGACGGCTGCTCGCTGTCGGGCGGAAACTCCTCAGGCTGCGACGAAGCGGCCGAGGAGGGGCTGTAGGGGGTGAATGCCGGGAAGTCATCTGGGACCGATGGCGCCTCGAACACGCCGAACCCGCGCTGTTGCCGGGCGGCATCGTCCGCCGGATCGTTCAGGTCGGGCGGCTGCCAACCGTGCTGTTGGGGCGTTTCGGACATGCTGGGGCCTCCTCTGGTGCGTTGCCCAAACTACCGGCACCGCGGCGGAATCGGAACCCGAGCCCCACCCAAAGACAGAGCGAGGCCCCGCTCCATACCCGTCGGAGCGGGGCCTGGCCTATCGAGGAGGGGATAGGAAGTCGTAGTGGGTCAGCGCAGCGAGCGCAGGGCGACGGACGTCATCGGGTCGGCCAGCAGCGCGTCTCGCGAGTGGCTGGCGACCCGACGCCGATCGCCGCGCCCGTTGTCGAGCTGCTCAGCGGTGCGGCTGCGGTTTCGCTTGAAGATGTTCACGCCGATTATTACACCGCAAGCGCCGCCGCTATTCCAACGATTATTCGGTGATCACAGACACTCTCCGAAGAATCATCGGAGAGCATTCTGGCGGCGGATGTCGAACCACTTGGTGCAGCCGTTCGGGTCCACCTCCGTCTTCGCGATCACCTCGCGGGCGTGCTGGCGCGAGAGGTTCCACGAGTACCACTGCTCCGGCATGTTCTGCAGATCCCGCTCGATCCGCAGCAGAGCGCAGCTTCGGTACGGCTCTTCCAGCCGCATCAGCTCATCGATCGCGTCGGTCGTCAGGAACTGCAGATAGCCAAGGTCGAACGTCTTGAGGTACGACGGATTGCTCTGATTCGCATAGAACCGGTTGATGTTCTGCTGCGCGATGTACCGCTCGGGGTTCACCGCGGCCATCGCCAGCAGCATCAACGCGAAGCTGGCGATGATCGCCCGCGGGAACCAGGGCGCCCGCAGCCTCACGCTCGCGGCCACGATGAGCAGGAACACGAACCCGAGATAGATCTCGACGGCGCCGAAGAAGAACCGCTCCCTCGTCCAGCCGAGCTCGTTCATGTACAGCCACATCCGGTAGACCGCCGACGCCACGATCACCATGGTCAGCGCGACCAGCGCGCCGAGAAGGCTGCGCAGCACCAGCCTGTCACGCTCGGTCTGCTTCGGCGCCCATCGCGTCGCGCACCCGATCACCAGCAGCGTCAGCAGGGTAACCACGACCAGCTGCCCGAAGCCCTGCACAGCATAGGTCGAGAAGGTGTAGCCCTCCGGCGGCTCGCCGTAGAACAGGAACCTCGCCTGCACCGCCACGAACCCGGCGAACAGCAGCACCAGGCCGCCGATCGGCAGCACCAGCTCGACCGTGCCGATGCGCCGCTTGGCGGGGCTCTCCAGCCCGGACAGGTCCGGCGGCGCCAGCACGATGAAGGTCGCACCGGCCGTGAGCAGCGCACCCGCGAGCGTGTAGAAGATGACGCGGAGGATGGTACGCCCGCCCAGCTCCGGAAGGAGATCTCCCAGGATCTTCGCGAACGCCGCATCCGCCGAGGCGAACAGCGCGCCGAAGACCACCAGCAGCACCACCGTGACCAGGACCGCCACGGCCGTCCGGCTCGCGTTTGTCTGCTTCTCCCTGGTCTTGCTCCAGGCCGCCGCGCCGCGCGCCAGCCACGGGATCGACCTGAAGAACGCCGCGATCCCAGCAAAACTCGCATAGAAGATCGCCCGCACCGAGTGCCCACCCGCGCAGGCCAGCGCCGCGCACCCAAGGGCCGCCAGCACGCAGATGTAGTGCAGCCAGTACGCGTTGAGGAAGACCCCGACCGACAGCAGCGCCAGCCCTAGCACGGCCCACCCGATGCGGATGATCCGCTCCGACTGCAGGTCGGGCTTGGGCCCGAAGCGCGCGGCGTGCCCGATGGCGAGCGCGCACACCAGACCCACCAGGAACCATCCGAGGCCGGGCCGGCCCAGCGGCAGCGCGACAGCGAACGCCACTCCACCCACGAGAGCCGCGACCCAGGCCGCAGGTCCGCCCCCATAGCCAGGGCCGGGCCACCTCGTCGCCACGAAACCCGGGGGTGGTGGCGGCAGGGGATCCCACTGCGGCGCCGTCTGAATTTGCGGGGGTACCGGGACCGGCTCAGGCTTCACCTCCAACGCCGGCGTGCTCGGTTCCTCCTGGCCCTGGCTCTGTTCCGGGCTGGTGCTCGTGCTCGTCATTAATGCCTCCGGTCAAGGACTGGTCTGGCAGGGTTATCCGGATGCGACAACCGATGCCGTCCTGCGCATCGACAATCGCGATGTTGCCGTGATGCATGTCGACCACCCAGCGCGCGATGGCCAGGCCGAGGCCCGTGCCACCATCGCCCGGTCCCCACTGGCCTCTGGTGAACCGCTCGAAGACTCGCGTTCGTTGCTGTGGCGGGATCCCGGGCCCCCGGTCCGCCACTTCGAAGACCGTAACCTTTCCGAGACCTTTCGCGCTGACCCTAACCGGCTGCCCGGGTGGGCTGTGCCGGGCGGCGTTCTCCAATAGGTTAGAAAACACCTGGTGGAGGCGGGCGACATCGGCCTTTAGGGGCGTCAGGCAGTCCACTTCTCCGAGTACAAATCGTGTCTTCGGATGAGTCAGCCTCGCCCCCGAGAGGGTATCGACAAGGAACTCGCCGACGTCCACTTCGGAGATGTTCAGCGGCGTGGCCCCGGCATCCAGTTTGGACAGATCGAGCAGCTCGGTGACGAGCCGCCCGAGCCGTTCCGTCTGCTGGAGCGCCGTCTTGAGGGTCTCCGGGTCGGGCTGGCTGACGCCGTCGACGAGGTTCTCGAGTACTCCCTGCAGCGCCGTGATCGGGGTGCGCAGCTCGTGCGAGACGTTGGCGATCAGCTCGCGGCGCTGCTGGTCGGCCGCGGCCAGGTCCCCGGCCATCTGGTTGAACGCCCGGGCCAGCTCACCCACCTCATCGTGGCTGGTAGCGCGCACGCGCGTGTCGTAGTCGCCCCGCGCCATGGCCTGGGCCGCGGCGGTCATCTCTCGCAACGGTTTCGTCATGCCGTGCGCGAAGAATTGCAGCGTCACCACGCCGACCGCGGCGGCGGAGATCGCCGTGCGCCAGGCGACGAAGCCGAGGCCGGTCCAGAAGACGATGATCCCGGTCCCGCCCGAGATCGCCAGCAGGATGCTGAGCTTCATCTTGATCGACCGGAACGGGTCCAGCGGCCGCGGCATCCAATCGAGCAGGCGACGCGCCCGCGGGATCACCGGCTCCAGCAGCTTGTAGACGGGTTCGGTCACGATGTCCAGAAACCGGTCGATCACGACGACTCCAGCGCGTAACCGACCCCGTGCACGGTCCGGAACAGGTCCGCCCCGAGCTTGCGCCGCAACGCCTTGATGTGCGAGTCGACCGTGCGCGTCCCGTACCCCTCCGCCCACCCCCACACCTCGGCGAGCAGGCGTTCCCGCGGCAGCACGCTGCGGTGCCGCTCGGCCAGGTAGACCAGCAGGTCGTACTCGGTCGGCGTGAGGCGCGCCTCGACTCCCGCCCTCGTGACCCGGCGCTCGTTTCGATTGATCTCCAGCGAGCCGAGCCGGATCGGCGCGTCCGCCGCCCCGGTCAGCGCGGTGCGCCGCAGCAGCGCGTGCACCCGGGCGGCCAGCACCCGCAGCGAGAACGGTTTGGTCAGGTAGTCATCGGCTCCGACGGCGAGGCCCACCAGCAGGTCGTTCTCGTCGTCGCGTGCGGTGAGCATGAGCACCGGCACCGGCCGCTGCGCCTGCACCCGCCGGCACACCTCGAGGCCGTCGAAGCCGGGCAGCATCAGGTCCAGCACGATGAGGTCGGGTTTGCCGCGGTTGGCCATCTCCACCGCCACCGGCCCCGAACCGGCGTGGTCCACGGCGAAGCCCTCGGCGCGAAGGCGGGCGATCACCGAGCCGGCGATGGTCGGATCGTCCTCCACCACAAGAATTCGCCTCGCATCCATGCCACGAGACTGTAGACCCCACTTGTGGTGACTCTGTGAATTGTGCGTGCAAAGCAACGACGGCGCTGCGTTTTTAGTAGGCGCCCTTTCGGCCTACTACTACGCCGACGGTGCGCCAAAGGATCGCGAGATCGTAAGCGAGTGACCAGTTGTCCACGTAGTACAGATCGAGCCGCACGGCCTCGTCCCAGCTCAGGTCGGACCGGCCGGACACCTGCCACAGGCCCGTCATGCCTGGCCGCACGAGCAGCCGGCGGCGCACGTCGCCGAGGTAGTCACCGTCGTCGGCGGGCAGCGGCCTCGGCCCGACCAGCGACATCTCGCCCTTGAGCACATTGATCAGCTGCGGCAGCTCGTCAAGCGAGGTGGCGCGCAGGAACCGGCCGATCGGCGTGATCCGGGGATCGTCCTTGATCTTGAAGAGCATGCCGTCGCCCTCGTTCTCGGCCAGCAGCTTGCTCTTGCGCTCCTCGGCGTCCACATACATGGTGCGGAACTTCCACACCTTGAAGACGCGGCCTTCGTGGCCGACGCGCAACTGGCGGAAGAACGCCGGCCCGCGGTCGGTGGACTTGATCGTTATGGCGATCGCCGCGAACACCGGCAGCAGCATCAGAAGCCCGAGCCCGGCGGCGAACCGGTCGAGCAGGTTCTTGGCGAGCCAGGCCAGGCCGGAAAGCTTGGGCTCCTCCACGTGCAGCAGCGGCAGGCCCTCGATCGGGCGGATGTGCACGCGCGGCCCGGCCACGTCGGTGAGCTGGGGTGCGACCACCAGGTCGATGCCGGTGCCCTCGAGCTGCCAGGCCAGCCGGCGCAGCTCGTCGGGTTCGGCTCCGGCGGCGCCGCACACCGCGATCGTGTCGGCTTTGAGCTCCTGGACCAGCTCGACGAGGTCGCGGCCCTGGTAGACCGGGACCGGAGCCTGGGCGCGCCGGGAGGCGGGGACGCTCTCGGTCAAATGAATGGCGACAGGTACCAGACCCGTCGCCACGTTGCGCGAGACGATCTTGTGAACGAACAGCGTCTCGGGCAGCGAGCCCACGAGCAGCATGCGATAGGTCGCGACCCGGCCCCTTGACCGCACCAGGTGCAGTATCTTGCGGGCGAACAGGCGCGCGGCCAGGATGTACGCGGTCGCGCCCAGCACGACCAGGGCTACGGATCCACGCGACACCTCGGTCTGCAGACCGAAGGCGAGGAAGCCCAGGCTCGCCGTGACCGCGATCGTGGTGCGCACCACGCGCTTGAACTCGTCCGCGCCGATGCCGATGACCCGCCGGTCATAGGCGCCGTTGGCCCACAGCAGCACCAGCCAGCCCAGCGGGATACCGACATAGGCGATCAGCCGGAAGACGCGATCGTCGTCGAAACCGGCGGTGACCCGGTCGGAGTGGAACAGCATGATTGCCGTCTGGCTCGCCCCGATCGCGCACAACAGATCGGCGAACAGGAGGCTGAGCACGTAGGGGCGGTGCCACTTCGCCCTCCGCGCGGCAGGACGTGCAAATGCACTCCGGGCTATACCGTTCGAGTTTTTCGCTTTCGTTTCCTGCTCTGCGAGATAGGCGGTGGCCTGCGTAGTCAGGGTAGGCGAACGCCGCTCGTTGAGGGGAGTCGGGTGTTTCAGGCTCGTTGACACCTTACTTGGGTCCTCCCGTACCTCGCTGGCCTGCCCCGCGAAGTCAGCCGTCGCAACGGTCTGACTCGCTGAACGCGCACTATGGCGGGGGTCACCCACGGCGTTCAGTCTCGCACGGTTTGTCCGAGGTCGTCGGGCACCTCAGGGACATCAGGACCGGCACACTATATCGGGCCATTGGCCAAGTGGAAACTAGCGAAGCAGCCGTGATAGACGCCGATCTGCTAGCGGCTTGCCGCCGGTCTGGCACGTCGCGCAGTATTGCAGGCTGGAATCGGCGAACGAGACTTCCCTCACCACATCTCCACATACAGAGCATTTTTCACCAGTCCGTCCGTGAACCCGCATGCCAGCACGCTTCTCGGCCTTGAGTGTTGCGGCCTTCTGCCCGACCGAGCGCTCCACCGCCTCGATGAGAACCTGCCGCATCGCCGCGTGCAACTGCTCCACCTGATCGGCGGTCAGCTTGTCGGCGCGGGTGAACGGCGACATCTTCGCCACGTGCAGGATCTCGTCGGAGTAGGCGTTTCCGATCCCGGCGATGATCTGCTGGTCGCGCAGCACCCCTTTGATCTGGGCATTGCGCCCCTTGAGTAGCTTGGCCAGGCCCTCGACATCGAGCGACAGGGCGTCCGGACCCAGGCGCGCGACCCCGGGAACCTGTGCGGGATCGGCCACCAGATAGGCGGCTAATTTTTTCTGGGTACCCATCTCGGTCAAATCAAAGCCCGAACCATCACCCAACCGCACCCTCAGCGCGATCGGCCCCTTGCCCGGTTTAAGCAGCCCTTTGGGCAGCTCTTCGCGGTAGTGCAGCCAGCCGGCGCGGGCCAGATGGATCACCAGGTGGAGGTCGCCGCCAAGCTCAAGGTCTAGGAACTTGCCGTGGCGGGAGGCGTTGGTCAGCACGCGGCCGGCCGCCGCGCTCATCGGGGGGTCGAAGGTCTTCAAAGCGCTGATCGCCGCGACGTCGACGCGCTCGACGCTCTGGCCGACCGCGCGCTCGCGAAGGTACGCGGAGAGCGCTTCCACCTCGGGTAACTCTGGCACGCACCTATTGTGGCTCATATGGGCTTGACGGTCATCGTCGCGCACAACCGGTACCGGTCGGCCGCGCCCTCGGGCGAGAACCTCATCGTCGACCAGGAGATGGAACGGCTGGCCGGGGCAGGCGTCCGCGTGATCCCGTTCCTGCGCCACTCCGACCGCATCCCTGCGCTGCCACTGCGCCAGAAACTGTTGCTGCCGTTGGCTCCCATCCGGTCGGGATCGTCGCAACGCGACCTGACCGAGCTGATCGCCAGGCACCGGCCCGACGTGTTGCACCTGCACAACCCGTATCCGCTGCTCTCGCCGTGGGTGGTGCGGACGGCGCACGGCCGCGGCGTGCCGGTGGTGCAGACCGTCCACAACTACCGTCACATCTGCGTATCCGGGGTGTTTTTCCGTGATGGAGCCATTTGTCACGACTGCCGCGACCACCCCACCTCCGCGATCAAACACGGCTGCTACCACGGCTCCCGCGCGCAGAGCGCGATCATGGCGGCGTCGCTCAAGGTGCACGCCCCGACCTGGCGCACCGTCGACCGGTTCATCGCTCCCACCACCAAAATCAAAGAGCATTTGCTGGGGTACGGGATCAGCGCCGACCGCATCGTGATCAAACCCAATTCCGTGGCGGATCCGGGTGACCCGCCCGCGGCGCCCGGCCATGGCGTGCTCTTCGCCGGCCGCCCATCCCCGGAGAAGGGCATCGATCTGCTGGTCGCGGCGTGC
>Ga0209382_10003708_pt1 | contig 20972 bp, 17 predicted proteins | sample SoiMetdeltSBSDD5_FD_187599 | JGI IMG/M metagenome (GOLD analysis project Ga0209382, IMG submission 187599) | Bulk soil microbial communities from a Populus tree surrounding site in Tennessee, USA - Soil MetaG P. deltoides SBSDD5 (SPAdes) (version 2) | ecosystem: Environmental > Terrestrial >... | reverse complement strand
TCCCCGGCATCGAGCGCTCGCTGCGCAGCGCGCACGACCGGCCCATCGAGCGAGTCACAGTGTGGTGGCATCGCGAGTACTCCAGTCTCGACCAAGTCAGTCGTTCTTGTCGACGCGGTCGCGGCGACGCGGCCGCTCGGCCCCGAACGTGGCCTCGAGGCCCGCAATGAGCTCGGCCCGCTCGGCCTGCGTCAGGCGCGCGCTGGTGTCCGGCAGCTCGTAGAACCACGGGGGCATCTCTCCCTTCCGGAGGCTCTTCGCCGATTCGCGCGCCTCGCGCTGACCGCGGTCCCACTCGGAGTAGTTGAGGGCCCGCCGTCCCTCATCGACGTCGCGCTGCACACGACCGTGGTCCTGACCGGGTGGGTGTTCACTGCGCGCGGCGATGCATCCGCGGCATCGCCGCCCGACATCCAGCGGTCGCTGGCGGCAGAGGCCCGGCAGTCGACGACGTGGATACGTACGCTCGCTCGTGGCGGGCAATGATGAGCAGCCTCGACAAGCACTTCGGCACCGCCGACGCCTCGCTCGATCCGGCGGCGGCAGCCGAGATCTCGTCCTTCCCCGAGCACAACGCCGCACCCGATCGCGGGCCCCACGACGTCCCTTCGCCGCAGGAACGCGGCCTCACGTTACGTCCGCTGCTTGCGGTACGAGTTCTTCACGGCGATCTTACCGTCCCGAAAAGTGAAGATGTCGCAGCCCGTGACCTCCACCCGCGTTCCGTCCACCCGCGTCCCACTGAACGTCCATTCCGAGAGCCCCCGATCCCCAATAAAGAAGTGCCGGGCGCCCTGCCACTGCGCATCAGGGAACGTCTCGAACACCTCGGCAAATGCCTTGCCGACTTCCCGTGGACCCTCGTACCGCCGTCCACACACGTCCGGTCCAGCACTTGCCTCGAAGACGCAGTCCTCCGTCATGGCCGCCAAGATCGCCTCCACATCGTGCCGGTTGAACGCCTCCGCAAAGGCGTCGAGGAACCCTACCGTCATCTTCCCTGGTCGCATGTCGTCTCCTCCGTTGGGACTGTTACTATTTGATCTCCTGCATCTCGGTCTCCGCCTGCTCCAGCCAGAACCGCATGTCCATCTCTCGGTACAACATCGTGGCGGTGGCGAGATGCTCCTGCGCCTGCTCGCGGTTGTCCGTGCGGCGGTTCAGCTTGCCGAGGCCGAGGTGACAATGGGCGACGAGGGGGCGCATCCCGAGCTCGTCGGCCCGGGCGAGGGCCTGGCGGTAGTGCGCCTGGGCCGACTCCTGATCCGGAGGATCGGCCTGCGCGGTGATCTCGCCGACGAGGCGGAGAACCCAGGCCTCGTTGCCGCGCTCCTTCTGCCGGTGCGCGAGCTCGAGGGCACGCCGGGCAACTTCGAGCGCGTCCTCTCGGCGGCCGGCCAGCAGATGCGCCTCGCCGAGATAGGCAAGGAGGAGCGGGTGGTTGGTCGTGCCCGTCGCCGCCGGGTCGGCGAGCGCTTCCTCCATGAGATTCACGCCTTCCGGGAGACGACCCACCAGCGCGTAGGCATAGCCGAGGTGCCCGGCTGCGACGTCGAAGGGCAACCGCACCTGGGCGACCCGACACACTTGCACGGCCCGCTCGAGCGGGAGGATCGCACTGGAGGCGTCACCCCGGCGCAGGGAGATAAGCCCCAGGCTCCGGTGGGCGTAGGCGAGGCTGTGAGGATGATCGAACTCACGGGCGATGCGGACGGCCTCCTCTCCGCAGGCCATCGCCTCCTCGAACTCGCCAAGCTCGGCAAGACACCAGGCGAGACGCTCCCGCGCGGAGACCGACAGAAGGCCGGCCCCGCCGAACACGCCGCCGAACCGCTCGTGGAGCTGAAGGGCTTCCGCAGCCCTTCTCAGGAACTCGACGCCCTCGCGATACTCTCCCGCCGTCTGCTGCCGTAGCCCGAGGAAGGTGCTCGCGCGCATCCTGAGCGGGACGTCTCCGAGGCGGGTCGCAATCGCAAGTGCGTGCTGGCAGACCTCGAGCGCCCGGTCCGAATCGCCCGAGACCCAGGCGTGATTGCCCAGGGCCACGAGAACCCATCCGAGCCGGCGCTCGTCCCCCAGCCTCGCGGTGAGGGCCTCCGCCTCGTGGAGGTGATCTGGGACCTTCGCGAGGGCGCCTGTCACCACCAGAGCGCCAAAGGCGTCGAGGTGGAGATCGATGGCCTGTTCGAGCCGCTCCCGGCTCGCCGGGATGTGACCCAGGGCGGCCAGCGCCTGCTCGAAGCACACAGCCGCCTGCTGGTAGGCGGAGCGCTCTGTCGCCTTCTCTCCAGCCTGCCGGAGGTAGGTCGCCGCCCTTTCCCACGTCTCGCCCCGGACCGCGTGGTGGGCCAGGCGCTCGACGTGTTCCGCCAGGCGCTCGGGATAGAGCCGCTCAATGGCCTCGACGGCCCTGGCGTGGAGGGCGCGCCGGCGACCCTGGAGGAGGCTGCCGTAGGCCACCTCGTGAGTGAGGGCGTGCTTGAACGCGTACCCGGCGTCAGGAAAGAGGCGTGCTTCGTAGAGAAACTCGGTGGCCTGGAGTCTGGCCAGCCCATCGGCGAGGGCCTCCGCAGACGCGCCGGAGACGGCCGCGAGCACGGCCACCGGGACGTCCGTGCCGACGACCGAAGCCGTCTGGAGGAGCTCCTTCTCGTGGGGCGGCAGCCGATCGATCCTGGCCGTGAGGAGTGCCTGCACAGTGGCCGGCATCTGCGCATGCCCGACGGCCGCAGCGAGCCGATAGGCTCCGCGCTCGCCCGCGAGGACGCCGTCGTCCACGAGGCTCCGGACGCTCTCCTCCAGGAAGAAGGGGTTGCCCTCGGTTCGGGTGATGAGGAGCTGCTTGAGGGGCGTCAGACGTTGGTCGGCCCCGAGCAGGGTCTCCAGCAGCTCGCTTGCCCTCGCCGGCGCGAGCGGGTCGAGCCGGAGCTGGCGGTAGTAACTCTTCCCGCCCCAGTCGTGCCGGTACTCCGGGCGGTAGTTGACGAGGACCAGGATCCGAGCCGCGGGCAGGCTCTCGACGAGGCGCTCAAGCGCGCTCTGGGTCTCGGCGTCGATCCAGTGGAGATCCTCGAAGACGACCAGGAGGGGCTGGACCTGGCTCTCCCGCAAGAGGAGTCGGCGCACCGCATCCAGCGTGCGGAGCCGCCGCTGGGGCGGGTCGAGGGCCTCCCAGCGGCGGTCCTCCACGGGGACGTCGAGCAACGCGAGGAACGCTGGGAGCGTCGGCTCGAGGGCGCGATCGAGCGCCAGGAGCTTGCCGGTGACCTTTTCCCGAATGGCGCGGGACTCCTCGCGGTCGCCGATATGGAAATAGCCCTTGAGGAGATCGACCACCGGGAGGTACGGCGTCCCCTTGCCGTGGGAGACCGAGCCCGCCTGGAGGATCAGCCAGCCGAGCGTCCGCTGGGAGTGGATGACCTCCCAGACGAGGCGCGACTTGCCGACGCCCGGCTGGCCGACGACCGCCACCAGCTGGCCGTCCCCCTCCGCCGCGCGGCCGAGCACCTCGCGGAGCTGCTCGATCTCCGCATCCCGGCCCACGAAGCGGGTCAGCCCGCGCGCCGCTGCGGCGTGGAGCCGCGAGCGGAGAGACCCGGCCCCCGTCAGTTCGTAAATGTCGACGGGCGTGTCCAGCCCCTTGACCGGTACCGGACCGAGCGGCTTGACCGCGATGAAGCCCTCGGCGAGGGCCAGCGTATCCGGCGCCAGCAGGATGGTCCCCGGCCGGGCCATCTGCTCCATGCGCGCGGCCAAGTTGGTAGTCTGCCCGACCGCGGTGTAGTCCATGTGGAGATCCGAGCCGATCGCGCGGACCACCACCTCACCCGAATTGAGCCCCACACGAATCTCGACCTGCACCCCATGACGCCGGAATACGGCCTCGGCGTAGCGCTTCACCGACTCCAGCATCCGGAGCGCGGCGTAGCACGCGCGGACGGCGTGATCCTCATGGGCGAGCGGCGCGCCGAAGAGTGCCATGATGCCGTCACCCATCACCTGGTTGACCGTGCCCTCGTACCGGTGCACCGCCTCCATCATGTGCTCGATGACAGGGTCCAGGAGCTTGCGCGCTTCCTCGGGGTCACGGTCAGCCAGCAGCTCCATCGAGCCCTTGAGATCGGCGAAAAGCACCGTGACCTGCTTGCGCTCACCCTCGAGCGCGCTCTTGGAGTTGAAGATTCTCTCCGCGAGGTGTCTAGGGGTGTACGACTCGGGGCTGGCGAAACGGCCCGTTGGCTCCGTGGTCAGCGCGGCGCCGCAGGACCGACAGAATTTCTTACCTGGCGTGACCGGGGCGCTACAGCTCGGGCAACCCGTCTCAAGCTGGGCGCCACAGTCTTCACAGAAGCGCGCGCCTGCATCGTTCTCGGCTTCGCACCGCGGACACTTCATGGCCGAGCCTCCCGTGAACTGGGCCGGGCGTAAAAAGCAGGGGGACCATAGCGGGCCTGTGGCGGCGGGTCAACGAGTCGATCTGTGCTCAGACTTGAGATGCCTCGGCGAGGACGCAGTGATTCCGGACCAGCGACCCTTGGGTTGGAAACCCAATAGCCGTCGTTAAGCCCGCGATTCTGCGAGGTCGCGTGGAGGTTCTTGAACCCCGGTACATAGGCGGGCGATCAGCTCCCGCCGAGATACGCTTTCTGCACGTGCTCGCTGGCGCCGACCTCGGCCGACGGGCCCTCGAGCACCACACGCCCCTGCTCCATCACGTAGACGAACTGCGCCAGCGTGAATGCGAGCCGGGCGTTCTGCTCGACGAGCAGGATCGTGACGCCATGCCGGTTCACGTCGAGCAGGCGGCGATAAACTTCCTGCACGACGACCGGCGCCAGCCCCTGCGACATCTCGTCCGCCATGATGAGCGTCGGCGACGCCATGAGGGCGCGGCCGATCGCGAGCATCTGCTGCTCGCCTCCGGAGAGGCTCCCGGCGCGCTGCGCCTCCCGCTCCTTCAGCCTCGGGAACGCCGCGAAGACGAAGTCCAGCGTCCGCTTGACGTCGGCGGCCTCCCGGCGCAGGTAGGCGCCGAGCCGGAGGTTCTCCAGCACGGTCATCTTGCCGAACACGCGGCGACCCTCGGGCACGTGCGCGATGCCCAGCGCCGCGATCTCGCGCGAGGGGCGGCCGTCGATGCGGGTCCCGTCCCACCGGATCTCCCCGGCGCGAAGCGGCTGGAGCCCGCACACCGCCTTCAGCAGCGTCGTCTTGCCGGCGCCGTTCGGCCCGACGAGGGCCGTGATCGAGCCGCGCCGCACCCGTACGGTCGCGCCGTTCACGGCGCGCGCCTTGCCGTACGTGACCTCGATGTCGTCCACGTCGAGGAGAGGGCCGTCCGTCATCCGATTTCCGCCACGCCGAGGTAGGCGTCCACCACACGCTGATCCCGCGTGAGGCCATCCGGAGTCCCATCGTAGATCTTCTGCCCGAAGTGGAGCACGACTGCGCGATCGCACCAGCCGGCGACGATCCGCATGTTGTGCTCGACCAGCAACACGGTGCAGCGCTGTCGGATCTCCGAGGCCACCAGGTTCATCATTCGCGTCGCCTCGTCGTGCGAGAGCCCTGCCGCCGGCTCGTCGAGCAGGAGCAAGACCGGCTCGGTCGCCAGCGCGATCGCCACGGTCAGCAGTTTCTGGATGCCGAGGGGCAGGTCGGCGGCAATCGCATCCCGGTAGGCGGCGATGCCGAGGAGCTCGAGGACGCCGAGCGCCCGGCGTTCCACCTCTCGCTGTTCCCGCCGGTACGACGGGAGCTCCAGCAGGCCGGCCACCAGGCGGGCGGGCAGGTGACGGTGCAGACCGTGGAGCACGTTCTCGAGCGCCGTCTGCTCCCCGAACAGTGTCGTCTGCTGGAACGTGCGGGCCACGCCGAGACGCGCGAGGCCGTGGCTCGAGTAGCCGGTGACGTCCGTCCCTTTGAAGATCACCGCGCCCCCAGTCGGGGGGAACGCCCCCGCGATGATATTGAAGAGCGTCGACTTGCCGGCGCCGTTCGGCCCCACGAGCGCGACCAGCTCGCCGGTTTCCACCGTGAACTCGACGTCCTGGAGCGCCGTGAGCCCGCCGAACTGCTTGGTCACCTTGCGAAGCTCGAGCATGGCTCAGCGCTCTCGCGGCGCGGCCACTTCGGCGGCCGGCGTGGCCCGCTCGGTGGCCGCACCCCGGCGAAAAACGTGCGGCAGCGAGATCAGGCCGCCGGGCAGCGCGAGGATGACCACGAGCAGCACGACCGCGTAGACGAGGCTCTTGTAGTAGCCGGCGGCGAAGAGCTGCTCGCCGAGACCCGTGAGCAGCACGGTGCCAAGCATCGGCCCCCAGAAGCTGCCGAGCCCGCCGACCATCACGTACACCATCAGGTCCGTGGAGAGGAAGAACGTGAAGACGAAGGGGCTCACGAAGCGCAGGTAGTGCACGTGCACGGCGCCCATCACCCCGCAGAAGAAGCAGGAGGCGACGAAGGCCAGCGTCTTGTGGCGGGCGGCGTTGATGCCGATGCTCTCCGCGAGGGCCTCGGTGGCGCTGGTGCGTAGTGAGAGCAGCGTGAAGCCGAAGCGCGTCCACTGCAGGCGGTAGAGGAAGACGACCGAGATCAGCGTGACCGCGAGCACGACGTAGTAGAACTGCAGGTGCGTGTTGAGCCGCGCGCCGAACAGTCCGGGGCGTGGCACCGCCGCGATCCCGGCGGGGCCGCCGAAGAACTCGAAGGCGCGGAACACGGCGTTGACGACCTCGGCGAAGGCGAAGACCGACAGGCTGAAGTAGATGCCGCGGAGCTTCAGGGTGACAGCGCCGAGGGCCCACGCGAGGAGCGCGGCCACGATGCCACCCGCCACGAACCCGATCCACGGACTGATCGCCAGCTTCGTCGCGAGCAGGGCGGACGTGTAGCCGCCGAGGGCGATGTACCCGGCGTGGCCGAATGACAGATACCCCATGCGCATGATGATGTAGAGCGCCTGTGCGTAGACCACGTGGACCAGCACCACGATCGCCACGTGCAGCACGTACGGCGCGCCGAGCGGCGGCAGCAGCGCCAGCGCCGCGACGACGAGGGTGAGCAGGCCGCGCTTCATGCCCGGCCGAGGAGCCCCGAGGGGCGGAACACGAGCACGACGATCATGACCACGAAGACCAACCCGTAGGCCGCCTCCGCGCCGAAGAGCACGGCGCCGACGGACTGGATCACGCCGACGAGCAGGCCCGCGAGGACGGTGCCGGTGATGCTGCCGAGGCCGCCGACGATGATGATGAGGAACGACATCAAGATCGGCTCGAGCCCCATCCCGGGGTTCAGCGAGTAGATCGGCGCCACGAATGCGCCGGCGAGGGCGGCCAGCGCGAAGCCGACGGCGCAGGCCAGGGCGGCCACGCGGTCGGCGTTGATCCCGAGCATGCGCGCCGTCTCCTCGTCCTCCTCGATCGCGCGCATGGCGAGGCCGACCTTCGTCCGGTAGACGAGCACGTACAGGATGGCGACGAGCACGACCCCCACGGTGGCGGCGACGAGGCGCTCCGTGGGCAGGCGGATGCCGCCGAACGACACGACGCCGGTGAACGTCGACGGCACGTTCTTCTCCTGGATGCCGAAGGCGACCCACGCGAGCGACTGGATGATGAGGGATAGCCCCACGCTGGCTACCACGAGCTGCAGCCATTGCCCCCGAAGCGACCGGAAGACCGTGCGTTCGACGACGAGGCCGAGCAGCACCGAGAGGAGGAGGATGGCGAGCAGCGTCACCACAAACGGTAGCTTGAACACGACGTAGAGGTAGAACACGCCCATCGCGCCCAGCATGTAGATCTCGCCGTGAGCGAAGTTCACGATGTGGAGAATGCCGTAGATGAGCGTCAGCCCGAGCGCGATCAGGACATACAGGATGCCGGTGAGCAGGCCGATGGCCAGCGCCTGGGTGACGAGGTGGAGATAGAGGTCCATCGGTGATGGGGGACCCCTTCGGGCCCCCGATCGCTCAGTCGAACTTGCCGGATCGGATGTCGAACGGCTCCCACTTGCCGCCCTTGAGAATAGACGCCGGGATGGGAATGACGATCTGGCGCTTGATGCCGTAGTTCTTCTCCCCGCCCCAGGACGCGGGACCGAAGGGGTGGTTCGCGTAGGTGGAGTTGGCCAGCGCCTCGGCCACCTTCTTGGTGTCGAAGGTGCCGGCCTTGCTGATCGTGTCCACCAGCCAGCGCGCGGCGCCGTACGTCTCCCAGAGGGTGCCCGGCGCGGCCTCCCCCCACTTCTTCTGGTGCCGCTCGGCCAGCTCCGTGTAGAGCTTCGTCGGCGGGTTCGCCCAGATGCGCAGCGCGATGATGTTGTCGCCGGCCTTGCCCGCGATGTCGGCGATGGCCTTGGCCTCGAGCACGGCCGTGGAGTTCACGAAGTAGCCGTTGTACCCGAGTTCACGCGCCTGCTTGGCAATGAGGGCGATGGAGCCGGTCGGCGAGCCGTCGGTGTCGATGATGTCGGGCTTCTGCGCGATGAGCCGGAGGAGCGCCGGGCCGAAGTCGCGGGCGCCGCGCTCGTAGTACTCCTCGCCCACGAAGCTCACGCCCTTGCCCTTCATCTTCTCGACCTCGGCCTTGATCGCCTTGGCGTCGTTCTTGCCGAGCTCGTCGTTCGGGCCCAGGAATGCGATGCGCTTGCCGCCGAGCTTCTCAGCGATGGCGACCGCGTAGGTCGAGTAGAGCTGGTCGGACGACGCCATGATGCGGAACGCCGTGGGGTTCTCGGGATTCGTGATCTGCCGACCGGCGGCAGCGAACGCGAAGTCGAGGAAGCCCGTCTCCCGGATCACGGGCAGGATCGGCGGGTGCACGCCGGCGCCGATGATCACCCCGTACTTCACGCTGTCGTTGTAGACGGCGCGGTTGATCGCGGCCACCGTCTTGTCGGGCGCGTACACCGTGTCGTACGTGATGACCTCGAGCTTGTACTTCTCGCCCGCCACCTCGAACACGCCGACGTCCTCCGCGGCGAGCTCGAGCCCGCGCTGACAGCCGAGGCCGAAGGCCGCCGCCGGCCCCGAGACCGGGACGATGGCCGCCACCTTGAACGCCTTCTGCGCGTGGGCGGCGTCCGGCACCCCGGCGCCCACGACGACGAGCGCCAGCACCATCAACAGGACACGGCTTGCGGGTCTCATGCGGATCCTCCTTGTCGGATGCAACGGTGCGCCGTCACCGCGTGGTCCTCGCCGCGCGTACGCGCGCGGTGGCGCCGGCGTCGACGCTGAGCGGGGTGCCCCGCAGCACGACGCCGTAGTCACGCTCCGCGTCCTCGGCGGTGAAGTACCCCCGGGCGACGTCGCGGCGCACCAGCCCGGGATCGCGCTCCAGCGGATTGCCGTAGCCACCGCCGCCGGGCGTGCGGACGGTGACCAGATCCCCGGCCTTCACCGCGATGTCTTCATCCTTCGACCAGTGGGGCGAGCGGTACGTTCGGCCCTCCTGCTCGAGGACGACCTCGTTCGGGGCGCCGTCGTGGCCGCCGAAGAGGCCGGGCGGGCCCACCCGGCCGTGGTCCATCAGGAACGAGAGCAGCCCCTCGCCCCGGCGGATGCGGATCCGGTAGTCCACCCCGAACCCGCCGCGCGTCTTCCCGGCCCCCCCCGACCGCTCGCGCAGCGCGTACTGCTCGAACAGCAGTGGATAGTGCTGCTCCAGCACCTCCGTGGGCTGCGTCTTCGAGATGCCGATGGTCGAGCAGCCGTTCGTGAGCCCGTCGTCCTCCAGGTGACCGCCGTACCCGCCGCCCGAGAACACGTACATGATGTAGTGTCGCTCCTTCAGGGGGTCGTAGCCGCCGAGCGAGAGGTTGCCGCTCGTTCCCGCGGGCGCCGCGAACAGATCGTCCGGGATCGCCGCCGACAGCGTCGCGAAGACACTCTCCGCGATGCGCGAGCTGACCTCGGCTGCGCAGCCCGACACGGGCCGCGGGTAGCGTGCGTAGAGGAACGTGTTGTGCGGGTCGGCGATGAGCAGGGGCTCGAAGCACCCGGCGTTGATCGGCACGTCCGGGAAGATGTGCTTGATGGCCAGGTACACCGCCGCCTTCGTGGTCGCGATGACGCTATTGAGCGGGCCGCGGCACGGGGGGCTCGACTCCGAGAAGTCGAAGTACAGGTCCGTCGCCTCCTTCTTGAGCGTGAGCCGGACGGCGAGCGGGTCCGGGCCGATGCCGTCGGAGTCGAGGAACGCCTCGCCGCGGTAGGTGCCATCGGGGATCTTCGCGATGTGGGCCCGCATCATCTGCTCGGACCGGTCGCGCAACTCCTTCACGCACGCGGTCACCATCTCGTCGCCATAGCGGTGGATCAGCGCGGTGAGGCGCTTCTCGCCGACGGTGAGCGCGGCCACCTGCGCCTTGATGTCGCCGATCCGCTCCTCGGGGACCCGGATGTTGGCGAGGATGATCGACAGGATATCGTCGTCCATCACGCCCTCGCGGAACAGCTTCACGGGGGGCAGCCGCAAGCCCTCCTGCTGCACTTCGGTCGCGCGCGACGAGAAGCCGCCGGGGACCGACCCGCCCGTGTCCGGCCAGTGGCCCGTGTTCGACAGGTAGGCCCAGAGGCGGCCGCGGTAGAAGAACGGCTTCACCATCTTCACGTCCATGAGGTGGGTGCCGCCCGCGTACGGGTCGTTGACGATGAAGATGTCGCCAGGCTTCAGCGTGTCCCCACCGCGCTCCCGGACGTGCTCGATGACCGCGCGTGTGGTGAACTGCATCACGCCGACGAAGATCGGCAGCCCGAGCTCTCCCTGGGCGATGACCTCGCCGTTGTCCTTGGAGTAGATCCCGTCCGAACGATCGAAGCCCTCCGAGATGACCGGCGAGAAGGCGGCGCGCTCGAAGGTGAGGTCCATCTCGCTCGCCACCTGCTGAAGGCCGTTCTGGACGACGACCAGCGTGACCGGATCGATCGGGTTCATGCCAGCCCCCGTACGGAAATGATGAGGTTCCCGAAGGCATCGATCTCGACCCGGTCGCCCGGCTCGATGACCGTGGTCGAATCGAGCTGCTCCACGATGGCGGGGCCGTCGAAGCGCACGCCGACGGCGAGGCGCTCGCGCTGGTAGATCGGCGTGTCGTGCCAGGCGCCGTCGAACCAGGTACGACGGCTCCCCGCGCGGGCATCGGCGAGCGTGCCGCGGGCCGGCGTCGCCGCGAGCCCGTTCAGCGACACCGCGGGTCGGCGGCCGATGACCGCCGTGCGCAGGCTCATCAGCAGTGCGCGCATCTGCTTCAGCTCCACCTCGAACCGGTCCCAGTACGCGCGCTCGAACGCGAGGAGCAGGTCGTCGCGGGTGAAGTCGGTGCGCGGGATCGGCACCGTCAGCACGTGGGTCTGCCCGACGTACTGCATGTCGGCCTGATGGAGCACGCTGACGGTCTCGACCTCGACGCCCTCGCTGGCGAGCAGGCGCTTGCCCTCCGTCACGTGCGCCGCCAGGATCGCGCGCGCCTCGTCGACGTCCATGCGGAGCAGGTCCTGGTTGATCGTGCGGACGAAGTCATGGCGCACGTCCGCCACGAGGCAGCCGAGCGCCGAGGTGATGCCCGGCCGCGCGGGCACGAGGACCTTCGGGATGGCGAGCTCGCGGGCGAGGGCGACCGCGTGGAGCGGACCGGCCCCGCCGAACGCGAACAGGATGAAATCGCGCGGGTCGTAGCCGCGCTGCAGCGACACCATGCGGATCGCGCCCGCCATCTTGTCGTTCGCCACCCGCACGATGGCAGCCGCCACGTCGTCCGCGGCCAGTCCGAGGTGCGCGCCGATCCGCTTGTCGAAGACATCGCGCACGCGGTCGAGCTCTGCCGTTCCGGCGACGCCGAGCAGGCCGGCGGGGTTCAGCCGCCCGAGGAACAGGTTGGCGTCCGTCGTGGTCGGCTCGTCGCCCCCGCGGCGGTAACAGATCGGGCCGGGGTCGGCACCCGCGCTCTCCGGCCCCACCTGCAAGATGCCGGCGGAGTTCACGCGCGCGATCGACCCCCCGCCCGCGCCGATCGTGTGGATGTCGATCATCGGCACGCGGACCGGGAGCCCGTAGCCCATCTCCTTGTCGGCACTGACGGCCGGCACGCCGTCGCGGATCACGCCGACGTCGAAGCTGGTCCCGCCCATGTCGCACGAGATGATGTTGCGATATCCGGCGGTGAGCGCCGTGTGCGCCGCCGCCTTCACGCCGGCGGCGGGGCCCGACATCAAGGTGTTCACCGCGTGGCGGGCGGCGACGTCGACGGACATGGTCCCGCCGTTGCCCTGCATGACGAGCAGCTCGCGCGCCGCCCCCTCGCGCCGAAGCTCGCCGGCGAGCCGCCGCAGATAGCGATCGATGATCGGCTGCACGTAGCCGTTGATCGCCGCGGTCGTGCCGCGCTCGTATTCGCGGTATTCCGGCAGCAGCTCGGCACCCACCGTGACATACGCGTTCGGCCACACGGCCGCTGCGATCTCGCGGGCACGCTTCTCGTGACGGTCGTTCACGTACGAATGGATGAAGTGGATGACCAGCGCCTCGACGCCGGCCGCCCGCAGCGCCTCGGCGGCGCGGCGCACCGCGTCCTCGTCGAGCGCCACCACGACCTGTCCCTCGGCGTCCATGCGCTCCGGGACTTCGAGCCGAAGGTCGCGCGGGATGAGCGGCTCGAACGTCCCCTTCAAGCCGTACGGCGTCGGCCGCGTCCGGCGCCCCAGCTCCAGCACATCACGGAAGCCGGCCGTCGTGATGAGGCCAGCCACCGCGCCCTTCCGCTCGAGGAGCGCGTTCGTCGCCGTCGTCGTGCCGTGGACCAGGACCTTGATCGTTGCCGGCGTGACACCCGCCTCGCGCAGGGCGACCAGCACGCCCTCCGCCTGATTGCCGACGGTCGTCGGCACCTTGGCGACGGCGACCTGCCCGGTGGCCTCGTCCATGACGATGAGATCCGTGAAGGTGCCGCCCACGTCGATGCCGATCAGATTCGTCGCAGCCATGACAGCAGGAACCTCTCGTTCGGTTGATGGATCGCGGGTGAGCGGAACCTATCCGTTGCATCGCCAGGTGTCAAGCACGGCGGCCATCGGTGGTGACGCGCCCGAGAGCGGCGACTACAGCGGCGACGCCAAGCGCGGCGTGTTCCCGATGAGGCCGAGGACGCGGTCCGGCACCGGCGGCCAGGTGTCAAGCACGGCGGCCATCGGTGGTGACGCGCCCGAGAGCGGCGACGACAGCGGCGACGCCAAGCGCGGCGTGTTCCCGATGAGGCCGAGGACGCGGTCCGGCACCGGCGGCGTGCTATTCACGTTCCGCCGAGCCCCGCGAGCGCGCCGGCCACGGCGTTGGTCAGCGACGGCACGGCGCCAATCACGCCGCCCTCGCCCACGCCCTTGAAGTTGGCCATGGTGACGAGCGGCGGGTCGTAGTAGTCGGTGGCCTCGAGGCCGTAGTCCTCGCCGGGCGGCAGCCCCTTCGAGGACATCGAATACCGAGCTGATGGACGAGATCCTCGCCTGCACGCCGCTGCGCCGGGTCGCCGAGCCGCGCGAGACCGCCGGCCCGGTGCTGTTCCTCGCCTGCGACCTGGCGACGTACGTCATCGGCCAGACCCTGTTCGTCGACGGCGGCTGTGACCGCCGGTTAGGAGGTGCGCCCGATGGATCCCAAATCCCACTGCGACTTCCGGTTCGTCCGGACGGAGGAGACGGGATAGTGCCGTCCCATTGCCCGCCTGCCCGGCACGGTGGTACAACCGCTGCACCATCCCGCTCAGGAGGCGTCTCGTATGGTCCGCGCAGCTCTCGTCCAGTTCAGTGGTCACGAGTCCAAGGAGGTCAACGTCCGCAAGGCCGAGGACCTCGCCCGGCAGGCGGCCGGCAACGGCGCTCGCATCATCTGCTTTCCGGAGCTGTGCACGACCATCTACTTCTGCTTCAACCGCGACCGCGCGTGGTTCGAGACCGCGGAGCCCATCCCCGGTCCGTCGGTGGACCGGCTGTCCCGGGTGGCGCGCGAGACCGGCACCGTCATCGTGTACCCGCTCTACGAGAACGACGGCGGGACGCTCTACAACACGGCCGCGGTCCTCGGGCCCCACGGCAATCTCATCGGCAAGTACCGGAAGATGTCGATCCCCCAGATCCTCCGGACGGTGAAGGCGGGTGAGACGCCGGCCGACGAGCGCTTCTTCTTCACGCCGGGCAACCTGGGCTTCCCGGTCTTCGACACGCCGTTCGGTGTGAAGCTCGGCGTGCTCATCTGCTACGACCGCCACTTCCCCGAGGCGGCCCGCATCCTCGGGCTCAAGGGTGCCCACCTGGTCGTCGTGCCCACCGCGACGTACCGCGACTGGATCCGCGAGGTCTGGGAGGTGGAGCTGCGGGCCCACGCCATCGCCAACATGTTCTACGTCGGCGGCGTGAACAAGGTCGGCCCCGACGTCGGCGGCCCCGCCGATCGGTCGTACTTCGGCTCGGCGGTGTTCATCGACCCGAAGGGCAACGTCGTGGGCCGCGCCGGCGACAAGCAGGACGAGATCCTCTACGCCGACATCGATCCCCGGGCGTGCGACGACACCCGCGAGCTCTGGGGCTTCTTCAAGTTCCGGCGGCCCGACGCCTACGGCGAGATCCTCGGCGGGCGCTGACGCGATGGACGTCGACCTCTTCATCAAGGAGGCGCGGGTCGTCCGGCCCGACGCCGTCGTCGACTGCGGCCTGGCGATCCGCGGCGGCAAGGTCGTCGCCGTGCTGGGGCCCGGCGAGAGCGTGAACGCCCGGCGGACGCTCGAGGCCGGGGGGCGCCCGGTGCTGCCGGGTCTCATCGACACGCACGTCCACCTGGGCAACAGCGCCCAGGCCTTCGCCGCCGACTGCGCCACCGAGAGCCGCCACGCGGTCAGCGGCGGCGTCACCACGCTGCTGCCGTTCGTCATCACGCGCGACTCCTACGTCGACGCGCTCCCCGGGCTGCAGAGGGGCGTCGGCGAGGGGCTGGTGGACATGGCCTTCCACGCCATCGTCATCCGCGAGCGCCAGGTGGACGAGATCCCCCGGATGGCGCACGAGTTCGGCGTCCGTGCCTTCAAGACGTTCATGGCTTACAAGGGACGCGAGATCTCCCCAAGCGGCATCCAGGGGCTCGCCGACGACACCATCTATTCTGTCTTCCAGAAGGTGGCGACGATTCCGGGCGGCATCGCGATCGTGCACTGCGAGAACATGGAGCTGATCGAGCTGCACCAGAAGCCCTTCGTCGCCGCCGGCCGGCAGGACACGGCCGCCTGGTCCGACGCGCGCCCGGAGTTCGGCGAGCTGGAGGCCATCCGGCGCATGGCGCTCTTCGCCGAGGCGGCCGGCGTCCAGCTGCTCGTCCCGCACATGGGCGTGGGGCTCGGCTCGGAGTTCCTCCGCCAGAAGTCGTGGGGACCAGGCCGGGTGGCCACCGAGACCTGCCCGCACTACCTCGCCTTCGAGAAGGACACCGATCGCGGGGTCCAGGGCAAGGTCAATCCGCCGCTCCGCAGCCGCTCGCACGTGGAGGCCCTCTGGCAGCGGCTCGTCGACGGGACCATCGACGTGCTGGGCTCGGACCACTGCCCGTGGAGGCCCTCTGGCAGCGGCTCGTCGACGGGACCATCGACGTGCTGGGCTCGGACCACTGCCCGTCCACGAAGGCCGTGAAGGGCGCCGACCTGTGGACGGCGCGCGCCGGAATCACCGGCGGCAGCGCGATGATCCTGCCGGTGCTGCTGACGGACGGCGTGCGGCGGGGGCGCCTGTCGCTCCAGCAGGTGGTCGCGCTGACCTCGTACAACGCCGCGCGCCTGTTCGGGCTCTATCCGCGCAAGGGCGCGCTCGACGTCGGCTCCGACGCCGACCTGGTGATCGTCGATCCCGACCGGCAAGTGAAGGTCGATCTGTCGACCTTGAACTCGGTGGTCGACTTCAGTCCCTACGAGGGCTACGTCGCCCACGGCTGGGCGGCGACGACCGTGGCCGGGGGCGAGATCGTCTACGACGACGGCGAGGTGGTGGCCGCCCGCCCGCGCGGGCGCTACCTGCCCCGGACCGCCTGAGTCGAGGGCGCCATGGTCTCCTTCGGCCTCATGTTCCGGCCCGGGCACTTCCCCCTCTCCCACATGCTGACCTGCCTGAAGGTGGCGGAGGAGGTGGGATTCGACGACGCCTGGTTCGGGGACTCTCACCTGATCTGGCACGAGGTCGGGCCGTACCTGACGGCGGCCGCGATGTCGACCACGCGGATGCGCGTCGGCCCGCTGGTCTCCAACCCGATCACGCGCCACCCGACCGTCGTGGCGAGCATGCTGGCCACGCTCGGCGAGCTCTTCGACGGGCGCGCCGCGCTGGGCGTCGGCCGGGGCGACAGCGCCGTGCGCACGCTCGGGCTCCCGCCGATGAAGCTGGCGGAGTTCCGCGAGGCCGTCCGGCTCATGCGTCGACTCTGCCGGGGCGAGACGGCCGAGGTGCACGGCACGCCGATCCGCCTGGCCTGGCTCTCGCGCCGGGTGCCGCTGCTGCTCGCGGCGTATGGCCCCCGGGTGCTCGAGATGGCCGGAGCCGAGGCCGACGGGCTCATCCTCCAGCTCGCCTCGCCGTCGGTCGTCGAGTGGGCGGTGGGCCACACGCGCCGGGGCGCGGCAGCCGCGGGCCGCGACCTCGACGGCTTCGAGATCGTGGCCGCCGCCCCCACCTACATCTCCCAGGATCGAGAACGAGGGCTGTCCCGCGTGCGAGGGTTCCCGGCCACGGTCTCCAACCACGTCAAGGACCTGCTCCGGCTCTACCGTCCGGAGGAGCTCCCCGCGGACCTCGTCGAGGGCATGGCGAGCATCTCCGGGTACGACTACCAGAAGCACGGCGTGCCCGACGCGCCGCACACCCGGGCGGTCACCGACGACATGGCCGAGCGTCTCACTCTCGTCGGCACCGCCGAGCACGTGCGCGACAAGATCCGGCGCCTGGAGGCCGCCGGCGTGACCCGCGTGTGCCTCTACCTCGGCATCGTCGAGCCCGAATTCCACGTGGCGACGTTGCAGACGTACGGGCGTGACATCATTCCCCACTTCCGCCGGCCCGCCGCCGAGCGCCGATGAGCGCCGCTCACGTCCGGGTCTGGGGATTGAGCAAGGGGTACAGCACGTCGACCAGGAGATTGATGACGACGTAGACGACCGTGGTCAGCAGCGTGAAGGCCATGATGGCCGGATAGTCCTGGTTCTCGACGGCGGTGACCGCGTAGAGCCCCAGCCCCGGCCACGAGAAGATGGTCTCGGTGACGACGACCCCGCCGATGAGCTGCCCGAGCTGGATGCCCACCACCGTCACGATCGGCACCGACGCGTTCCGCAGGGCGTGCTTCAGCACGACCCGGGTCTCCGAGAGGCCCTTGGCCCGCGCCGTGCGCAGGTAGTCCTCGTGGAGGATGTCGAGCATCGCGGCCCGGGTGACGCGCGTGATCATCGCCAACGAGATCAGCGAAAGGATGCACGCCGGCAGGATCAGGTGGCGGAGGGCGTCGATGAAGACGACGAGGTTGCCGGCGAGGAGCGCATCGATCAGCAGCAGGCCGGTCACGGCGGAAGGCGGCGTGAGGCCGATGGTAAGTCGCCCGCCGGCCGGCAGGAGGTCCAGCACCCGGTAGAAGACGAGCACCGCCATGAGGCCGAGCCAGAAGATGGGCATCGAGCCGAGGAACACCGAGCCCGGCGTGATCAGCCGATCGAGCCAGCGCCCGGCCCGCACCGCCGACAGCACGCCGAGCGGGATGCCGATGACCCCGCTGATGGTGATGGCCGCCAGGGCCAGCTCGGCCGAGGCCGGCCAGAAGGTCCGGAGGTCGTCGAGGACCGGCTTGCGGTTTACCAGCGAGCGTCCGAAGTCGCCCGTGACCGCATTGCGCATGTACAGCGCGTACTGGACCCACAGCGGGCGATCGAGGCCGAGCCGCGCCCGCGCGTGCGCGATCATCTCGGGCGTGGCGTCACCGCCGCCCGCCGCGATGAAGGCGGGATCACCCGGCAGCGCCTGTGTCAGCGCGAACACGGCGGCCGAGATGGCGCCGAGCAGGACGACGAGCAGCGGCAGGCGGCGCAGGATCAGCGTCACGGGCGGTCAGGAGCGTGCAGGGGACCGACTCGTCGGATCGAGGACGTCGCGCAGACGCTCGCCGAGGATGTTCAACGCCAAGACCACCACGAAGATGGCCAGGCCGGGGAACGTCGCGTACCAGGGGTAGTCGAGCAGATACTTGCGGCCGATGGTGACCATGGCGCCCCACTCGGGCAGCGGCGGCTGGGCTCCCACCCCGAGGAAGGACAGGGCGGCCAGCAGGAGGATGGCGAGGCTGACGTCGATGGTGGACTTGACCAGGACCGGCGAGACGCAGTTGGGCAGCACGTGCCAGAGGAGGATCCACCACTCGCGCTGCCCCAGGGCGCGCGCGGCTGCCACGAACTCGCGCTGGCGCACCGCCAGGACCTGGCCGCGCATCAGCCGCGCGTACTGCGCCCACCAGGTCAGCGCGAGCGCCAGCACGCAGTTGACCAGCCCCCGCCCCATCGCCGACGTGATCGCGAGGGCCCAGATGATCTGGGGAAAGGCCAGGAAGAACTCGGTCACGCGCATCAGGATCTCGTCGGACCGGCGTCCGGAGGCGCCGATCACCAGCCCGGCCAGCGAGCCGGCCACGAGCGACAGGCCGATCAGCGACAGCGCGGCCGTCAGAGTGGGACGGGCCCCGTGCACCACCCGGGCCCAGATGTCGCGCCCGTTCTCGTCCGTGCCGAGCGGATGGCTCAGGCTCGGGGCCTGGAGGCGCTCGAGGAAGGCGATCGCGTTCGGGTCACGCTGCGTGAAGAGCTGGGGGGCCAGGGTCATGGCCGCGGCGACCAGCACGACGGCGCCGGCGGTCAGGACCCATGGTCCCCCCTGGAGGAATCGCGGCACGCCCGGCGTCAGCGCTCGCGGTACATGTCGTAGTAGCGGAACGAGATCCGGTCGCCCAGGTAGACGAAGCCCTTCACGTCCTTCCGGGCGACGAACTTGTCCGCGATCCGCCCGTTCACCACCACGGCCGGGTCTTTCCACACCATCTCGGCGGCCTGGCGGTCCAGCGCCGTCTCGTGCTCGCGATCCGGGGTGGCCATCGCCTCGTTGACGAGGCGGTCATAGTCCGCGCTCGCGTAGTAGGTGAAGTTCCGGCCGCCCTTCTGGGGCGTCGCCTCGGAGTGGAACATGTTGAAGAGGAAATCGAGCGCGGTAGGAATGAACATCGGTCGGAAGTAGCTGAACAGGTGGATGGCAGTGTCGGGGTTCCGGTCGCGTCCCCAGTCGGTGGCCTTCTGCACAAGCGCCGGCCACGTGTCCTCGAAGAACTCGACCTTGATGTTGAGCTTGTTCAGCTCGGCCTGCATCAGCTCGAAGATGGCGCGCTTGTCCACGTCGCCCTTCTGCGACTGGAAGCGCAGGGTGAAGCTCCCGCTCGCGTACCCGGCGTCGGCCAGGAGCTTCTTCGCGCGGGCCGCGTCGTACGGATAGGGGTTGTCCATCTTCCAGTCCTTGCCGAGGAGCGGCGTGAAGAGAGGGCCGGGACTGGCCGAGTGGCCGGTGATGGCGTTGAAGGCCTCCTGGTTCCACAGGTGATGGACGGCCTGCCGCACCCGCCGGTCCTTGGTCGGTCCCCCCTGCGTGTTGAGGTAGGTCACCATGATGCTGGTGCCCAGCCTCTCGTAGACCGTGAGGTTGGGGTTGCGCTTGAGGGCCGGCAGGGAGTCCTTCGTGACGTTCTCCGCCCAGTCGAGCTCCCCCTTCTCGATCATGAGGCGCTGGGTTTCCGGCTCGTACACGTGGCGCAGGTTCACCGTCGTGAACTTGTTGGCCGGCCACCCACGCCAGTAGACGGGGTTCTTCTTCGCGACCGAGATGATGTTGGGCTGCCACTGCTCCAGCACGTAGGCGCCCGTGCCCGCGGTGTGCTCGCGGAGCCACCCCTGGGCCTGGTCGCCCTTGTCCTGCTCCTTGAGGGCCTTGGGGCTGACGATCAGCAGGAAGCGCAGGCCGGGCAGGAACATGCTGTTCGGCTGCTCCAGGTGGAAGACGACCGTGCTGGGCGAGGGCGTCTCGACCCGACTCAGCGCTCGGATCCAGAGGTAGGCCGCCTTCTTCAGGCTCTGCGCCCGCTCGACCGACAGCTTCACCGCGGCCGAGTCGAACGGCGTGCCGTCACTGAACTTCACGCCCTCGCGCAGCTTGAAGATATAGGTCTTGCCGTCCTTCGAGACCGTCCACGAGGTCGCCAGCACCGGGCGCAAAGACGCGATGTCGTCGCCGAGGTCCAGGAGCGACTCGTAGAAATTGTTGCCGGTCCACCACAGCGTGTCGAGGGGGCCGGCGTGCGGGTCGTACGTGCTGAGCTGCGCGTACTTGCCGACGTTGAGGACGTTCTCCGGCTGCTGCGCCGTCGCCGGGCCGGCGAGGCCCAGCCCCAGGCCCGCCAGCGCGAGCGCGACGATCGTGCGGGCGCGGTATCGGACAATCGTGGTTCGTGTCATGGCTCGTGTCCTTCCTCTCACACGCGCCCGACGGCCGGCGTGACTGGGCTCGAGGTCTCCGTCAGCGGGCCGTACAGGTCGGGCCGACGATCGCGGTAGTAGCCCCACAGCGCGCGCAGCTCGGGAATGACGGACAGGTCCACCTCGGCCGTCACGATGCCCTCCTCGGTCGGGCTGGCCTGGGCCAGGATCTCACCGCGGGGGTTGCAGATCAGGCTGTCCCCGTGGTGGTCACGCGTGGAGCCGCCGACGTCCACCCCCACCTTGTTCACCCCGCACACGTAGTAGACGTTCGCGATCGCGTGGGCCCGCAGCTCCAGGTCCCACAGGTAGCGCGTCATCCGAGTGGTGTTCGTCGGCACGAACACGATCTCGGCGCCACCCAGCCCCAGGACGCGCGCGGCCTCCGG
>Ga0209382_10003705_pt1 | contig 20982 bp, 21 predicted proteins | sample SoiMetdeltSBSDD5_FD_187599 | JGI IMG/M metagenome (GOLD analysis project Ga0209382, IMG submission 187599) | Bulk soil microbial communities from a Populus tree surrounding site in Tennessee, USA - Soil MetaG P. deltoides SBSDD5 (SPAdes) (version 2) | ecosystem: Environmental > Terrestrial >... | reverse complement strand
GGATGCTCGTGGCGGCATTCGTGTGGCGTCCAGCCTGTCTCGGCTCGTCCCGTTAGCAGATTCGTTAGCAACGCGACCTAGAGTGGAGCATGGCTGCTCGCCGAGGTGTGATGGGCCGTGATACCGGAAGTGCTCGTCGCTGGACTCGTACTGGCCGTCCTGATGCCGTCCTGGTGGTGGGTGCCCGCTCTTGCTGTCGCATGGGCGCTGCTGCTCGCCTTTGATGATCCCGACGTCCTTGGCGGAGCACTTCTTCTCGGGGCCGCGAATGGCGTAGTCGGTGTAGCAGCGGGCCGAGGACTACGCCCGCTCATCGACCGAGGACGGAATGGCATCAGGCGTCTGTGAGCTGCGGGGACTCGAACCCCTGACCCCTTCCATGCCATGGTCGTCCGCTGCTGTTGGCGCGTATCAGCCAGTGCGTCTGCCGGGGTGATCAGGCGGCGTCGGCTGCCGATGGATGCGGATGGTCAGCCTTCGACGTCGCAGCGGTTGCTGACCTTCTGCTGACGAGCAGGCTCGAATCGTCACGCGCAGAGCCCTCGCATGAACCTCACGGCGGGCGCGTCCGCTGGATAGAAGACGAGGACCGCACCCCCGTCGTCGACATATCGGGCTCGGTTCTCGGAGAGCCGCTCCATTTCGCCGGTGCCTTCCCAGTGCGCCGGGAGGCGATCGCCTAAGCCAAACTGCTCCGTCCTTGGGAGCGCCCAACGTGCTCCGTCGAAGGTCACCGGTTCGATCCAGCAGTGCCCGACGTCGAGGGTCCCGATCTCCTGCCGATCTACCGATGGCGTCGCCACCTTGTCGACGAGATGCTCGGCTCTGTGGTCGGTCACGTTCTCTGAGACGAAGACTCCTAGCAGGTCGCCCTGCCGGACTCCGATGACGTCACTGGTGGGGATGCCCTCGAAGGCCGACCCCTCGACCTGTCGTGGGTTGGGCGGGAAGAACGCACCCCGGGCGTCCTCGCCGTTGTCGTCGCAGTTCGCGTTGTCGGCCATCCCAACCTGGGTGACCTGCTCCGAGCTGTAGGCGGCGTTCAGGTAGATCGTGCCCTCGAACCGCACCATCGGCTGGCATTCAGCTGCGCCACCGGTGGCGCCGTCCGGGTCGTCGTCTGATCCTTGCCCGTCGCTGCACCCGGCGGCCAGGAGCGCGACCACGGCAGCCACCGCACCCAGATTCGACCTCACGTCTCGGCCTCCCGTCGGCACCGCTGGGAAGGCTGGCGTCACGCAGTGGTTCCGCCCGATCCGTGCTGCGCCACGGTTCGCCGCCTGAGTCGTGCGAGCTGGCGGTGCTGGATGGCGCTCCGATCCTGGGTCGCCCTGTTCGTGGGCGTGCGACGCTCCACGTTCGATGTGGTGTCGCGCAAATGAGGCAGCCCCGACCTGGGTGGGTCGGGGGCTGGTGGGGTTGTTGGGTTGGTCAGGCTGCGGGGACCGGGTCCGGGGTGAGCGGCAGCACCCTGGTGCCGTCGGTCACCGTGAGGGTGCCGGGGGCGTCGGTCTTGACGAGCGAGTAGCCCGAGCCGCCGTCGGTCCCGCCGAGCAGCTTGCACATCGTGTACTGGTTGCGGGCACGGTCGAGGGTGCTGTGGGCGTAGTCGGTGCTGGACGTGGCCGGGCCAAGGTTCAGGTCCCAGCCCGTGATCTGCTTACCGTTGTCGCTCCAGGTCGCGGTCGGCTGGTTCGTGGCCCGGGTGATCGTGGTGAGGAGGTCGCCCGTGTAGGTCGTGCCACCGCAGACGCCCTCGAAGTGGGTGGTCTGGGTCGAGGTGGCGTCCACGCTGAACTCGAGGCTGCTGGCGTTCTGGTCGAAGGTGGGGTTGTTCCACTTGAACGCGGTCTGAACCTCGCCCTTGGTGACGTGGAGGCTGCTGTCGGTGTTGACGGTGTAGGCGTTGGCCGGGGCTGACATGGCCAGCGGGGCTGCGACGGCGGTCGCGGCCACGAGGCCGAGGATGATCTTCTTCATGGTGGTGTGGAGGTCCTGACTCTTGTCTGGTGGAAGTTGACATCAGTATGACATGTCTATGAGAGCTCTATGGTGCTTGTATAGCGTGTCTTTCGTCACACTGTGGAGCCACTGTGTTAGTTTGGAACGCGTGGCCCGCCCTAATACAGGACCCAGTAGAGATCATCACCGCACCCGTCCCCGCGCAGTCACCGTTCATCCCACCGACGCAAAGATCGTGCTGGGAGTGGTCGCTCCGGCTTCGCCTGATCCGATCCCCATCGTGCTGCTGCCGAGGTTCGAGTACCGACTGCGCGAGTGGCGGCACCCAAGCAAACACCAGGTCCACTGGCGGCTTGAACGAAGGAAGTCCGCTCAGATCGGCGAAGGCGACGATTAGCCGCAGGCGGGCTCCCAACTCGATTGCGGCCCTGATGGTCGACCCCGACGAGGGTCCCAACTCCGCTGAGGACCGGTCGCGTGAGCATCCTCGTTAGCAAATCCGTTAGCAGCGGCAGACAAACGCCCCCGGAGCTCTGGGCTCCGGGGGCGTTCTGCGCTGGTAGCGGGGGCAGGATTTGAACCTGCGACCTCTGGGTTATGAGCCCAGCGAGCTACCGAACTGCTCCACCCCGCGTCGGCCCGGACAGCATAGGCGTAGGTGACCGCAGCAATCAAATCGGGGGTGTTCCGGACGAATCCGGCGCCCCCAAACGGCGCATTACTCCTGCTGTTCCGGCGTCTCTGTCTGATTCGCGTTGAGCTGATCCATCGCCTGCTGGATCAGGGTCTGCATCTCGTCGACCTTGTCCTCATAGATGCCGAGTTCGCCCGCGCGGAGCGCGTCCTGCGCTTCCTGGTAGGCCTGATCCGCCTGCTCCAGAAGCTCCGCGACCTCGGCGTCGGCCGGTGGCGGCTCGTTGGTGCCGTCGTCTGGCGGCGGAGCCCCTTCGTCGACCGGCGGCGTCGTGGTGTCGTCGACATCTTGGCCGAGGGCGTTTCGCAGCGCCTCGTCAAGATCCTTGCCGTAGCCCACCTGATCGCCGAACGACGCGACGACGAACTGCAGGATCGGGTACGTGCCGGTCGTCGACGTCCGCTGGGTGTAGATCGGCTGGACGTACAACAGCCCGTCGCCCACCGGCAGCGTGAGCAGGTTGCCGTTGATGAGCTGAAGGTCCTCGCTCTGGCGATACTGCAGCAGCGCCTGGGCGAGCCCTTCGTCGGTGTCGAACTCGTTGGCCATCTGACTCGGGCCCGGCACCTGGGTCTCACTCGGTAATTGCAGGATCTCGATCGTGCCGTAACCGCCGTCTCCCGTATCGTTGGCGTCCGCGTTCACCGACATGAAGGACGCCAGGTTCTCCCGCGTCTGCGGCACGAAGACACTCGTCAGCGAGAAGTTCGGCTGTTCCTCGCCCGGCATCTGGACCGACAGGTAGTACGGCGGCTGCGCGACTCCGCCGACCGTCGGGTCCTCTGGGACCGTCCATCGCTCGCCGCCCTCGTAGAAGGTGCCCGAGTCGGTCACGTGATACTGCGTCAGCATCTCCCGCTGCACCTTGAACTGGTCCTCCGGGTAGCGCAGGTGCTCCAGAAGTTCCTGGCTGATGTCCGAGCGAGGCTGCACCGCGTCGGGGAAGACGTTCATCCAGGTCTGCAGGACCGGATCGGACTCGTCCCAGGCGTAGAGCGTCACCTCGCCGGTGTAGGCGTCGACGGTCGCCTTGACCGAGTTGCGCATGTAGTTGACCTGGTCGTTGGCGAGCGCCTCGTTCGACGCCTGCTCGGTCAGCGAGGTCGAGGTCGCTTCCTCGAGGCTGATCAGCTCCGACAGCGGATAAGAGCTCGACGTCGTATAGGCGTCGACGATCCAGACGACGCGCCGCTCGCCGTCGTCGTTCGGCACGACCGCGGGATAGGGGTTGCCGTCGACGGTCAGCCACGGGGCGACCTTCTGGATGCGCTCGCGCGGATGCCGGTCGTAGAGGATGGTCGACTCCTCGTTGACCCGGCCAGACAGCAGGATGTTGGGCTCGCCGAACTTCAGGGCATAGAGCGCCTGGTTGAAGAGCCCACCGATCGGGACACCGCCGTCTCCGTCGTAGGTGAAGCTGGTCGCGGTCTCGTCAGACGTGCCCTGGGGGATGTCCACCTCGACCGGCTCGGCGCCTTCCGGCTGGCCCACGATGGAGTAGTTGGGCGAGTTCTCACCGTAGTAGATCCGCGGCTGATTCAGATCGAGCGACTCGTCGGCGGTCACCGGTGGGATGTCCCGGACCGTCCAGACCGGCTGTCCCTCCGGGCCGACCGCGTTGCCTCGGGCGGCGACGACGCCGTAGCCGTGCGTGTAGACCGTGTGGTCGTTGGCCCAGTTGCGCTGACTGTCTTCGAGACCGTCGAGGTTGAGCTCGCGGGCGGCGATCACAATGTCTTGCTCCGACGTCGTCGGGGCACCCGTTCCGATCGAGCCCGGGTCGTTGATCTGGTAGCGGTCGACATCGAGCGTCGCCGGCATCGTGTAGTAGCCGCGGACCTGCTGGAGCTGCTCGAAGGCCGGCGACACCTGCGTCGGGTCGAGCAGCCGGGTCCCAGGCGTCGCCTCGGCGGCCGCGGTGAGCTCGCTTTGCGACAGGTCGGTGTTGGCGTCGTAGGACTCGACGTCGACGTTGGTCAAACCGAAGGCGTCCCGAGTCGCCGTGATGTTGTTCTCGATGTACGGCGCTTCCTTGTCCGGCTCGGACGGCTTCACCTGGAACGACTGCATGATCGCGGGCCACAGTCCGCCGATCAGGATCGACGACAAGACCAGCATGCCGAGTCCGATGCCAGGCAGCAGCCACGAGCGCCGGATCGCGTTGGCGAAGAAGAGCACCGCACAGATCAACGCGATGACGATCAGGATGTTCTTCGCCGGGATCACCGCATGGGCGTCCGTATAGGAGATCCCGGTGAACAGGCCGCCGTCGGCGATCGCGAGGCCGAAGCGGTCCAACCAGTAGGCCACGGCCTTCAGCAACATGAACAGGCCGAGCAGGATCGACAGGTGCACCTGGGCGGCCGACGAGAACCGGTTGGACCGGCCCTGCAAGACGATGCCGCCGTACAGGTAGTGGATCAGCGCCGCCGCCACGATGCTCACGCCGAGCAGGACGAAGCCGTAGGAGAGCAGGAAGCGCCACCACGGGTAGTCGAAGACGAAGAAACCGATGTCGCGGTTGAAGTATTCGTCGCCCTCGTCGAAGGCCACGCCGTTGCGCCACAGCAGGTACTTCGACCACTGGCCGGCACCGACCGATCCGGCGGCGAGGAGGAGGACGATGCCCAGCGCGATCAGCAGCCGGCCGCGAATCGGCGTGATCACCTCGCGATAGCGGGCGACCGGGTCGTTGCGCCGCGGCTGTGGCACGACGATCGGCTGGGTGCGATAGGCGATGACGATGTTCGCGACGACGACGGCCGCGAAGAGCAGCCCGAAGATGAGGAACAGCGCGGTGCGCGTGAGGAGGATCGTGCTGAATACGTCCGAATAGCCCACCGACTGGAACCACAGTCGGTCAGTCCAAACCCCCGTAAAGACGGCGATGCCGAAGATCAGCGCCGCCAGCGTACCGATTGTCGGCAGGAGCACTCGCCGCATCGTCGTCTGGCGCGGTTCCTGCCTTGCGACGTCACCGCCCTCGTTGTCGAATTCGTCGGCCACGGACTCAGTCTGTCAGGGAGCGGGCAAGAAGCCCCACGAGGCCCGGTATCAGTTGCGTACCGTCCAGGACCGCGTCGTCGTGATCGTGCTCGCGCAGGCGAATCGCGCAATGTGCCCGGCCGTCGCGAGTCACCGCCGCGGCCATCCGTACCTCATGCCGCTCCGGATGCCCGGCGACCGCCTCGGCGTCCACCGGCCCGTCCGGAAGCGACTCCTCCGCCTCGGCCGGCAGTACGAACCGCTCCATGACAACCGCCGCCCCGCGTACTGCCGGCGGCCACTCGATCCGCGTCAGCAGCGACTCGATCGACTCGGACGGGTCGACCTCCTGCTCGATCGGCGTGAAGGTCCCGGCGGCGTTCGCCGGGTCGAGGCCTAGCCGCGCGGCGAGTTCGGGTTGGGCCGCGAGGAGCTCGCTGGTCGGAACCAGGGCGTAGAGCCGGGCCGGCTGGTCCCATCCCGACTCGGCGACGTGGGTCTCGACCTCGAGGACGGCCTGCCGTACGGCGTCGTCGGTCCGCCATTCGTCCGGCTCCGGCGGGTGCTCACTCACAGTCGGGAACGTCCGCATCTGGGTCGTCGGCGAGGGTCTCGAGCGACGTCACCGCCGAGTGCAAGGTGTCCATCTCGACCAGGCGCAGTCCGTCGAGGTCGACGTCCAGCGCCTCCGCACAGTTGTCCGCGGGCACCATGAAGATGTCCGCACCGGCGTCCTCGGACGAGATGATCTTCTGCTGTACGCCGCCGATCGACCCGACCCGGCCTTCGGCGTCGATCTCGCCCGTTCCCGCGATCACCTGGCCGTCGGTCAGCTCGCCCGGCGTGAGCTTGTCGTAGATCGCGAGGGCGAACATCGCACCCGCGCTCGGGCCGCCGATGGCCGGGTCGACGTTGAAGCGGATCGTGAACGGGAAGTCGGGCACCGTGCCGATGTCGATGCCGACGATCGGGACCGAGGCGTCGTCCGGCGAAGGCACCGTCGTGAGCCGGAACGTCCGCGTCTTGCCGTCTCGCTCGACCGTGAGCGTGACCGGATCGCCCGGCTCCCGGTCGCGCACCGCGTCGATCGCGGCCTGGGCGTCGGCCACTGGCTCACCGTCGACGGCTCGCAACTGGTCGCCGGCCTCGAGCTCGCCCGCGGCCGGCGCGTCCGGAGTCACCGCGGTGACCTGGACGGTCTCCGGGACGTCGTAGCCCGCCTCGGTCAGACCGGCGATCTGCGCACTCGCCTGGGATCCCGTCATCTCCAGCTGAGTCTCCTGCTCGGCCTCCTCGACCGACTGCTCCGGCGGATAGACGAGATCGCGCGGCACGACCGCCGTGTCGGCGCCGAACCACCCGTCGATCGCCTGCCACAGGCTCACCCGGGAGTCGGGACTCGTGACCGACACCGTGGTCATCCGGAGCTGCCCCGTGGTGTCGTAGGTCTCGGCGCCGGACCCGAACTCGATGACCGGTCCGCGTGCGGTGCGCCCGAGCGTGTCGACCGTCTGGCCCGGTTTCATCGTGACGTACGGCACCGGGAAGAGCACGGCCACGCTGACCAGTGCGACCAGCAACATGGCGGCCACGGTGAGCGTCGTGGCGCGAGACGTCATGCGTTCAGCCTCTCACCGGCTGTCGCCGGGGCGGCGGCGTGGGGCCGACCGCGCCGACGGCCGGACCGCGACGCCCCGCGGCTTGTCGGCCGGCTGAGCCACGACGCGGCGGGCTCGAGGCGGCAGGGGCTTCGCGAGGGCGGTCGCCAGCCGGTCGCGGCTCGCCTCGTCCCGATCGCGTTCGTCGCGGGACCGGCCGGCCCACGCCGCCCAGACCATCGCCACGGCGGTGATCCCCAAGGGGACCGCCAGCCACCACAGCACGCTCATGCGACCAGCGTAGGCCGCCGCGGCAACGCTGAGCGTGACGTATCTACCGCGAATCGTGGCGTGTCCCCGCCGAAACGTCACGCCCAGCGGGTGTGGTGGGGTTACGGGGTGCCGACCCACTCCTCCGTGCCGTCGGTGAACCGCTGGTGCTTCCAGATCGGCACGGTCGCCTTGAGATCGTCGATCAGGGCGTGACACGCGTCGAGCGCCTCGCCCCGATGGGCCGCGCACACGCCGACCACCACGGCGATGTCGCCGATCGCGAGCTCGCCGACCCGATGTACGGCCGCGACGCCGATGACATCGTGGCTCGCGGCCACCTTCTCGGCGACCTCGCGCATCCGGTCGAGTGCGGAGGGGTGAGCGGAGTACGTCAGGCCCTCGACCGACCGGCCGCCGTCGTGGTCGCGCACCGTACCCACGAACACCGCGACACCACCGGCGTGCGGATCGGCCAGGGCGGCGTGGACCTCCTCGACGCGCAGCGGCTCGTCCCGGAGTGCGAGGGCACGGAGCATGTCAGCCATGAGCTGAAGCGTACGACTGTCGCCCAGGTGACAGGTACGTTGGACTCATGGCAAGCGACGCAGACGACGATCGTCCGGACAAGGACGAATCCGCGGGCGCCGGCAAGCCTGGCGACGAGCCATCGGCCACCCCGAATCCCTTTGCCGGGACGCCGCTGGAGCCCCTGTTCGGCGCGATGGGGTCGGGTCAGATGCCCGACCTCCAGCAGCTGATGGGCCAAGTCCAGCAGCTCCTGACCCCTCACGAGGGCAACATCAACTGGGATCTGGCCGGGCAGATCGCTCGCCAGACGCTGACCCAGGCGCCCGACCCGTCCCCGACCAGCGACCAGCGCGCGAAGATCGCCGACGCGGCCCGGCTGGCCGAGCATTGGCTCGACGACGCGACCGACCTGCCGAGCGGCGCCAGTGCCGTCGAGGCGTGGAGCCGCGCCGAGTGGGTCGAGGAGACTCGGCCGACCTGGCAGCGGCTCGTCGAGCCGATCGCCGACAACGTGGTGCGGGCGATGGGCGAGGCGATGCCGGCCGAGGCGCAGCAGATGGCCGGCCCCTTGATCGGGATCTTGAACCAGGTCGGCGGCGCCATGTTCGGCCAGCAGGTCGGCCAGGCGCTCGGCGAGTTGGCCGGTGAGGTCGTCGGTACGACCGACGTCGGCCTCCCGCTGACCGACTCCGGCCGGTCCGCCTTGCTTCCGGCGAACGTCGGCGCGTTCGGAGCGGGCCTGTCCCAGTCCGACGACGACGTCCTTCTCTATCTGGCGCTGCGCGAGGCTGCGCATCATCGGCTGTTCAGCCATGTGCCTTGGCTGCGCGCCCGGCTCTTCGGCGCCGTCGAGGAGTTCGGCCGCGGCACGTCGATCGACGTCGCGAAGATCGAGGACCAGATCGGGCGGCTCGACATGAGCGATCCGGAGGCGATGCAGGAGGCGTTCTCCGGCGGGCTGTTCGAGCCGGAGCAGACTCCTGCGCAGCAGGCGGCGCTGGGCCGGCTTGAGACCCTACTGGCGCTGGTCGAGGGATGGGTCGACGAGGTCGTCACCCAGGCGACGCGGAACCGGATGCCGAGTGCCGGGCCGCTTCGCGAGGCAGTCCGGCGGCGCCGGGCGGCCGGCGGCCCCGCCGAGCAGACCTTCGCCTCCCTCGTCGGTCTGGAGCTCCGGCCGCGACGGCTACGCGACGCGACGAACCTGTGGGCCGCGCTGCGCGATGCCAAGGGCGCATCGGCGCGCGACGCCGTGTGGGCCCACCCGGACCTGATGCCCGGTCCCAGCGACCTCGACGACCCGCTCGGGTTCGTCCAGTCGGACCGCGACGAGGCCGAGACGACCGGCGACGACCGCGCCATCGACGAGGCCCTGACGCGGATCCTCGAGGAGGGCACGCCACCCGCCGACGACAAGGACGACGGCGAAGACGACGCGAAGCCGTGACGGAGCGGACGACCCAGCGCGGTGGTCTGCACGACGACGCGACCCGGTTGCTCACCGCGTGGGAGCCGCCCGACGCCGTGCAGGGCCGGTTGCGCTCCGATTTCCTGCGGCATCTGGCCAGCCGCGCGGATGCGATGTCGCGCTCGTGCGTACCCGCCCACCTCACGACCGGCCTGCTGATCATGAGCGCCGACCACCGCCGTGTCCTGCTCACGCTGCACCGACGTGTCCGGCTCTGGCTGCAGACCGGTGGGCACTGCGAGCCGGACGACGCGACCGTGGCCGGCGCCGCGCTCCGCGAGGGGAGGGAGGAGTCGGGCATCGACGGCCTGCGCATCGACGCCGTGCCGGTGCGGCTGGCCCGGCATCCGGCGCCGTGCCGGCCGGACGGCCAGACCGCCCATCTCGACGTGCAGTTCGTCGCCGTGGCACCGCCCGAAGCCGTCGCGCGGCCGAGTTCCGAGTCACTGGATCTCGCGTGGTTCGACGTGACCGAGCTGCCCGCCGACACCGACGACCAGGTCGGCGAACTCGTCCGGGCCGGCCAGGCCCGCTGCGTCGCCGGGTCGTCAGCCTCGGCGTGACGGATCGTCGGCGAGCAGCGCCCGGGTGAGGTCGGCACCCTCGACGGCCGCGTCCAGCGCCGCGAGGTCGGCCGCCGACCGCAGTCGCCGCCAGCCCGGCGTCAGGCGTACGAGCGCGCGTCGTGGAGCCGCCGCGATGACCCGGTCGGCGACGCCCGGTGCGTCGGGGTCGATCTCGCCGATCCACTCGGCCGCCGGCAGGCGCAGCCCGATCGCACTGGCGAAGCCCCGCGGGTCAGGCGAGATCGCGACGTCGGACCGGCCCAGTCCGCGAAAGACCTTGCCGACCAGCAGCCCCGGCAGGTGTGGGGCGTCGGAGGCCAGCACGACGGCCTGCCTGGCCCCGGCGGCAGCCGCGCGACTCGCCGCCTCGAGGACGGTCGGCTCCGGTGACGTCCACACCGTCGTGTCGAACGCGGCCTCGGCAGTGATGGCTTCGGCGTGCCGTGGTGGGCAGAGCACGGCGACTCCGGCGGCGGCCAACGACTCGGCGGCGTCGACCGCATCGGCCAGGAGCGCCGCCGCCAGCCGCTCCGGCGAGACTCCGGGCACCGGCGTCGGCTCGGCGACCGGCACAGCGAGGACGACGACCAGGCGCTCCCCGACCGGGCTCATTCGGCGTCGTCGTCCAGATCGGGCGAGGGCGGCATGACCGCGGTCGCGGAGACGCCTTCGAGGTAGCCCCGGGCCCGCTCCGTACGTGGATAGCGGTTGACCCACTCCCAGAAGTCCGGACTGTGGCCCGGCACCAGCAGATGGGCGAGCTCGTGGAGGAGCACGTAGTCGACGACCCATGCCGGCATGCCCCGCAGCCGGCTGGAGAGCCGAATGGTCCGATCGGCGATCGTGCACGAGCCCCAGCGCGCCTGCTGGTTGTCGACCCATCGCACCGACACCGGTCTGGCGAGGCCGTCGAGGTAGCGCTTCGACAGATTCTCGGCCCGCCGGGCCAACTCGGCGTCGGTCGGCGCCTGGCGGCGGCTCTGGCGCTCGAGGCGGCCGAGCATGATCTCGACCCACTCAGCCTCCTCGGCCTTGGTGAGCCGCGCCGGCATCATGACAACGACCGTGTCACCGTCACGGTAGGCCGCCACCGTCCGACGACGCCGCTTGCTGCGGCGCACCTCCACGGTGGGCCGATCGGGTTCCTTCACGACGCCAACCGTAGTCGGGCTCGATGACGCTAATGAGATATCCACAGGGCGCGTCCCCGAGGCATTCGCGCAGATTGTCGCCCTTTTTATCCCTTTCGTGCTTACCTCGCCTGTCCGATAAATCCTCCAGACTGGACATCTCGTACACAGGGCACATGGTGCCGTCCACATGCTGTCCACAGCGATGTGCACAGGCGTGGATTGACGCGGTAGCGGCAGGCTCCTACCGTGTCGCGGCAGAAGGCCTCCGGCCCGCCGGGAGCATCCGCAAGGGGAAGGCGGAGAGGTCCCGGTCGAGCCGGAGGCTTTTGGTTACGCCGTGTCGCCGCAGGTCAAGTGACGCGGTGACGTAGTGTGTCGGCGAGGCCCGCTGGTACGGGTCACGGCGGGGCTTCCCCCGGTTCCTTCCCGCCTGCTAAGTATCGGCGCGCTCCTCCGGGTGGAGCGAGCGTCGTCACGAGATGGCAAGGAGAACGCGATGGCGGAGACTTGGAGCGGTGAGTACTACTGCGTCAAGTGCAAGGCGAAGCGCGAAGCCACCGGTGAAGTCCAGGTGAACGCCAAGGGCACCCGGATGGCGAAGGCGAAGTGCCCCGTGTGCGGCACCAACCTCAACCGCATCCTCGGCAAGGCCTGACGGTACGAGCTGACGTCGACGGCGGTGTTCCGGCGAGTCCGGGGCACCGCCGTCGCGCGTGTCCGGCCCGGCCCGATCCCTCGAGTTCCGACTCAGCGCTGGTGTCGGGGCGGGCACACCAACGATGAGTCGGAACTCGAGCGCGGGCCCTGTGGACAACGGCGGCGGTCGGCCGCGGGATCCTGGCAAGCTTTCGCCACCACCCAGCTGACCCACCCCGGAGAACCACATGCGTCCTGTCCTCAGACCGGGCTCGCCTCTGCTCCGCCGTGACGCCGAGCATCTCCAACTCGGCACCGAGCCCGGCCATGCCCTGGTCGTCGCCGCACATGACGCGGTCGCCGACCTGCTGTGCGGGCTCGACGGCGTCCGTGCCGTCGACGACCCGACGCTCGACGCGCCGCTGGTCGACGCTCTGCTCGCCGCCGGGGTCGTCGTCGACTCCGACGTCTGGCGAACCGAATCCGGACTCGAGAGCGAAGCCGCCCACCTCCTGACCCGCGGCGTCGACGGCGCGGTTGCCCGCGCGCAGCTCGCCCGGCGACGCACCGCGACGGTACGCATCATCGGTGACAGCTCCCTCGGCGCGTCCGTCGCCGACCTGCTGACGGCCTCGGGGGTCGGCTCGGTCGCGTCCGCGACGGCCCCGACATCAGGTCTCGACCTGGTCATCCTCGCCGGCGAGGGCGAGACCGCACGCGAGATCGGCGACGAGTGCCTTCGGGTCGACGTGCCCCACCTGGTGACCGCCACCCGCGACGGCTGCGGCGTCGTCGGCCCGCTCGTTCGGCCGGGACGCACCGCCTGCCTCCGGTGCATCGACGCCGCCCGCAGCTCCGTCGACGCCGCCTGGCCGGCGATCGTCGCCCAGCTCGAACGGCCCTTGGCGGCGGCGTCGGCCTCGCTCGTACGCGCGGTGTCCGCCGTCTTGGACGCCGCCGTCGCCGTACTCACCGTCCGCGATGCGCTGGCCCATCTCGCGGCCGAGCCCACGCTGACCGGGGGCGCGACGATCCGGGTCGGGCCCGACCTGGCCGACCTGCGCCGGCGTCACTGGCCGCTCCAGCCGCGGTGCGGGTGCGCACCGTTGACCTAGCCGCTCCGCGCACCAGGAAGAATGGGGGAGTGACCACCTCCGACGAGTCCGCGCCCCTCCCCCGCAAGGCGGTCGCCCGGACAGCTCGACTGGCCACTCTTCCGCTCGGGTTCGCGGGCCGAGCCACCGCCGGAATCGGCCGTCGCCTGGTCGGCGTGCCGGCCGAACGCGTCGTCACCGACGTGCAGGCGCGAACCGCCGAGCAGGTCTTCAAGGTGCTCGGCGAGCTCAAGGGCGGCGCGATGAAGTTCGGGCAGGCGATGAGCGTCTTCGAGGCCGCCATCCCCGACGAGCTCGCCGCGCCCTACCGCGCCACGCTGACGCAACTCCAGGACTCGGCGCCGCCGATGGATGCGGCGACCGTCCACCGGATGCTGGCCACCGAGCTCGGCCCCCGGTGGCGCGAGCGCCTGATCGAGCTCGACGACAACCCGGCCGCCGCGGCCTCCATCGGCCAGGTCCACCGCGGCCGCTGGCACGACGGTCGCGACGTGGCGGTCAAGGTGCAATACCCCGGCGCCGGCGATGCCCTGCGCTCAGACCTGAAGCAGATCGCCCGGCTGTCCCGCTTGCTCGGCAGCCTGCTGCCCGGCATCGAGGTCAAGCCCCTGGTGGAGGAGCTACGCAACCGGGTCGTCGAGGAGCTCGACTACGACCTGGAGGCGGATGCCCAGCGGATCTTCGCCGAGGCGTACGCCGACGACGACAACGTCGACGTGCCCGAGGTCGTCGCACACACGAAGCGGGTCCTGGTCAGCTCCTGGATGGAGAGCCACGGCTCGCTCGCCCGCTTGATCGCCGAGGGCGACCCGGCCGACCGGGACCACTACGGCGAGCTCTATGCCCGGTTCCTCTTCGACGGCCCCCGCCGGACCGGGCTCCTCCACGCCGACCCGCACCCTGGCAACTTCCGCCTGCTCGCCGACGGCCGGCTCGGCGTCGTCGACTACGGCTCGGTCGCCCGCCTGCCTGAACACACGCTGCCGCTGCCGATCGGTCGGCTGTTGCGGCGCGCCGTCGAGGACGACTACGACGCGGTGATCGACGGGCTGCGGGAGGAGGGCTTCATCAAGCCGGACATCGACCTCCCGGTCGAGGTGCTTCGCGACTACCTGGCACCGTTCGTCGAGCCGGCCCAGCAGGACACGTTCCGGTTCAGCCGGGAGTGGATGCGCCGCCAGGCCGCTCGGCTGAATGACCCACGCAAACCGGCCTTCACGACCGCCATCCGTATCAACCTGCCGCCGTCGTACCTCCTCATCCATCGGGTCTGGATCGGCGGCATCGGCGTCCTCAGTCAGCTGGGAGCCGAGGCACCTTTTCGAGGCATCTGTGAAGAAGCCCTGCCTGGTTTCGCCAACAACTGACCAACGCGGACTAAAGTGGCACAGCGTGTCTCGGGCACACCGGCCAGGAGGAGGTACGCAATGGGGCAGACACGGCGGGTGCATCTCCACATCGGCGCCCCCAAGACGGGGACGACCTTCCTCCAGTCCGTGCTCTGGCAGTACCGCCGCAGTTGGTCGGAGTACGACGTCGCCTACCCCGTCGAGGGCCCGGACGAGATCTTCCACGCCACCCTGGATGTTCGCGCGCTGCCGTGGGGCGGCGTCGACCATCCCGAGTGGGCCGGGTCGTGGGACCGGCTGAGCGACCGGGTCGCCGCCGCCGACCACGACGTCGTTCTCTCCCAGGAGCTGCTCGCCGGGGCGGACAAGGCCCAGGTGCCCCGCATCATCGAGTCGTTCGCGGACCGCGAGGTCCACGTGATCTACACGCTGCGGTCGCTGGTCGCCATGCTGCGTTCGGACTGGCAGGAGCAGGTCAAGCACCGGCACACCGCCGACTGGCCGGAGTACCTCCGCCAGGTCTTCGACGAGCCGGATCGGTCGCACTTCGGGCAGTGGTTCTGGGGCCACCACGACGCCGCGGCGGTCCTGGCCCGCTGGTCGTCGGCGCTGCCGGCCGAGTGCATCCACGTCGTGGTCACGACGCCGGCCGCCCCGCGGCGCAAGCTCTGGACGGACTTCGCCGGTCTGATCGGGCTGCCGACCGATCTCGAACTGGTCAGCAACCGCAACATCAACATCTCCCTCGGACGCACCGCCACCCGACTGCTCGCCGGTGTCAACGAGCGCGTCGCCGACCGCTTCGACGACGAGCGCTACGCCTCAGTCGTCGGCCAGGTCCTCACCAACCAGGTGCTGCCGACCGCGGTGAACCGCGACCCCTTGACCTTCCCCGCCGAGCACGCGGAGACGATCCGTAGCCGCGGCCAGGACATCGCCGCCTTGCTGCGCGACGGGCCCTACGACGTCGTCGGTGACCCCGAGCTGCTGGTCGACGACGTGCCCGTCACCAAGTCGGGCGCCACCGGCGCCGGGGCGCGGAGCGTGGCGCTCGCCGCCGACGTCGTGACGCCGCTGCTCATCCAGATCGGCACCCAGGCCGACGAGATCTCCGGACTCCGCGACGTGGTGAACCGGCTCAGCACGGAAGTGGCGCAACTGCAGAACGCCGTGCCCGACACCGCCGGCCCGGTCCGCCGATACATCCGCGAGATGTCCGAGCGGCACGACTCGGTCATGTGGGCCCGTCGCCAGTGGTGGCACGCCGTCGAGCGGTGGCGAGTCTGGCGCGCCTCGACCTGACGGGTCGCGTCACCACCAGGCGCTGTCGAGGCGACCCTCGATCCCGCGTACGTGCTCTCGGGCGCATCGATCGCAGTAGACGAGCGAGCGACCGTTCTCGACCGAGGTCACCCAGGTGAGCGGCAAGGTCTCGCCCGAGGCGACCCGGTCGCAGTAGGCGCAGGTGTACGTCGTCACGAGCCCATCATCTCGCCGGTCGATGAAGAGCCGGGGATCGGGACGCGGCGCGCCGCGGCGGTCCGGCGACCGTGAGAGGACGTCGACACAGCAGCGAGCCCCGGCCCACCCGAAGGTGAGCCGGGGCTCGCTGGTTTACCGTCAGACCGACTGGGGCCCGGGACAGGGGTGTCGCGAGCGCCTCAGAGGGCCCTTGCCAAGTGGAGCTTGGCGGCGTGCGCCGCCCGCTCCGCCTGGCGGGCGAGCCGCTGCGCACGGGCCAGATGAAGGCCACGACGCTCGGCTCGCGCCTGTTCGAGGCGCTCGCAACTATGCGCTCGCGCCAGGTCTTCGTACAAGAGATTCATGGTGATACTCCTGGTCTGTGTCTTAGTGGCTGGCTTCTGTCTCATGTGGTGAGTTCCTGTCCCAGGCGACGGTCAGGCCGCTGCCTCGTTCTTGCGTGGACGACCGCGAGGGCGCTTGCGAGGGATCACTGCTCCCTGCAAGAACAGCTCCCCTCCCCAGACGCCCCATGGCTCGCGCCGCTCGAGAGCGCCGTTGAGGCACTCAACCCGGACCGGGCAGTCCAGGCACAGGGCTTTGGCCAGCTCCACGTCAGCTGGAGACTCGGCGAACCACAACTCGGCATCGTTCGACCGGCAGGGCAACTGGTCTTCGTCCACCGCTTCGAGCGTGGTGCTCGAGAACGGTTCGAGGACGCTGATGGTCATCTGTCACCTCCTTGTGACTGTCGATCTGACGGTGGGGCCGAAGCCCCCGGAAACTCTTGGTGCTCCACTCACTGCGCCATCTCCAACAAGCCTGCTTCCGACAAAGAAAAGGGCCGCGGAATCCTGGTGGGGATTCCGCGGCCTGGAGGTGCCGGTCTTGATGGTGTCAAACCGGTGGACTCCAGGCTGGGTCTCCCAGAAGGAAGGCCTGCATGGTCGGGACGTACGTCGGGCGCACACCGAGCGCATCCGTGACGACAATGGACGGACCCGTCCCGTCGATGCGGTGGCTCCCGGCCGCGCACGTGACGCCGCCCGGCAGCGAGGCGCCAACGAGATCACGCGGACGCGTCGCATCGGACGGCGAAATCTTGGTCTTCATGATCATCAGTGGCACCTCCTTCGGTAATGAGCGGTCCTGCATCGATCCCTTACGGTGTCGATGCCGAAATGCTACGCCTGTCACATCGGGGCACGCAAACCTTTTTCTGTAACGGCGTGGATCGCGTGGATCATCCGGCCTGATCGCCGCAGATCGCGATCACGTCCGCGCCGTACTTGTCCAGCTTGACCTTGCCGACGCCGGGGACTTTCATCAGCGCCGCGGGGTCGGACGGGAGCGTCTCGGCGATCGCGGTGAGAGTCGCGTCCGTGAACACGCAGTAGGCCGGCAGGCTCTGAGCGGTGGCCTGCTCGGTACGCCACGACCGCAGCCGCTCGTAGAGCTCCTCGTCGTAGGTCGACGGGCAGGCGTCGCAGCGGCCGATCTTGCGCTCGACGGCCGTCGTGAGGGGACGGTCGCAGGTACGGCAGCGGGCGATCTGGCGACTGCCACGCGTGCTGCGGTCCGGCCGCTGGCGGGCTGGGCCGCCGTCGGACTCGGCCGGCCGGATGCCGTCGAGGAACCGGCTCGCGCTGCGACTGCCACGCGAACCCGGTGACCGGGCCGCCGACCACGACACGTGGAGCCCGTCGCGAGCCCGGGTCACGCCGACGTAGAACAGCCGCCGCTCCTCCTCGACGGCCATCGGCGTCTTGGCGTAGACGAACGGGACGGTGCCCTCGTGGATCCCGACCAGGAACACGTGTGGCCACTCCAGGCCCTTGGCGGAGTGCAACGTCGCCAGCGTGACACCGTCGGCGACCGGGGCGTGCTGCGACTGGGCCCGCCGCTCCAGCTCGGCCACGAGACCGCCGAGGTCCTGGACAGTCCCGGATCCGGCGAGCTCCGCGGCCAGTGCCACCAGCGCCTCCAGCGACTCCCACCGGTCGCGCTGCGCGCCGCTCCCGGCCGGCGGCTCCGCCGTCCAGCCCATCGTCGACAGCACGGCCCGGGTGTCGCCCGCGACGTCGTCACTGGACTCGCCGGCTCTGGCCGCGCCGCGCAGCAGGGTCAGGCCCTGCTTGACCTCGGGCCGGTCGAAGAACCGCTCGACGCCGCGGACGACGTAGCCGAGGCCGAGCGAAGCCAGCGCCTCCTCGTAGGCCTCCGACTGCGCGTTGACCCGGAAGAGCACCGCGACGTCGCGCAGCGGTGTGCCGGAGTCGCGCAGCCGGGCGATCTCGCCGGCCACCGCCTCGGCCTCGTCGATCTCGTGGGCCTGGCCGGCGCAGCGGACGGCGGCACCGGACTCGCGCTGCGCCTGCAGCACGACCGGCCCGCTGCCGCGCGACCGGCGGCGCGCGCCATGGGCGACCCGGTTGGCCGCCGCCACGACCTCCGGCGTCGAGCGGTAGTTGCGTACGAGCTCGAGCCGATGGGCGCCGGGATGCCGGGCCGCGAAGTCGGTGAGGTAGTCGGCCGACGCGCCGGCGAAGGAGTAGATCGTCTGCATCGGATCGCCGACCACGCACACGTCGTCGCGGCCACCGAGCCACAGGTCGAGCAGCGCGACCTGGATCGGGCTGACGTCCTGGAACTCATCGACGACGAACCAGCGATACTGCCGGCGCACCGTGGCGGCGACGCCCTCGTCGTCGGTCAGGAGAGCGGCCGCGCACAGCAGCACGTCCTCCATGTCGATGCGGTCCCGCTCGCGCTTGACCTCCTCGTAGGCCCCGAACACCCGGCTCACCGTGGCGTGGTCGAGCCCGGCGGGATCGCGATCCAGGCCGGCCGCGAGCCCGGCATAGGTCTCGGGAGTGACGTTGCTGACCTTCGCCCACTCGATCTCGCCGGCGAGGTCGCGCAGCAGCGAGGCGTCGGCCGACAACCGGCACCGTGACGCGGCCTCCGACAGCATCGACAGCTTGGAGGCGACCAGCTCGGGCAGCGGTCCGCCGTAGACCTGCGGCCAGAAGTAGCGGGCCTGGCGCAGTGCTGCCGAGTGGAACGTACGGACCTGGACACCCTCGACGCCCAGCTCGCGAAGCCGGCCTCGCATCTCACCGGCGGCGCGGGTCGTGAAGGTCACGGCGAGCACCTGCGCCGGCACGTAGACCCCGGCGGCGACGCCGTAGGCGATCCGATGGGTGATCGCCCGGGTCTTGCCGGTCCCCGCCCCGGCCACCACGCAAACCGGGCCGCGCAGCGCCGTCGCGACCTCACGCTGCTCGGGGTCGAGGGCCTCCAGCAGCCGGTCGGGATCGGTCACCGAGCCTCCTCGCTGGCGCTCACCGACTCCTTGGAATAGCCGTAGAGCAGATCAGGTTGAATTGACTAGACCCAGCCTAGAACCCGCAAAGGACAGTCAATGTCGGGCCAGTTGACCATGTACTCGACCTCGTGGTGTGGCTACTGCCACCGTCTCGCCGGTCAGATGGATCGGGAGGGGATCGAGTTCTCCGTCGTCGACATCGAGGCCGATCCGGAGGCAGCCGCTCTCGTCGAGCAGGTCAACCGAGGCAACCGGACGGTCCCGACGGTACGGGTCTTCCCGCCGGACGGCGGCTCCGAGGTCGTCCTGACCAACCCCAGTCTCTCCGAGGTGAAGCAGGTCCTCGGCCTCTCGTGATCGCGGCCCAGCGATCACCAATGCCCGGGTAGGTCGCCACCGTGCCAGGTCTCGATCAGCCAGCGCGAGATCGACACGACGCCGGGTAGACGTACCTCGTGATTGGTGGTCAGCCGGGTGAGCTCGTCCCGAGTGAACCAACGGGCGTCGGCCATCTCCCGGCCGTCGACCTGGATCTCGGTCGTGTCGGCTCGGGCGAAGAAGCCGAGCATCAGGCTCGACGGGAACGGCCACGGCTGGCTCGCGGCATACGCGACCTCGGCCAGCGTGACGCCGACCTCCTCGTGCACCTCGCGGCGTACGGCATCTTCCAGCGACTCCCCCGGCTCGACGAACCCGGCCAGGGTCGAGTAGCGGCCCGGCTTCCACGTCGGCTGGTGACCCAGCAGGGCCCGATCGGCGTCGTCGGTGACGAGCATGATCACCGCCGGGTCGGTCCGTGGGAAGTGGACCGCCTGACAGTTCGGGCACCGACGGACGTGGCCCGCCTCGGCGATCTCGGTCGGCTCGCCGCACCGCGCACAGCGTGGATGGGTGCGATGCCAATTGCCGAGCCCGAGCGCATGGACGAGCAGTCCACCGTGGACCGTGTCGAGCCCGACGCCCGCCTGCCGTACCGGCGTCGGACCGAGATCGTCGGACAACTCGTCGGCCAGGACGGCGAGGTAGGTTTGCCCGTCGGCGGCCCCGAGCACGGCTCGTTCGCCGGCCGGAGCAGCCTCCGGACTCAGCAGGCGCAGGGCCGAGCCGTCCATCGCGACGACGCCGTCGCCGACCACTAGGACGCACGGATCGGTCCGATCCCATTGTGCGGCGGCCCACTCCGGATCGATGCGATGCCGACCGAGCCGATCGTGGCGGCTGCGCGAGAAGTGGAACGTCGGAGCGGCGCGACGATCGGCAGCAGGCACGCTCGCCAGCCTAGGCGGTCCATCGCGCCGCTCGAGTTCCGAGTGCACGGACGGGTGGGGCGAGGCCGTAGGCTGCCGCGCTGTGAGTACGCACCTCGCGGCCGAGCCCGGCCAGATCGCGCCCCGCGTCCTGTTCCCCGGCGATCCCCTGCGCGCGGAGTGGATCGCCAAGACGTACCTCGAAGACGCCGAGTGCTACTCCCGCGTCCGCAACATGCTCGGCTTCACCGGCCGCTATCGCGGTCAGCCGGTCAGCGTCCAGGGCTCGGGCATGGGCCAGCCGTCGCTCGCCATTTATGCGACCGAGTTGTTTCGGGACTACGGCGTGGAGGCGCTCGTCCGCGTCGGATCCTGCGGCGCGCTGGCGGAGTCGCTCCGCGCCCGCGACATCGTGCTCGCGATGAGCGCCGCCACCGACTCGTCGATGAACCGGCTGCGCTTCCACGGCCTCGACTATGCGGCGACAGCGGACTTCTGGCTGCTCCGCGCGGCCCATGACGCCGCGGTCGCGCGGGGGATCAAGCCGGCAATCGGCCAGATCCTGTCGTCCGACATGTTCTACAACCCGCGTCCAGAGCTCGTGGAGCTCCTTGCCGACCACGGCGTGCTCGCGATCGA
>Ga0209382_10003703_pt1 | contig 20994 bp, 18 predicted proteins | sample SoiMetdeltSBSDD5_FD_187599 | JGI IMG/M metagenome (GOLD analysis project Ga0209382, IMG submission 187599) | Bulk soil microbial communities from a Populus tree surrounding site in Tennessee, USA - Soil MetaG P. deltoides SBSDD5 (SPAdes) (version 2) | ecosystem: Environmental > Terrestrial >... | reverse complement strand
TCTCGGATGCGCCCAGCATGGTGGTGCGTAGGATGATACCCTCGGGCCCTGATCGCAACAGGCAGGTGAGCCATGAGACGACACCGTCGCTTCGTCGGATCGCTCGTTGCCGCCGCGATCCTCGCGATCGCCGTTGTCCTGCCGGCCGCGGCCCAGCCCGCGCCTTCGGGCGAAGCGGTCATGGCCTGGCACGTCACGATCGCTCCGAGCTGGTTCGATCCGTCCACCGCGCCGCCGCAGATCACGCCGTTCGGAATCCTGTACGCCATCCACGACGCGCTGGTGAAGCCGCTGCCCAATCAGAAGATGGGCGCGAGCCTCGCCGAGTCTTGGACGGAGAGCCCCGACGGCCTCGTCTACGAGTTCAAGCTGCGCCGCGGGCTGAAATTCCACAACGGCGATGCCGTGACCACCGACGATGTGAAGTTCTCGTTCGAGCGCTACAAGGGCACGGGCGCGACGGAGTTGAAGGCGCGCGTGCAGCAGGTGGAGATCGTCGATCCGCTCACCGTGCGCTTCCGCCTATCAGAAACGTGGCCGGACTTCATGACGTTCTACGGCACCACGGCTACCGCGGCGGGGATCGTCCTTCCGAAGAAATATCTCACACAGGTCGGCGAGGACGGCTTCCGCAAGCAGCCGATCGGCGCGGGGCCGTACCGGTTCGTGAGCCAGACGCCCGGCGTGGAGGTGGTGCTCGAGGCGTACACGGGACACTGGCGTCGGGTGCCGTCGGTGAAGCGTCTGGTCATGAAGAGCGTCGCCGACGGCAACACACGCGTGGCAATGCTGAAGACGGGCGAGGCGGACGTCGCCTACGCGCTGGACGGCCCCGATGCCGAGAACGTCAAGCGCGACTCGCGCCTGACGCTGCTGGCGTCCCGGCACGCCTCGATCTTCTGGATCGAGTTCGCCGAGCAGTGGGACCCCAAGTCGCCGTGGCACGACAAGCGCCTGCGGCTGGCCGTCACCCACGCGCTCGATCGCAAGGCCATCAACGAGGCGGCGTGCCTCGGCTTCTGCCCGCCCGCGGGCGTCATCGTGCCGCGCGTGATGGACTTCGCTCTGCAGGTCGAGCCGCCCGCATACGACCCGGCGAGAGCGCGGAAGCTCCTGGCCGAAGCCGGTTACCCCAACGGTTTCGACGCCGGCGATCTCGTCCCGATCCCACCGTTCTTCACGACGGCCGAAGCGGTGGTGAACTATCTTGCCGCCGTCGGCATCCGGCTGAAGATGAAGCCGGTGGAGCGCGCGACGTTTTACGCGTCGTGGCGCGAGAAAAAGCTGCGAGGCATCTTCCTCACCGCCTCCGGGAACTCCGGCAACGCCGCCAGCCGCGTGGAGGCGTTCATGTACTCCAAGGGCGCCTACGCGTACGGCGGATATCCGGACCTCGACGATCTGTTCCTGCAGCAGGCACGTGAGCGCGACGCGCGCCGGCGTGAGGCGTTGCTGCATCGCATCCAGCAGCTCTCGATCGATCGGGTGATGTTCGCGCCGGTGATGGACTTCCGCGCGCTGATGGCGGTGGGGCCACGCGTCGCCGAGCACGCCATCAACATCGTCCCCATGACGCCGTTTCCATCGTACGAAGACATGCGACTCAAGGACCGCTGACAGGAGCATTCCATGAAAGAGCCCGTGGTCGTCCGGCTCGCCGACACCGAGCGCGTCAGCTTCGGCCCGCTCTCGCACTACCAGCTGATCATCGGCGACGACGAGGGCAGCACGCCCGTCCGCACCGGCATCCAGACCGCCGAGCCGGGTTACGTCGCGCCCGTGCACCAGCATCCGTACGTCGAGATCCTGCACATCCTGGACGGTGCCGCGGAGGCGTGGCTCGACGGCCGCGAGAGCGAGGCCGTCACGCTGCGGCGGGGCGACACCATGGCGATTCCGCCGGATACGCCGCACGCGTTTCGCGTGGTGGGCGACGAGACGCTGCGTCTGCTCGGCACGCACGCGTCGCCCAAGCGCATCGTGGCCTACAAGGACGGCGCGTCGAGCGACGCGCGAGGCTACCGCATCAACCCCTGAGCTTGGGGAGCACCTCGTGCGTCAGGATGCGCAGCGTCCTGAGCATGCGGTCCATCGGCAGGAGACCGCCGGGGTTCAGCTCGACGATGAAGCCGTCGAGCCCCAGCTCGGCCTTTAGCATGCCCAGCCGCTCGACCAGGCTCGACGCCGACCCGAAGGCCACCCGCTTTTCGAGAATCTCGTCGTAGTCCATCGCCTTGAGCTTCTCGAGCCGCGCCTCGTGCCGCTCGAGTGGCCCGGTGTCGTTGCGTCCGAGACGCGTGCGCGTCAGCTCCTGGTGGCGCTCGAAGAAATACGTGATGTTCTCCCGCGGCTCGTCCAGCGCTTCCTGCTGCGTCGGCGCGGCGTACACCGGAATGCGCAGGCACACGTCGCCGTCACCGGGATGGCCCGCCTCGCGCCACGCCTTCCGGTACGCGTCGAGGTTCACGCGTAGCTCGGGTAGATCGACGTCACGGAGGCCAACGAAGAGGCGGAGCCCGTTCCGGCCGACCCACGGGAAAGTCTCCGGCGAGTTGGCGGCCATGCGCAGCGGCGGGTGCGGCTTCTGCACGGGCGTCGGTGACACGACGGTGTCCTGCACGGTGAAGAACTTGCCGTCGTAGCTGAAGCGCTCGCCCTTCCACGCCTCGCGCATGATGGCGAGCGACTCCTCGAAGCGCGCGGTGCTCTCGCCGTACGGGATGCCGAGCCGGTCGTACGTGCGCGCGCCTCCGCTGCGTCCGACGCCGAGATCGAAGCGGCCCTCGCTCAAATGATCCACCGTCGCGACTTCCTCGGCGATGCGCAGCGGGTGCGCGAGCGGCAGCACGATGACGGCCATGCCGATGCGCACGCGCCTGGTGCGCGCGGCCATGAAGGCAGCCAACGCCATCGGCGACGACTGCACCGAGCGCGCGGGGTTGAAGTGGATCTCACCGAGCCATACGCCATCCAGTCCCCACAGCTCGGCCGCTTCGCACAACTCGAGCGCCTCGGCGAACGCCGTGGCCTCGCTGGTGCCCCGGCGCCGTTCCTCCACGAAGATCCCGACCTGCATGGGCCGCTCCTCCGGTGGCGCACACAATACCCCGAGCCGTGGGACAATGCGAATAGCGATGCGAGGCGTCGCCGTTCGGCTCCTGACCACCGTCACGCTTCTGGCTGGCGCGGCGCCGGCGGCGTACGGCGCCGATGCCGTGGTATCGCCGCGCGTCCGCGTCGAATTGCTCAGCGAAGTTGGTGCGATCTCCCCCGGCGCAACCTTCTGGATCGGGCTCCGGCAGCGGATCGAGCCCGGCTGGCACACCTACTGGATGAACCCCGGCGACTCCGGCGAGCCGCTGCGGATCGAATGGATGCCGTCGCCCGGCTGGGCGCTCGGCGAGTTCGCGTGGCCTCCACCTGAGCGGATCCGCGTCGGTCCTGCCATGAGCTTCGGCTACATCGACGAGGTGGTGCTGCCGCTGCCGGTCACGGCCCCGCGCGATCTCGTGCCGGGCGCGCGCGTCACGCTGCAGGGGCAGGCGAGCTGGCTCGTGTGCGAGAAGATCTGCATTCCCGAGGAGGCGCCCGTCGCGCTCACGCTGACGGTGACGACGGGCACGCCGCCGCCGGACACGCGTGGCGCCGCCGCCATCGCCGCCGCCCGCCGCGCGGCGCCGACGCCGAGCCCGTGGCCGGCATCCTTCAGCGCCACGCCGGACACCGTCACGCTCACCATCGCCGCGCGCGATCTCTCACTGGAGCGTCTCGCGGACGTCGCGTTCTTCCCCGCGGGCTGGGGCGCCATCGACAATACGGCGCCGCAGCACGTGCGCGCGAGCGCGGCGGGCCTCACGCTCGACATCGCGCGAGGGCCGGTGGCGGAGGCGGTGCGTCGCCCGCTCGACGGCGTGCTCGTCGTCGCCGAGAAGCTCGACGGTTCCGTCGTGAAGCATGCGTTCACGCTGAGCGCCGCGCCCGTCGGCAGCGGCGCACAGTTACCGCTGGTGTACGCGCTGCTGCTGGCGCTCGTCGGGGGCCTCGTGTTGAACCTCATGCCGTGCGTGTTGCCCGTGCTCTCGATCAAGGCGCTCGGTCTCGTCCGGCACGCGGACGAGCTCGCGGCGTCGCGCCGACGACATGGCCTGGCGTACACGGCGGGCGTGCTCGTCTCGTTCGCGCTCGTGGCCGGCGCGCTGCTGGCCCTGCGCGCCGGCGGCGAGCAGCTGGGCTGGGGCTTCCAGCTGCAGTCGCCGGTCTTCGTCACGCTGCTCGCCTTCGTGCTGTTCACCTTCGCGCTGAGTCTGTCGGGCGTGCTCGTGCTGAGCGCACGCCTCGCCGGCGTTGGCCAGTCGCTGGCGGGCCGGGCCGGTTACGCGGGCTCGTTCTTCACCGGCGCGCTCGCGACGGTGGCCGCCACGCCGTGCACCGCGCCGTTCATGGGTACGGCGCTCGGCTACGCCGTCACGCAGCCGTGGACGACGGCGCTGCTCGTCTTCGAGGCGCTGGGGCTGGGGCTCGCGCTGCCATTCCTCATACTCACGCTGGCGCCCGGCTGGCGGCGCGTGCTGCCCAGGCCCGGCGCGTGGATGACGCGGCTGCAGCAAGCGCTCGCCTTCCCGCTCTACGCGTCGGTGGCGTGGCTGGTGTGGGTTGTGAGCCAGCAGGCCGGGCCGCCCGGCGTCGCGGCCGCCCTCGCGGGCCTCGTGCTGATCGCCCTCGCGGCGTGGTTGCACCAGGCCTCGCGCGGTGTCCACGCGTCGTGGCGCCGCGCCGGGACACTCGGCGCCGCCACCCTCGCGCTCGCCGGTGTCGCCGTCGGCATGCTCTCCGGTGCCGTCGCCGCGCGACCCGGGCCCACGGCCGCCGAGACGGGGTGGGAGCCGTATAGTCCTGCCCGGCTCGCCGAGCTGCGCGCAGCCGGCAAGCCCGTCTTCGTGAACGTCACCGCGGCCTGGTGCATCACGTGTCTCGTCAACGAGCGTGTCGCGCTCGGCTCGCACGCCGCCGATGACGCGTTCGCGCGCAACGGCGTCACGCGGCTGAAAGCCGACTGGACCCGCCGCGACCCCGGCATCACGCAGGTGCTCGGCGCGTTCGGGCGGAACGGAGTTCCTCTCTATCTCGTGTACCCCGCGGGCAGCGGCGGCCGGCCGGCCGTGCTTCCGCAAATCCTGAGTGAGAGCATCGTGCTCCGCGCCATCGAGGAGGCGAAATGACCAACGACAGCCTGACGCGTCGCACGTTCCTGGCCGCCACCGGTCTCGCCGCGATCGTCAAGAGTGTCCCGACACCCGCGTGGGCCGCCGCCGTCGCCAGGGTGGGCACGTCCGCACCCGCATTCACCTCTACGGCGACGACCGGGAAGCCGGTGAGCCTCGGCGACTACCGCGGCAAGATCGTCGTGCTCGAGTGGACGAACCACGACTGCCCGTACGTACGCAAGCACTACGAGACGGGCAACATGCAGGCGCTTCAAAAGGAAGCGACCGGCACGGGCGTGGTGTGGCTGACGATCATCTCGTCGCCCCCGGGTACCCAGGGCTACGCGACCGCCGCCGAGGCCGACGCATTGACCGCAAAGCGCAAGGCCAACCCGAGCCTCGTGCTGCTCGATCCGAAGGGCGACGTCGGACGCATGTACGGCGCCACGAACACGCCACACATGTACGTTATCGACAACGCCGGCACGCTCGTCTACGCCGGCGCTATCGACGACCGGCCGACATCGCGCAAGAGCGACGTCGACGGCGCGCACAACTACGTCCGGGCCGCACTCGCTGACGTCGCCGCCGGGCAGCCGGTAAAGACGCCGGTCACCCGCGCGTATGGCTGCACGGTGAAGTTCAGCTGATGGCCGACGCGATCGGTCGCCGCCGGCTGCTGCACGGCGCGGCGGCGGCCGGTGCGGCCGGCGTGCTGGGCGGCGCAGATTTATGGACGCTTGGCGCCTCGGCGCTCGCACAGGTCGCCGACGCCGCGCGGACAGCGATGGCGTCCGCGGCCATGGCGTTTCTCGCGGCGCTCACGGCGGATGGCCGGCGCGCCGCCGTCATCGCGTTCGATGACAAGGAGCGCCAGAACTGGCACTACGTGCCGCGGCAGCGCCAGGGCGTGGCGTTGCGCGACATGCCGGCGGCCGCGCGCACCGCCGCGCACGAGCTGATGAAGGCGAGCCTCAGCGGCGTGGGCTACGGCAAGGCCGTCAACGTCTTTCGCATCGAGGGCGTGCTGCGCGATCTCGAGACCTTCGGTGGCCTCATGCGCGATCCCGATAACTACGCGGTCACCGTGTTCGGCACGCCCGGCGCCGATGCGCGCTGGGGCTGGCGCCTCGAGGGCCATCACCTCTCGCTCAACTTCACGCTCGTGCCGGGCAAGCCGATCGCCGTCACCCCGGCGTTCTTCGGCGCCAACCCCGCCGAGGTGCCGAAAGGCCCGCTCAAGGGGCTCCGAACGCTGGCGCGCGAGCAGGACCTCGGCCGTGCGATCGCCCAGGCGACGGACGAGGCGCAACGCCGCCGGATGCTGATCGGTGCGGACTCGCTCGGCGACATCGTCTGGGGCCCCGGCCGCAGCGAGAGCCTGGCGACTCCCGCCGGCGTGCCCGCCGCCGACCTCACCGGCGCTCAGCGCGACGTTCTCGTGAAGCTCGTCGAGGAGTACGCGCGCAATATGCGGACGGACGTTGCTGAGGAGGAGCTGCGTCGAGTCCGCGAGGCCGGGCTGGAGCGGCTGCACTTCGCGTGGGCGGGCTCGCTCGAGGCCGGTCGTGCGCACTACTACCGGATCCACGGGCCCACGCTTCTGATCGAGTTCGACAACACGCAGAACGCCGCGAACCACATCCACTCCGTGTGGCACGATCCTCGGCGCGACTTCGGCGCCGACGTTCTCCGCGCGCATTACCGGATGGGGGGCCACGAAACGGCCCCCCAAACCCCCCAGCGCTCGTAGCGCCCCGGGGCGCTGCTCGATCTCCGTCAGCGCCTGGCGGTCTGAATCGCTTTCCAGATGCGCTCGGGCGTGACCGGCATGTCGACGTGCCGCACGCCCAGGGGCGCCAGCGCGTCGTTGACGGCGTTCATCAGCGCCGGCAGAGCGCCGACCGTGCCCGCTTCGCCCACGCCCTTGGCGCCGAGCGGGTTCACCTTTGTCGGCACCTCGTAGGAGTCCACCTCGAACGACGGTACGTCGTCGGCGCGTGGCATCGCGTAGTCCATGAATGAGCCCGCGAGAAGCTGCCCCGTGTCGTCGTAGACCAGCGTCTCGAACAATCCCTGCCCCAGGCCCTGTACGACGCCGCCGTGGATCTGGCCCTTCACCAGCAGGGGATTGACGATGCGACCGACGTCGTCCACGACGGTGTGGCGCACGATCCGCACGACACCCGTCGCCTCGTCGATCTCGACCTCGCAGACGTGGCAGCCGTTGGGAAACGTCACGGCCGGCGGCGTGAACGCAGCCGTCTCGCTGAAGCCCGGTTCGAAGCCCGGTGGCAACGACTTCGGCACGTACGCCGCGCGCGCGACGTCGGCGAACGTCACGCCGAGGTCGGTGCCGGCGACGGCGAAGCGGCCGTCGCGCAACGCGACGTCCTCGGGCGCCGCCTCGAGCAGCTGCGCGGCGATGCGGCGGCCGCGCTCGATGATTTTCTCCGTCGCGCGCAGCACGGCTGAGCCGCCGACGGTGAGCGCCCCGGAGCCACCATTGCCGCGCCCGGATCCGAGCGCATCGGTGTCGCCGGACAGCACCTGCACGCGTGTCGGCGGCACACCCAGGCGGTCGGCGATGATCTGCGTGAAGGCCGTGTCGTTGCCCTGCCCCATCGTCGTCGAGCCCGCGAAGAGCGTCACCGAGCCGTCGGGATTCACACGGATCTGCGCGATGTCAGGATTGACTGCGGTATAGGGGCCGCCCGCGACTTCGATGGCGTTGGCGATACCGAGGCCGCGCAACTTCCCCCGCTCCCGCGCCTGAGCGCGCCGTTTGGCGAAGCCCGCGTGGTCCGCCAGCGAGAGCGCCATGTCCATGCCGCGCGCGAAATCGCCGCAGTCGTACGTGAAGACGAGCCCCGTCTTGAACGGCATCGCGGACGACGGGATGAGATTCCGCCGCCGCAGCTCGACCGGATCCATGCCGAGCTCGCGCGCGGCCACGTCGATCACCCGCTCGATCGCGTACGTGGCCTCGGGCCGGCCGGCGCCGCGGTACGGACCGGTCGGCGTCGTGTGCGTGTACACGCCGGTCGTCTCGTGATGGATGGCCGGCGTTCGGTACACGCCGGCCACGCCGCCGACGTTGTTGGTGCCTGGTCCCGCGCTCCGCGGCGTGAGATAGGCGCCGACGTTCAGGGTCACGGCGATGCGGAGAGCGAGGAACGTGCCGTCGCGATCGAGCGCGAGCTCCACGGTGGAGACGTTGTCGCGACCCGCCTCGTCCGTGACCATCGCCTCGCGGCGGTTGGACGTCCACTTCACCGGCCGCCCGAGCCGCTTCGCCGCCCATAAGACCAGCGCCATCTCGGGATAGAGCCCGCTGCGCATCCCGAAGGAGCCGCCGACGTCCGCGCTCATCACGCGCACGCGGTTGTGCTCCACGCCGAGCGTCGCGGCGAGCAGCGTGCGGGTGCCGTGAGGTCCCTGGATCCCGGTGTGCAGCGTGTAGCGCTCGGTGCGCCGGTCGTACTCGCCCACCGCCGCGCGCGGTTCCATCGGGGCCACGGCCACGCGGCTCACGACGAAGTCCAGGCGCGTGACGTGCGACGCGCTCTCGAACGCGCGCGTCACCGCGTCTTTCAGGCCGGCCGACCAGACGAACGCGACGTTGTCGGGTGCCTCGTCCCAGACGGGCGGCGCGCCCGGCTTGCGGGCGTCGGCGGTGACGGCGATCGCGGGCAGCGGCTCGTACTCCACGGCCACCTGCTCGGCGGCGTCGGCCGCGCGCTCACGCGTGTCGGCGATCACGAGCGCGACGGGATCGCCGACGTGACGCACGCGCTCGCGGGCGAGCAGCGGACGCGGGGTGGCGAAGGCGGCGGCGCCGTCCCGGCGCTTGCGCGTGCGATCGGTCGGCATGTTGCCCACACCGTCGGCGGCGAGATCGGCGCCGGTCAGCACGGCCAGCACACCCGGCGCCTCGAGCGCCGCGCGCGTGTCGAGCCCGGTGATCCGCGCGTGAGCATGCGGCGAACGGACGAGGGCGGCGTGGACCTGGCGCGGCACGTCCACGTCGTCGGAGTAGCGGCCGAGCCCGTGGAGCAGCCGCGCGTCCTCGACGCGACGCACGGCCTGCCCGACGGCGAACTTTTCGACCGTGACCGGCTCGCCCACTACTTGAGCTTCAGGTCTTCGGCCGGACCGACGTACGGATAGCCCTCGATGAGCCCGGCCGCCGGCTCGGCGACACGCGCGCCCACACCCCAGATGAACGCCTGCTGGAAGATCGGGGCGATGAGCACGTTGTCCGCGATGAGCTTCTGGATCTGGTGCAGCTGCGCCTCACGCTGCTTGCGATCCAGCTCCTTGGCCTGACGCTGGAAGAGATCGTCGATCTCCGGCATCGACCCGTACGCGTAGAAGCCGCTCTTCGTGAAGAACGGCTCGATGCGCGCGGCCGCGTTGCCGGCGGCGCCGGTGGCCGGAAGGATCAGACCGTGCAGCTTCTTCTCGCGCCACGCGCCCAGGAACGTGGCGCGCTCCATCGCGCGGACGTTGGAGCGGATGCCGATCGTCTGCAGCATGCCGGCCACGGATTCGGCGAGCGTCGTGTACGGCGGCAGCGGCGTCAGGTCACCCGCATCGAAGCCGTTCGCGTAGCCGGCCTCCACCATCAGCTGCTTGGCGCGTTTGGGGTCGTACGCAGGCGGCTCCAGCTTCAGCGCGAAGTCGAACTCCGGGGGGATGTTCGACGACGCGAGCTTACCCATGCCGAGCATCTCCGACTGGTTGATGCCCTTGCGATCGATCGCGAGATTCGCCGCCATGCGCACGCGCTTGTCGTGCCACGGCGACTTCGGATCCCACTGGTCGGGGAAGTCGAGCCAGTACATGCCATAGAGGATCGGGGCGACGATCCGCACGCCGGGCGAGCGCTTCAGCTCCTCGGCTGCGGGGCCCGTGAAGAGGTAGGCGAGATCAGCCTCGCCGGTCTTCACGGCCGCTGCGCGCGTCGTCTCGTCGGGAATGCTGCGCATGACGAGCCGCTTCACGCTCGGCGCCTTGCGCCAGTACTGCGGGAACGCCTCGAGGACCAGCTCGATGCCGGGCTGGAAGGAGACGAACTTGTACGGGCCCGCCCCGACCGGCGCCTTCCTGAAACCGTCCTCGCCGACCTTCTCGATGTACTTCTTGGGGACGATCCACGCAGCGCCGGTGGCCGACGTGCCGTAGAAGGCCATGAAGTCCGGCCACGGCTCTCGGAGCACGAAGCGGACATGATTCGGGGCCGGGATCTGGATCTCCTTCACGTGATCCTTCAGGATCTTCGCGGAGGCGCCCTTGTAGCGCTCGAACGTGAACTTCACGTCCTCGGCGGTCACGGGGTCGCCGTTGTGGAACTTCGCGTTCTTCCGAATGACGAAGTCGTAGGTGAGGCCGTCCTTGGACGCCGTCCACGACTCCGCGAGACTCGGCGTCATGATGTTCTTCGGCATCGGCTTCACGAGCGCGTCGTGAATCGCGTAGAGCACCATGAACGGCGTGATGAGCGCCTCCGTCTCGCCCGGGTCGAGCCAGCGATTGACGAGCGTGACGTGCACTCCGATGGTGAGCATTCCGTCCGGCGACGCGGCGCGCGCCGACATCGTCGGCATGGTGGCAACACATATGAGCGCGAGTATTGTGATCGAGACCCAGCGGTGAACGGGCATTCGCGAACCTCCTCGGATTCAGCAGGGCCTCACCATACCATGGGCGGTCGAGAGGCTCGCCGCTGGGACGTTCGCGTCAGCGTGGGGCCGCGATCAGACGCGCGCGGCGCTCAGGCGCAGGCGAGCGCGTAGACGTCTTCGACACCCTCGGGCAGCCGATGCTCGCGCCACGAGCGGCCGCCGTCCTCGGTGCCGAACACCTGGCCCGTCCGGCTCACGCAGTAGACGCGGTCGGCGTCGGTCGGGTGCAGCGCGACCGCCATCATCGTCGTCTCCGCCTTGACACCGTGATCGAAACGCTTCCACGTCTCGCCCGCGTCGTCACTGCGATAGAGCGAGCCGTCCTGGCTGCGCGCCGCGGGGCTGAGGCACGCGTACAGCACGCGCGGATCTTGCGGGCTCACGCGGATGTCGCGGCCGTACGTCAGCGGTGAGAAGCGCCCGACCTGCATGTCCTTCCAGTGCGCGCCGCCGTCCGTGCTCTGGAACAGGCCCATCCGAATCGCGGCGTACGGCACGCCGGGCTTCGCCGCCGTCAGCGCGACGGCGTGGATGTCGAGCATGCCCTCGATCTCGGTGTCGCTCACGATACGGCTCTTGAGATGCGGCAGCTCGGCGAGCTTGACGAGGTCTGCGGTGCAGTCGGTCCACGTCTCGCCGCCGTCGTCGGTCTTCATGATGCCGCCGACCTCGAGCCCCGCCCAGATCGTCTCCGGCCGCGCGGGATCGGCGGCCAGGCGCATCACGCGGCACGCGAAGCCCATCTTCACACGCTCGGGCATGGTCGCCTTCGACAGCCGCCGCCACGTCTCGCCGCCGTCGTCGCTGCGAAACACACCGACCGGTGAGGTGCCGACATAGATCCGGCGCGAATCCCGCGGGTGCACGAGAATGGACCAAACCTGAAGCCCGCCGTCAGGAAGCGTGAGCCGATCCCAGGAATCACCGCCGTTGCGGCTGCGGTAAGGCCCGTCGTGGGTCCCGATATAGATGATGTCGGGATTCGCCGGATCCCCGGTGATGGCCTGGACCTTGGTCGCTTCCGGCAAGCCCTTCGTGAGCTGCTCCCAGCCGCCGTCGCCCACACGGCGATAGATTCCGGGGCGCTTGCCCGACGTGTATGACCCGACGCCGACGTAGACGCGCGACGCTCTCGACGCATTGGCCATGGCGGTGTCCTTTCGGCGGACGATTCGGGCGTACGATAGCACGCCGGGCTCGACCCGACATCGAGGAGGCGATCATGAGGCTCGCGGGGAAGGTGGCGCTCATCAGCGGCGGCGCGCGCGGCATGGGCGCGGCCGAGGCGAAGATGTTCGCGCGCGAGGGCGCGCAGGTGGTCATCGGCGACGTGCTGGAGCACGAGGGCCGCGCGGTGGAGGCAGAGGTCGCCGCCAAGGGCGGCAAGGCCGCGTTCATCCCGCTCGACGTCACGCGCGAGGCCGACTGGCAGGCCGCCGTCGCCCTCGCCGAGCGCACGTTCGGCAAGCTCGACGTGCTCGTCAACAACGCCGGCATCAGCGCGGTCGGCCGCGTGGAGGACACGACGCTCGAGTCGTGGCAGCGCGTGATGGACGTCAACGCCACCGGCGTGTTCCTCGGCAGCAAGGCGGTGATTCCCGCGATGAAGCGCGCCGGCGGCGGCTCGATCGTCAACATCTCGTCGCAGCTCGGCCTCGTCGGCACGGACAACACGAGCCCGATGTACTCGGCGTCCAAGGGCGCGGTGCGCCTGCTGACGAAGGTCACCGCGATCCAGTACGCGAAGGACAAGATCCGCGCGAACTCCGTGCACCCGGGCCCGATCGTGACGCCGATGACCGAGAAGCGCCGCGCCGATCCGGAGATCTACAAGCTCATGATCTCGCGCATTCCGCTCGGCCGATACGGCGAGCCCGACGAGGTCGCCTACGCCGTGCTCTACCTCGCCTCCGACGAGTCGGCGTTCGTGACGGGCAGCGAGCTCGTCATCGACGGCGGCTGGACGGCGCAATGAAGCCGGCGGAGCCGGCGCTACGCAGGGAGGATCGCGCAATGACGACGCCTCGCGGGGGAACGACGACGCCGCTGTTGCTCCGCGGCGGACTCGTCGGGGGCCGCCGTCAGGACATCGCGATCCGCGACGGCCGGATCGAGCGCATCGGCGCCGGCCTCGACGTCGCCGGCGGCGAGACGCTCGACGTCAGCGATCGGCTCGTGCTGCCCGGCTTCGTGGAGAGCCACATCCATCCCGACAAGGCCTACATCGCCGACCGCACGCGCGGCCTCTCCGCCGGCGGCCCGACGCCGCAGACGCTGGTGGCGGAGCTCAAGAAGCAATTCACCGTGGACGACGTGTACGCGCGCGCGCGCCGCGTGCTGGAGGCGGCCGTACGCCACGGCTGCACGGCGATGCGCGCGCACGTCGAGATCGACGCGTTCGTCGAGCTGCGCGGTGTCGAAGCGCTGCGCCGCCTGCAGGCCGATTTCGCCGGCATGCTCGATCTGGAGCTCATCGCGTTCGCGCAGGAGGGCATCTTCCGCGACGCGGTCACCAAGGATTTGCTGCGCGAGGCGCTCAAGAGCGGGCTCAAGACCCTGGGCGGCTGCCCGTACATGGACGACGACGAGCGCGCGCACATCGACTGGTTCTTCGAGACGGCGCAGGCCTTCGGCGTGCCGCTCGACTTCCACGCCGACTCCGGCGACGACCCCGCGCATCTCACCACGGAATACATCGCCGAGCAGACGATCGCGCGCGGCATGCAGGGTCGGGTGAGCCTCGGCCACCTCTGCATGCTCGACGTGCTCGAGCCGCCGCATCGCGCGCGCGTCATCGGCCGCGTGCGCGACGCGGGCATCCATGTGATCAGTCTGCCCGCCACGGAGCTGCACGTGAAGGCGCGCGGCGACGTCCGCCGCACCTGGCGCGGCATCACGCGTATCGGCGAGCTGCGCGACGCGGGCGTCAACGTCTCGATCTCGACGAACAACATCGTCAATCCGTTCACGCCCTACGGCCATCCCGATCTGCTGCGCCAGGCGCTCATCACGGCCATGGCCGCGCATCTCGGCAACCTCGACCAGCTCGCGTGGCTGCCCGAGCTGTTCACGACCAATCCTGCGCGCGCGCTGGGCCTCCCGGCCTACGGTCTCGACGCGGGCTGCCGCGCCGACCTCGTGGTGCTCGACGCGCGCGACGCCGCGCAGGCGATCACCGAGCAGGTGGAGAAGCTCTACGTCCTCAAGGCCGGCCGCGTGGTGGCAAAGAACCGCCGCACGAGCGAGCTCGCGCTCGGACGACACGATTAGCGCCCGCTCCCTGCTGCGCATCGCCGGCTCGCCGGCGGTGCTCACGCCGACGCTGCTCGCGTGCTACGCGACGACGGCGGTGATCCACATCGCCTCGGTCGTGCTCAACACGCTGCTGCCGTTCCACGTGACCGAGCTCGGCGGCACACGCACGCAGGTCGGCCTGATGTTCTCCGTGATGACCGTGGTCTCGATGATCCTGCGCCCGATCGTCGGTGCGGGGGTCGATCGCTTCGGCGTGCGGCCGGTGATCCTGCCCGGCATCGCCGCGCTGGCGGCGACGTCGCTCGCCCTGCAGGCGACGCGCGCGCCGGGCGCGATCATCGCGCTCATGGCCGGCCTCGGCGCAGCCAACGGTCTCATCGCCACGCCGGCCAGCGTGCTTGTCGCCCGCGAGAGCCGCGCCGCGCACCGCGCTGAGGCGCTGGGCACGTACTATCTCTGCAGCTCGCTCGGCATCGCGATCGGCCCGTCGCTGGCCTTCGGCCTACGCGCGCTCGGTGGCATGCGCCTGGCCTTCGCCGCCGTCACGCTGCTCGCCGTGTCGCTGCTCGCGCTCGCGGCAAGGTTCACCTCGCGCGCCGGCGAACCGGCGGCGGCCGGGGCGCCGCGGCTCGCGCTCGTGAGCCGCTCCGCGGCGCCCATCTCGGGCGCACTCGTGCTGTCGACCATCGGCCACAGCGCCGTGTGGGCGTTTCTGCCGCTCTACGCCGTTAGCCGCGGGCAGGGCGCGGCGCTCGCGTGGTTCTTCGGCGTCTATCCCGTGTGGCTGATCGCGTGCCGTATCGCGCTGCGCGGCGTGTCCGACCGCGCCGGCCATCTACCGGTGAGCCTGGTCGCGATGTCGCTGGTCACGCTCGGCTATCTCTCCTTCGTCGTGCCACCGACAGCGGTATCGCTGGCGGTCTCGGCCCTCGTGCTCGCGAGCGGCAGCGCGGTGCTCTATCCGACGCTCGCTGCGCTCGTGGTCGAGCGCGCGCCGGAGCGCGAGCGCGGGCTCGCGCTGGGGACGCTGTCGGGAGCGTGGGATCTGGGGGTGGTCGTCGGCGCCACGCTGATCGGCGCCGTCGCCGACCGCTTCTCGTATGCAACCGGCTTCGGCGTCGGCGCGCTGTTCGGCGCGTTCGGCGTGTGCGCGCTGGCGCTCACCGTCGCGCGTCGGCCGATGGCCGCGCCGGCGGTGCGGAACGTTTAGGGCATGACCCAGCCGCCGTTCGGCTGGAGTACCTGTCCCGTGAGATAGCCGCCCGCCTCGGCGGCGAGGAACACCGCGCAGTAGGCGACGTCGTCGAGGCTGCCCAGATGACGCACCGGCAGCTCCTTCATGCGCCGCGCGCGGTACTCGGGCGTCATCACGGCTTTGCTCATGTCGGTGTCGATGCCGCCCGGCGCGATCGCGTTCACCGTGATTCCGTGCTCGCCGACCTCGTGGGCGAGCGCACGCGTCAGCGCCTCGATCGCGCCCTTGGTCGCCGCGTAGGCGGCGAAGCCGCCGGTGCCGACGCCCATGCGCGCCAGCTGCGATGACAGGTTGATGATGCGGCCGTACTTGCGCTCGATCATCGCGGGCAGCGCCGCGCGCGTGCAGAGCATCGTGCCGGTGACGTTGGTCAGGAACATCCGCTCGTACGCGGTGACCGGCGTGTCGGCGAACGCGCCGCGATCCATGATGCCCGCGTTGTTCACGAGGACGTCGAGCCGACCGAAATGCTTCAGGACCCCGTCGATCATCGCGCGCACGTCGCGTTCGCCGCCCACGTCGGCCTTCACGGCGAGCGCGCGGCGGCCGCTCTTCTCCAGCGTCGTCACGACCTCGGCGGCGCCCGACGCGCTCGCGTTGTAGTTCACGGCGACGTCAGCGCCCTCGGCGCCGAAGGCCAGCGCGATCGCGCGGCCGAAGCCCCGGCTGCCTCCCGTGATGAGCGCCACCCGTCCATCGAGTCGTCCCATGCTCACGATCCGCGCCTGGTGCGCCCCGCTCCGCCGGCGCGGCCGTGGCCCTTGCCGGTGCCGGGAACGGTGGTGGCGTGCGGCGACTTGTCCTCCGATCGCTGCTCGACGGCCTCTTCCGACGCACGCATGTCGGTCTGCAGCCGCGCGAGATCCGCGCCGTGCACGCGTGCGACGCTCTCCCAGTTCTGGCCGCCGCGCATCTCGGCGACGAGCGTCTCGAAGGACACTCCTGTCTCGAGCGCCAGCCGATTGGCGATGAGCAGATCGCCCCAGCCGAGCCCGGTCTGCGCCCGCTGCGCGCGCAGCGTCTCGGCCGACATGTTGAGCTTGCGCGACAGATGGCCGAGCACGACGCGCTCGCCGTCCGGCTCCTCTGCCGTCCGGTCGATGGCGGCCGCGCGGCGGGCGAGCGTGGGCGGCGCCGCCTCGGCGGGCGATTGCGTCCCAGGCGCGGCCGACGCCGGCGCTGCCGTCGAAGGTGTGACGGGCGGCGTGGCGGTGAGCGGTACGGACGGCGTCGGCGGCGCCGCGGCGCCGCCGACGAGCCCGAGCGACAGCGCCGTGATCGACGCGGCGCGAACGGCGCGGTCGATCACGTGGGAAGCCCGAACAGCGACGTCATGCGCTCGGTCTTCAGCATCGCGCTCATCGCGTCGTCGGACGGCGCGCGCTCGAAGCGCTCGGCCGCCTCGAGCACTCGCGGCAGCAGCGCGAGATCGCCGGCCGTGTTGAGGAATGCCGACGGCAGCGTGCCGAGCACCCAGTGCACGGCGCGATCGATGTCGGCCTGCCCTTCGAGCGGCTGGTACCACGTCGTGTGGCTGCGCTCGGTCGTCGCCCATGGCCCGCGGGCGATCGACTTGATGACCTGGACGGCCGCGTTGCGCTCGCGGCACACGGCCAGCACCGCCTCGAACGCGTCGCGATACCGCGCGTCCTGCGCCATGAAGAAGTTGTACGGCAGCAGCACCGCGTCGAAGTCGTAGCGCGCGAGGCTGCGGCGGTGCATGGCCGCGATCGTCCAGCCGTGACCGGTCACGCCGATGAAGCGCGCGAGACCCTCCTGCTTGGCGCGCACGCACGCCTCGAGGGCGCCGTCCGGCCCCATGGCTACGTCCCAGTCGTCCGGGTGGCCCAGCGAATGGAGCTGGATCAGATCGACGTGATCGACGCGCAGCCGCTCGAGCGAGCGGTGAATGTCGTCGCGCGCCTCCTTGCCCGTTCGCGAGCCCGTCTTGGTGGCGAGGAAGAAATCCTTGCGGTGCCGCGCCATCCACGGCCCGATGCGCAGCTCCGAATCGCCGTAGCGGGCGGCGGTGTCGATGTGGTTCACCCCGTGGCGCAGCAAGACGTCGAGCGCGCGGTCCGCGTCGGCCTGGCTGGCGCGCGCGAGCGCGGCGGCGCCGAAGAGCGTCGCGCTCGATTCATGGCCGGTCCGTCCGAACGGTCGTCGCTGGATCATGCGGGGATCTTACGGTAGAACATCGCTGCCATGAAGATCCCCCGGTTCGGCTTGAATCGCTTCGACTCGCGGTCGGTCGACGCCTTCGCCGCCGACGTCCGCCGCGCGGAGACGCTCGGCTGGGACGCCGCGCTGCAGCCCGACTCGCAGCTGCGCCGCCGCGACACGTACGTGTTCCTCGCCGCCGCCGCGCGCGCGACCGAGCGGATCACGCTCGGCACGCTGCTCGCCAATCCGATCAACCGGCATCCGAGCGTCACCGCGTCGTCGATCGCGACCATCGACGAGCTGGCGCCGGGGCGCGTCCTGCTCGGCTGGGGCGTCGGCGACACCGCGGTGCGGCTCGCCGGCCTGCGACCCGCGCGCGTGAAAGAGCTGGAGGAATCGACGCGGCTCATGCGCGCGCTGCTCGACGGCCGAGAGGTCGAGGTCGGCGCCGAGCGGCCAGCGCGGCTGCCGCATCACCGACCGGTGCCGATCTGGATCGCCGCCGGCGGGCCCCGAACGCTGCGCATGGCGGGCGGCGTCGCCGACGGCGTGTTCATTCGCGTCGGGACACACGAGACGAACATCCGGCGCTCGATCGAGCTGATCCGCGCGGGCGCCGGGGACGCCAGCCGCGATCCCGCGAGCGTGAAGCTGGGCGCCGTGTTCCACACCGTATTCGTCGACGACGCCGCGCGAGCGCTGACCATGGCCAAGTCCATGGCCGCCGGCTACTACGAATACTCGCCCGCGCTCTTCGATCCACCCGGGCTCCAGTGGACCGGCACCGATCCCGAGACGCTCAAGCGCCAGATGAAAGTCTGGCCCGACTTTCATCACGCGCCGGATCTCGAGGCGAGCGGCCGCGTCGTCGAGTTCTTGCCGGCCGAGGCCGCCGATGCGTTCGCGTTGCGTGGCGGCCCGGCGGAGATCGCGAAACAGCTCGTCGGCGTGCTGCGCTCCTCGCCGGCCGAGTTCGACTACGTCGTCCTGCATCCGATCCCGAACCCGTCGTCTCCCGACGAGGGCGAGCGCGGCTACACGGCGCGCGTCGCACTCGAAATCTTGCCGGCGGTCCGCCGCGCGCTCTCCAGCTAGAGCCGTCACGATCGGGATGTTGCTCGGAAAACTCGTCGCTCTCGTAGAACGATTGCTACACGGCGAAGCCGGGGATACCATTCAGTCATGCGTGTCTCTCGGCTGCTGAGGCTCGCGGCGACCGTCCTCCTCGCGATCACCGCCGCCGCCTGCACGACCGCGGAGACCGCGCCGTCGGCGGCCGTGACGACGCTCGATCCGGCCAGCAGCCGATGGTTTCAGCTGCAGTGGGCGACGACGCAGGTGGTCGCGAGCAACGCGCAGAGCGTCGACGGCTACATCTACAACAACAACGGCGAGGCGGCTCGCGTCCAGCTGCTCGCACAGGCGCTGGACGCCTCAGGCCAGGTCGTCGACCAGCGCATCGACTACCCCGAAGCGCCGGTTCCGGGCTTCGGCCGCTCCTACTTCCACATCGGGCCGCTCGCCGCTGCGGATCACTACCAGGTGACGGTCTGGAGCGCCTACTTCTTCCAGGGCGGCCGCAGAACGCCCTGAGCGGCGCTCTAGCCGTGGAAGGTCCGGCGCCCCTCCTCGCGCGTCCACAACCGGATCATGTGTCGCTTCAGATGAGGCTCCGGCGCGTCGAGGAAGTCCGTGCGCGCGTGAGCGAACGCGCGGTTGTTGATGAGCTGCACCTGGCCGCGCTGGATCGTCAACTGCACTGCGAGCTCGGGTGAATCCAGAATTTCGCGCATCGCCGTCAGCGCCTCGCGCGCCTCGGCATCGAGGGGCTCGCCGGCGAGCTCGGCGCCCGTCTCGACCAGCTTCTCGTTGACACACGCCATGAACGTGCCGACGTCGTAGGAAAAGACGGGCCGGCGCGCGACCTTCGCGTCGCCGGGCGCATGCTCGGCCTGCCGGTCCCATGGCACGGGCCGATAGAGTCGCGCGAGCAGCGCCGGATGGCGGCGCGCCATCTCGTTGTGCACGCTCACCAGGCTGACGAAGCGGCTGACACCGCCTTCACGCGCGGGGTTGATGCAATAGAGGCCGACCAGCTCGGGCGGCAGGTCGAGCCACGCGGCGTCGGTGTGGAACACGAGATCGAGGTTCGTCACCGAGCGGCGCACGCCGTACTCGAGCGTCTTGCCGGTGTCCTTGACGTCGTAGATCATCACACCGTCCCACTTCTGCGCGACGAGGCGGCCGAGCAGGCTGCCGAGCAACCAGGCGAGCGCGCGGTTCTCGTCCGGCGAGTAGCGCTCGACCGGCACGCGATCGAGCACGACGAGCCCGATGCCGGTGCGGAGCATCGCGCGCGCGCGGGCCATCACCTGCGCGCACGCGGCGAGCCGGAACTGCTCGGGCGCAAGCATGAGCGGCGGCAGTGGGTCCTCGCGCACGGCGCGGGCCGCCGCGTCGAGCTCGTCGAGACACTGCGGTGACAACGGCACCAGCCAGTCGCTCGGGTTCAGCGCGTCGCGACGCCACGCACGCGCGTCCCGCACATCCGCCTCGAGCATCGGCGGCGCAGCGACGCGTGCGGTCACGCGCGTACCTGGGCGATGCCGCCGCGCGGCGCGCCGGGAGCCGTCGTGCCCCACAGCACCTCGAAGCCCGGCGGCAGGGCGCGGCTGTTGCGCGGCGCCAGCCACAGGCGTAGCAGCAGCCGGTCGTGATCGACGCCCGGCTCGTCCTCGTACGCGGTGCGCCCGTGATAGATGACGTGGTTGTTGAGCAGCTGCAGATCGCCGGGCTGAAACAGCATCGTGAAGGCGAGGTCCTCGCAGACCGCAGCGTGCAGGTCGAGGGCCTCGTCCTGCGCCGCCGACATCCTGGGCACGCCCGGCAGCTTCTGCGCCGCCTCGACGAACGTGCGCGAGTACTGCGTGGTGAATTTGCCCGCGTGCTCCGCGAAGATCGGCAGCGCGTAGGTCTGCCGCTCGCCACCCGCCTCTTCGCCCTGCCGGCTGCGCCAGTAATCCTGATAGAGCAGCGCGTGCAGGTCCGGCCGCTGCGCGCGAATCGTCTCCGCGACGCTGACGGCGCTGACCACCTTGGAGAGCCCGCCCGCGCGTGCGGTGCGCACCACGAGCAGGCTCACGACGTCGCAGCGGTCGGTGTGGAAGCGCAGCGGCCCGCTCGAGCGCGCCCGGCGGCGTGACGAGCGTCCGAGCACCGCGTCGACGGCCGGCCCCTCGCGCACCTCGCCGTAGCGCGCGATCTCATCACGCACCTCGCCGATCAGCTCGCCGCGCGCGTTCTGGATATCGGATGTGACCGAGATGGCCGCCGAGCCCCCAATAGATGTCGCGGAGATCTTCGGCAGCCCAGCGGTCCACCGGAAACCCGCGCAGCAGCACGAGGCCCCGGCCGTTCTCGAGCTCCTCCA
>Ga0209382_10003699_pt1 | contig 21003 bp, 17 predicted proteins | sample SoiMetdeltSBSDD5_FD_187599 | JGI IMG/M metagenome (GOLD analysis project Ga0209382, IMG submission 187599) | Bulk soil microbial communities from a Populus tree surrounding site in Tennessee, USA - Soil MetaG P. deltoides SBSDD5 (SPAdes) (version 2) | ecosystem: Environmental > Terrestrial >... | reverse complement strand
AGCCGCCGAGCGCGAGGATGGCCAGCGTGGCGCCGAGGCTCGCGCCGCCGGTCACGCCCAGGACGTCCGGCGAGGCGAGCGGATTCCTGAACAGCCCCTGCAGCAGCGCGCCGGAGAGCGCCAGCGCCGCGCCCACGCCGGTGGTGGTCAGCGTGCGCCACAGCCGCAGCTCCACGATGGCCTGCAGCGAGCCCGGCAGGGACTCCCCGAGACCGACGGCCGCCAGCGCGCCACGCAAGAGCGTGCGCGCGTCCAGCTGCGCCGCGGGTCCGGTCGCCAGCGACCACAGCACGAGCGCCGGCAGCGCGGCCAGCAGCAGCGCGCCCAGCAGCGCCGGCGGGAGCAGGCGTCGCCGGCTCACGGCGGCGCCAGCCGGAGCAGCGCGTCGAGGCGGCGCGCGAGCTCCTCGGCCGCGGTCACGATGTGCTGGCTGTTGGTCGAGTACATCCAGCTCGGCAGCGTCACCACCAGGCCGCGCCGCCGCGCTCGCAGGCTGGCCAGCGCCGGCTCGTCGCGCACCAGCGTCTCCGTGCCGCCGCGCTCGTCGGGATTGTCGGCGCCAGGCACGACCAGCACGTCGGGATCGAGCAGCAGCAGGTCCTCGAAGGAGCAGCGCACGTGGCCCTCACGGTCGGCGGCCGCATTGGCCAGCCCGGCGAGCCGCAGCCACTCGTCCGCGGTGGTGCCCGCGCCCGCGAGCCAGCCGCCCGTGCCGCCGTTGGTGTAGGCCAGCGCGCGCAGGCCGGCGCGCGCGCCGGGTGCGGCAAGGAGCGCGGCGAGACGGTCCTCCAGGTCCGCCAGGAGCTTGGCGGCGCGCGCCTCGGTGCCGGTCGCGCGCGCGAGCAGCGACCACGTGGCGCGCACGTCGGCCAGGCCCTCGATGTTGCCGACGACGAGCACCGGCAGGCCCGCCTCGCGCAGGCGCTCACCCGTCTCGGCGGGGCTCCAGCGGTCGGCGATCACCAGGTCCGGCTGCAGCGCCAGCACGGGCTCGGCGGCGAAGACATGGAAGGCAGGGCGCGCGAGGTACGGATCGCCCGGCTCGCGCCGGCCGGAATAGCTGCGCATCTGGTCGGGCAGGCCCGCCAGGCGCTCGGCCGGCAGGAGCTCGCAGATGAGGTCGCCGAGGCCGGAGCTGCTGACCACCACGCGCTGCGGCGGCGCGGCCAGGGCCAGCGTGCCGCCGTCGGGGACCTCGATCCGCCGCGGGAAGCCTGATGGTCGCGCCGCCGGCGCCGGCGCGGCCGGGGCATCGTCGCCCGGCGCGCACGCGACAGCGAGCAGCGCCAGCACGGCGGCGCCCGGAAGCTTGATCATCGCGAACCCCTTGCAGCCGAAGGTACGCGCGGCAGGCAAGGGCATTCCGACTCGCGTCGGCGTGCCGACGCTCACGGTTGCGGGCCAGTCCCGGATTCCCACCGGGTTCCCCCGAGCGCGCCCGGCGTCCGCCGGACGTGCCGCGCCTGGTTTGTCACGCGCGGCGGTCCCGCGCGGCCTGCTGGATACCGCGATGCCGCCGCGAAGTCAACGCGCAGCGGCCGTCCGCTGCCGGCGGCCTTCAGGGCGGCGGCATGAAGTCATGGATGCGGATCCAGCTCCAGCGCGGCTTCCACGCGGCCACGAGCGCCACGTGGGCCGGGTGCTCGAGATAGGCCTGATAGTCTCCGGGCGTGGCGAACGTGATCACCAGGCCCACGTCGTAGTCGCCGTCCACGGCCGTCCGGCCGAGGTCGACCGGCTGGCCGACCACGCAGCTGGACACGCCGGGGATGCCGGGCAGCTTCTCGCGGCACTCGGCGAGGAGCTCCGGCGTCCCGGCCGGATCCTGCAGCTTGATGAGGACGACGTGCTGGAGCGGCACCGGGGCGGCCGCGCAGGCCGCGAGCAGCGCGAGCAACACGCCGGGCACGACGCCGACGAGGCGCCGACCCGCTCCAGCGCATCGATCCGTTCCGGCCGTCAGGGCGTGAGCGCCTTCAGGCCGTTGCTCAGCGAGACGCCCTTCACCGCGGCGGCATCGTTGAGTCCGACCTGGAAGACGATCGTCGTGCCGCTGGGGATGGACGGCCACGACGCCCAGGCGAGCGAGAGCTCGCCATCGACGTCCGTGCCGATGACCACGAGCGCGACGATCGGCGCCGCGACGAGGACCCCGCCCTTGAAGGGCACGGCGCCCTCGGAGAGCGAGATGAACAGCACACCGCTCGCCGACGACGCGCCGTCGCGCAGGTTCAGCGCGCCGGCCGAGCCGGCGACCAGCGTCCCCTCGCCCCACAGCACGGGCTTGCCGGCGACGCCGGCCAGCGCGTTGCCGAGCCCGGTGAAGGGGCCCTCGGGCACCATCTGGAAGAGCTCGCCGTTGGTGGTGCTGCTGCCCTGGTCGACGATGAACAGCTCGCCGTCCAGGTCCTCGCCGAACGAGGTGATGTTGTTGATGGGCGTCGCGCCGGCCAGCTCGGCCGTGCGCTCGGTGACGGTGGCCGTCACGCCGTCGTAGACCAGCGACCAGATCTGCGCGGTGCAGTAGTCGGCGAAGAAGTACACGCCGTTCCAGTCGGGCAGGGCCGGCCCGCGGTACACGTAGCCGCCGGTGACCGAGCACTTGCTGCCCGTGTGGTTGTAGTCGTGGATGGGCAGCGTGAGCGCCACGTCGTTGCAGGTGCAGCCCGACAGGCCGGTGCAGCTGAAACCCTCCATGCAGCGCCAGCCGTAGTTCCGGCCGCCCTGGCCCGCGGGCTCGAAGTCGATCTCCTCGTGGGCGTCCTGGCCCACGTCGCCGATCCACAGGTCGCCCGTCTCGCGGTCGAAGGACCAGCGCCACGGATTGCGCACGCCCACGTCCCAGATGCTCTGCACATAGGAGCTGTCGCCGAAGAACGGGTTGTCGGCCGGGATGCTGCCGTCGTCGTTGATGCGGATCATCTTGCCCAGCGTCTGGTCCTTGGCCTGGGCGTTGCCGCCGGTCACGTGGCCGGGGCCGGTGTCGTTGAAGTTGCCGCCGTCACCCATGCCGATGTACAGCTTGCCATCGGGGCCGAAGACGACGTTGCCGCCGTTGTGGTTGCTCTGCGGCTGCGTGATCGGGCCAAAGATGACCAGGCCGCTGGCCGCGTCCGCGGTGTCGCCGTCGATGGCGGTGTAGCGCTCGACCACCGTGGCCGCGTCGCCCGCCCGCGTGTAGTTGACGTAGAAGAACTTGTTGTTCGCGAAGTCGGGGTGGAAGGCCAGCCCCAGCAGGCCCTGCTCGTTGCCGGACGAGTTGACCTTGCCGGTCAGGTCGAGGAAGGGCACGGCGTTCTTCACGCCGTCGATGAGGACCTCGATGTCGTGCTGCTTCTGCTCGACCACGTACACGCGCGTCGGGTCGCCGGGAGCCTGGCCGGCCCACAGGGGCTTCGCGAGGGCGTTGGCGACGAGCACGCTGTGCAGCGGCGTCGGCGTCTGGGCAGCAACCGCGGCGGCCAGCAGGCCGCAGGCGAACAGCGTGGCGACAACAGGGGACCTCATGGTGCGTCGACTCCAAGGATGTCGGGGGACGAGCGCGGCGCCGCGCGGCAGGCCGGCGCCCGAGCGGAAGGGCACGGGGAGGAGGAAAAGTATACCACCGCTGCGCGCGCCGGACGCCGGCCTGCACGGCGGCGTGACGAGTGCCCCGGAACCGCTGGATCCGAGCCGGAAGTGCACGGTGTTCGCGCCACGGCTGCAAGCCGGGCGCGCAGCCAGCACAGTCGCTCGCCCCGTCTCGCTGTCGTCGTCGCCAGCGTCGACGCGGACGCGGCACGCGAATCCGGGCCACGTCTCCGTCGCGCCGGGACGAGTCACGGTCCGCGGACGAGTCCACCTCGCTCCGCGCCTCGACGTCCCGGTCGCGCAGCAGGGCGAGCGGCCCGCCCGATAACAGGCCGCGGGCAGCCGAGGTCCCCGGTTTTCGACACGATCGACCACGTCCCCTTCACGTAACCTTCACATGCCGGAACCAGAGTCCGGCAACCATGTCCAAGCCCAAGATCCTGATCGTCGAGGACGACGCCGACATCCGCGAGCTGCTGCAGTACAGCCTCGCGCGCGAAGGCAACGACGTGGTCGTGGCGGCCGACGGACGAGCGGCGCTGGTGGCGGCGCGCCGCATGCTGCCGGACCTCGTGCTGCTGGACCTCATGCTGCCCGGCACCGACGGCCTCGAGGTCTGCCGCCAACTGCGCGGCGAGCGCGCCACGGCGGGCGCGGCCATCATCATGGTGACCGCCAAGGGCGAGGAATCGGACGTGGTGCTGGGCCTCGGGCTGGGCGCGGACGACTACGTGCTCAAGCCCTTCAAGACCAACGAGCTCGTGGCGCGGGTGAAGGCCGTGCTGCGTCGCACGCGCGAGGACCTGCGCCGGCCCGACGAGCGCCGCGCGCTGGTGCACGGCCCGCTGCGCATCGACCCCGAGCGGCACAAGGTGACCGCTGACGGCGAGGAGGTGCCGCTCACCGCCACCGAGTTCCGCATCCTGCACTACCTCGCGTCTCGGCCGGGCCGGGTCTTCACCCGCGACCAGATCCTGACCGCCTCCATGGGCCAGGACAGCATGGTGCTGGAGCGCAACATCGACGTCCACGTGCGCAGCATCCGGCGCAAGCTGGGCCCCCACCGCGACCTCATCGAGACCGTCCGGGCCATCGGGTATCGTTGCGCGGAGTCCGTGCCGACCTGACTCCGCGGAACGTCCGATGACGGGCTTCTGGAAGCTCTTCGGCGCCGCCGCGCTGGTGGTCGCCGTGGCCGTGGCCATCGTGGGCGCGCTCGTCCTGCGTACGCTGAACGAAGCGGTCGACGCGCACCTCGCGCAGCGCGTGCGGGCGCAGGTCACGCTGCTGGCCGCCGCCGTGCAGCCGGCGCTCGCTACCGGCGACGTGGCGGAGCTCGACCCGCTGGTGCACTCCCTGGCCGCGCAGCTGCCCGGCGACCGCCTGACCGTGCTCGACGCCGAGGGCCGGGTGCTGGCGGACAGCCACGGCGACGCGCAGACCATGGACAACCACGCCAGCCGCCCCGAGGTGCTGGCCGCGCTGCGCCCCGACAATGCGCCCGTGGTGCGCGCGAGCAGCACGCTGCACGAGGAGATGATCTACTTCGCCGAGGCCGTCCGCGCGGGCGGGCGGCTGGTCGGCTACGCGCGCGTCGCGGTGCCCGTGGAGGACGTGCGCGCCGAGCGCGCGGCGCTCAGCTCGGCGGTGCTCTGGGGTGCCGGCCTGGCGCTGATCGCCGGCGCCGTCGCCTCCGCCTTCCTGGCCGCCTCGGTCCGGCGGCCGCTGCGCGAGATGTCCGCCTTCGTCGGCACCATCGCGCGCGGCGAGGCGGCGGCGCGGCTCCCGGCGCGCAGCATGGGCGAGCTCTCCGGGCTGACCGAAGCCATCAACTCCATGGCCGACCAGCTCGCCGAGCGCATCGACCGCATCGTGCGCGACCAGTCCGAGATCCGCGCCATCCTGGGCGCCATGGTCGAGGGCGTGCTGGCCATCGACGCGCAGCAGCGCGTCGTGCTGCTCAATGAGGCCGCCGCCGAGGTCCTGGGCGCGTCGCCCGAGGCGGCGCGGGGCAAGCCGGTGTGGGAGGTGACGCGGCTGCCCGAGATCACCGAGCTGCTCGCGCGCTGCCTGCGCACCGGCCAGCCAGCCTTCCTCGAGGCGCGGCTGGCCGGCGAGCCGCGCGACCGGGTGCTGCGGCTCGCGGCCTCGCCGCTGGCCGACGCCCATGGCACGTGCGGCAGCGTGCTCGTGCTGCACGACCTGACCGAGGTGCGCCGCCTCGAGGCCGTGCGGCGCGACTTCGTCGTCAATGTGAGCCACGAGCTCAAGACGCCGCTGACGGCCATGCGCGGCTTCCTCGACGCCGTGCTGGACGACGAGCGCCTCGACCCGGCCGTGCGCCAGCGCTTCCTCGCGCGCGCGCGCGAGGCCACCGAGCGCATGATCGCCATCGTGGGCGACCTCCTGACGCTGGCGCGCGTGGAGGCCGAGGCGGGCCTGCTGCGGCTGGCGCCGCTCGACGTGCGCGAGCTCTGCGCCGAGGCCCGCGACGACGCCACCGACGCCGCCGCGCTGCGCTCGGTGCAGCTGCAGCTGGACGTGCCCGGCGAGCCGGTGCCGGTGGCCGGCGACCGCGAGGCGCTCGTGGGCGCCGTCGACAACCTGCTCGACAACGCCATCAAGTACAGCCCCGCCGGCGGCCTCGTGCGGCTGGCGGTCCGGCGGGAGGGCGGCGAGGCGGTGATCGAGGTGGCCGACCGCGGCCCCGGCATCGCGCCCCACGAGACCGACCGCGTGTGGGAGCGGTTCTACCGGGTGGACAAGAGCCGCTCGCGCGAGCTGGGCGGCACGGGCCTCGGGCTGTCCATCGTGCGCAACGTGGCCCAGGCCCACGGCGGGCGGGTCTCGCTCGACTCCGAGCTGGGCCGCGGCAGCATCTTCCGCATCCATCTCCCCGTGCAGTCGGCGGGCGCTCCGGCCGTATCATGCTGAGCGCCCCGGCTCGCCGCGGGGGGACGAGACCATGACCAAGTCGATGCAAGAGGACATGACCCTGCTCAAGCAGCGCATCCTGCGCATGGGCGGCATGGTCGAGGAGGCCACGCGCAACGCCACGGTGGCGCTCACCCAGCGGCGCGCCGACCTCGCGCAGCGGGTCATCGAGTCCGACGACACCATCGACATGATCGAGCTGGACGTGGACGAGGAGTGCCTGCGCATCCTGGCCCTGCACCAGCCGGTCGCGGGGGATCTGCGCTTCATCACCGCCGTGCTCAAGATCAACAACGACCTCGAGCGCATCGGCGACCTGGCCTGCAACGTGGCCGAGCGCGCCATCGACCTCGCGCGCCGCGAGGGCCTCGGGCTGCCCCTGCGCTTCGAGCGCATGACCGAGATCGTGCGCAGCATGCTGCACGACGCGCTCGACGCGCTGGTGAACCGCAACGCGCCGCTGGCCCGGCAGGTGCTCGAGCGCGACCGCGAGATCAACGACATCCACCGCGAGCACTTCGACCTGCTGCAGCAGGCCCTCAAGGCCGGCCCGGAGAACGTGGAGGCGGCGGTCGACCTGCTCTCGGCCAGCCGCCAGATCGAGCGCATCGGCGACCAGACCAAGAACATCGCCGAGGACGTGGTCTTCCTCGTGGAGGGCCAGGTGATCCGGCACCAGCGGCCCGATCGCACGGCCAACCCCGCCTAGGGACCCCGTCCTCAAGGCACCCCGGCGTTGCGCCCGAAACGGGAGACATGCTGCCCTCCGCCCGCGCCCTCCTGGCCCTGATCGTGCTGGCCGTCGCCGCCGCCGCCCAGAACCGGCCCGACCCGGTGCTCGAGGTGGCCGACTGGCACGGCCGCGCCGTCGTGGCGGGCGAGCTGCTCGTGCAATTCCGGCCCGGCGCGGGCGCGCCGCAGCAGGCGCTGCGCCATGCGCAGCTCGGGACGACGCCGGTGCAGCAGCTCCGCGCGGGGCTCGCGCGCGTGGCGCTGCCCGCCGGCGCCGCGCTCGACACGTTCCTCGCGCAGTACACGGCGCTGCCCGACGTGAGGTTCGCCCAGCCCAACCTCCTGCACCGCGCGCTCGGCACGCCTGACGATCCCCAATGGAGCTGGCAGTGGGGCCTGCAGAAGGTGCACGCCGACCTGGCCTGGGATGCCTTCGCGGGCGATCCGGCGACGGTCGTGGCCGTCATCGACTCGGGCGTCGACACGGACCATCCCGACCTCGCCGCGCACCTGGCCTGGGGCTCCGACCCCTTCGCGGGCGACGACGATCCGGAGGACGCCGACGGCCATGGCACGCACTGCGCCGGCATCGCGTCGGCCCTCACCGGCAACGGCCTCGGCGTGGCGGGCGCCACGCCCGAGGGGCGTTTCGCCGCCTACCGCTGCGGCAACACCACGTTCCCCACCTCTGCGCTCGTGCCGGCCATCGACGACGCCGTGGCGCAGGGCGCCTGCGTGCTCTCGATGAGCTGGGGCAGCAGCTTCGACGACCCTGCCATCCATGACGCGCTGCAGGCGGCATTCGACCAGGGCTGCCTGCTCGTGGCGGCAGCGGGCAACGACGCCTCCACCGCGCCCTTCTACCCGGCGGCGCACGACTTCGTGATGGCGGTGGCCGCGAGCACCACGACCGACGAGCGCGCAAGCTTCTCCAACTACGGCGACTGGGTGGACCTGGCGGCCCCGGGCCAGACCATCGACTCGACCTGGAAGGGCAACTCGTACAAGTACCTTTCGGGCACCTCGATGGCCTGCCCGCTCGTGGCAGGCGCCGGCGCACTGCTCTACGGCCGGCTCGGAACGCGCACGCCGGCGAACGCGGCGCTGGTGCGCGCGGCCCTGGAGTCGTCGGCCGTGCCGGTGGGCGACTGGGTGGCGCACGGCCGGCTCGACATGCAGGCCGCGATGGCGCAACTCTTTCCCGACGCGCCGCCGGTGATCGACTCGGTGAGCCCTGCCGCGGTGCCGGCGCTGCACGGCACGCCGGTGACGCTGCTGGGCAGTGGCCTGTCGGCGGCCACGTCGCTCGTCGTCGACGGCCAGCCCGTGGACTTCGCGATCGGGAGCGACGCCGAGCTCACCTTCGAGGCGCCCGACGCCGCCGCCCTCGGACCTTCCACGCTCACCGTCTCCGGAGCGGCGGGCCCTGGCAGCGGGGTCTTCACGCGGATCGAGACCGACCCGCCGGGCCTGATCGTGCCCGCGGTCGTGGCCGCTGGCGCCGACTGCACCTGGGAGTGCGGCGGCGGCGGCGCGGACCGGTGGTACTTGCTGCTCGCGCTCGAGGCCGACACCTTCGTGATCTCCGGCCTCGTCCTGCTCGATCCCGCGGTGGTCCTCCGCGGGGGCGTCCTCGACGAGGTCGGCCTCGGATCGCTCACCGTCAGCCTGCCGGCCGACGCAGGCGGCATCACGTTCCGCTCGCAGGTCGTGACGTGGGACCACGGCTTCGCCGGCGCGAGCGAGGTCCGCGTCACCCTGATCGACTGACCTCCAGGCGCTGACCGCAGCGCGGCCGAACGGGTCGTGCTCGGGCATCCACTTCCCGGGCAGGCTTCCGGTCCCTTCCGCTCAGCCAGCTGCTCGCCGCGAAGTTCAGCCTCCCTGGCAGCCCACGCTCGTGCAACCATCGGCCGTGCCCCGTAGGCCATTGCTGGCCGCAAAGCCCTTCGGCCCCGCCGGGTCGGCGATCCAGCCCTGAAGCACCAGCGTGAAGCCCGCCGGCACGCCCGGCGGCCAGGTGGTGCCGAGCGTCAGCGAGCCGGTCGCGCCCGTGGAGAGCCCCGCCACGATGAGATCGACGCTGGGCACGAGCGTGCCTCCCTTGAATGGCAGGCCCACCTCGGAGAAGCCCACGATCAGCGTGAGCGCCGCCTCGGGCAGCGCGTTGCCAAGCATCACGCTCATCGCCTGGCCCGCGACGAGGTCGCCCGCGCCGGTCAGGGTGGGATCGCCCAGGCTTCCAGCCAGCGCAGCGCCGAGATCGAGCCACGGCGTCTCGTCGATCGTGAGCGAGCCCTTGATGCGCACGTTGATGATCTGGGCCGTGATCGTGCCGAAGGGCGGCACGTCCATCGTCATCGTGCCGAGCACCACGTTGACGGCGTCGAAGAAACCGAACCCCGCGCCATCGAGGCCCATCGACAGGCCGGCCGCGATCGAGGGCGGGTCGGGCGGCTCGGGATAGACCACCGTGTCCGAGAACATGAGGATGGGCGACGGGCCGGCGATGTTGGCGGTGCCGCTGGCCACGTCGGGAGGGATCTGGTCGGTGATGTCGAAAGGCCCGAGCGTGAAGATGGACCACTTCACCTTCACCTCGACGAGGTCGAGCTGGTACTGGGTGTCGTAGGCCGCAGCGGCGGGATCCACGGACGTGGGCGAGACCCAGTGGATGTCCTGGCCCGTCGTCGTCTGGTCGAAGATCCACGTCTGCTGGGCGCGTGCGGAGCCGTAGAGCAGCAACGCGGCGGCGGACAGGAGCACGGAGGTCAGGCGACGCGCGGCGGTGGGCATCGTGGAGATTCCAGCGTGAGAGGCCGCCATCCTACAGGCCCCCTCCACCGCGCGCTGCCACCTCAGAAGATCGCCTCCGGCTCGCCGTCGGGCAGCCCGTCGTCCGCGCCGCCGGGCGGATCGCCGTGCAGGTCGAGGAAGTCCGCGACGGCCTCGGCGTAGAGGGCGCTGCGCGTCAGGCCCAGGCGGCGCGCGAGCGCGTCGGCGCGCGCCTGCAGGTCGGTGGAGATCATGACTGTGAGCTGGGTGTCCATGGAGGTGAACCTCGCCGGGAGGAGGCGGCCGGGCGGATGGCTGCAGCCCCCGCGTCCGGCCGCGCCGCCGCGCGGGGCCTCGCCGTGGACGGCTGCGCCGCGCTGCCGTTACGTGCCGCGCTTGACGCCCACCCACAGGCCGTCGCCGAGCGGCACGATCACGGCCTGCACGCGGGGCTCGCACGCCATGACTTCGTTGAAGGCGCGCACCGCCGGCACTTCCCTGTCGGACGGCCGCTCGTCGAAGAGCTGCCCGAAGGCGAAGGCGTTGTCCACCATGACCAGGCCGCCCGGGCGCAGCAGCCGCAGCGCGTGCTGCAGGTAGCCGGGGTAGTTGCCCTTGTCGGCGTCGAGGAAGGCCGCGTCGTAGGAGCCGTCGCGCAGCCGCGGCAGCACGTCGAGCCCGGCGCCGCGGTGCACGGTCACGAGTCCGGCCGCGTCCGAGCGCGCGATCCAGGCTTCGGCGAAGTCGGCGTGCCGCGGCTCCAGCTCGATCGTGTCCACGTGGCCGTCGGCCGGCAGCGCGCGCGCCATGGCGATGGCCGAGTAGCCTGCCAGGGTGCCCACCTCGACCACGCGCCGCGCGCGGGCGACGGCCAGCAGCACCTGCATGAAGCTGGCCTGCGCCGGCGCGATCCAGATGGCCGGGATGCCCGCGGCGCGTGCTGCGTCCTTGAGCTGGCGCAGGAAGGGCCCCTCGTCGGCGGTGTGCCCGGTGATGTAGGCGAAGTGGCGCGCCGTGACCAGCGTGGCGTCCTCGGACATCAGCTCTCCCTTCCGCGGCGCAGCAGCAGCACGCGCCGCTCCGTCAGCTCCTCGATCGCGTAGCGCAGGCCCTCGCGTCCCTGGCCGCTGGCCTTCACGCCGCCGTAGGGCATGGCGTCCACGCGGGAAGTGGGCACGTCGTTGACCACGACGCCGCCCACCTCGAGCTCCTCGAAGGCCAGGAGGGCATGCTCGAGGCGCGGCGTGAACACGCCCGCCTGCAGGCCGAAGTCGCTGGCGTTCACCACGCGCAGCGCCGCGCCGAAGTCGTCGAAGGCCTCGAGCGTGCAGACCGGGCCGAAGACCTCGCGGCAACTCACCTTGGCGTCGTGCGGTACGTCGGCCAGCACCGAGGCCTGCACGAAGGCGCCCTGCCGCTTCCCGCCGCACAACACGCGCGCGCCGCTCGCCACGGCCTCCACCACCCAGGCCTCCACGCGCCGGGCCTCCTCCTCGCGCACCAGCGGCCCGAGGCGCGTGCGCTCGTCGTGCGGGTCGCCCATGGCGGCAGTCAGGGCGCGCGCGCCCTCCACCAGCGCCGTCTGCAGCGCGCCGTGCAGGCTGCGGTGCGCGACGATGCGCTGGGTCTTCACGCAGCTCTGACCCGCCAGCCCGAAGGCGCCAGCCAGCAGCCGCGGCGCGACGGCCGCGACGTCGCTGCCCTCGTCCACGACGCAGGCCGCGTTGCCGCCCAGCTCGAGGCTCACGCGCGCCGCGCCCCGCCCGCCGGCGGCGCCCGCCGCCGCCACGCGTGCCGCGAGCCCCCAGCCCACCGCGGGCGAGCCGGTGAAGGACAGCCGGCGCACGCGCCCGTCCTCCACGAGCGGCGCGGCCGCCGCCGTCTCGCACGGCACGATGCTGAAGGCGCCCGCCGGCAGCGCGCCCGCCTCCACCGGCTCGACCAGCAGCGCGCCCAACCGCAGGGCCGAGAGCGGCGTGGTGGACGAGGGCCGCAGCACGAAGGGACAGCCCGCCGCCAGCGCGGGCGCGATCTTGTGGGCCACGAGGTTGAGCGGGAAGTTGAAGGGCGTGATGCCGACGCACACGCCGGCCGGGAAGCGGCGCACGATGGCGCTGAAGTCCTGGGCGCGGGCCGAGATGTCCAGGGGCAGCCACTCGCCGGTGATGCGCGTGGCCTCCTCGGCCGCCACGGCCAGCGTGTCGAGGCAGCGCGCCACCTCGGCGCGCGCCTCGTGCAGCGTCTTGCCCACCTCGGTCACGAGCGTGCGCGCGAACTCCTCGGCCTGTTGCTCGACGCCGACGCGCAAGGCGATCAGCACGTCCCGCCGGCGCCAGCCGGGCAGCCGCGCCAGGGCCGGCGCCGCCTCGTGCGCTGCGGCCAGGGCCTCCTCGATCTCGGACGGCCCCGCGCGCGCGACGCAGGCCGCCTGGCTGCCCGAGAAGGCGTCGCGCACCACCAGCTCGCCGCCCGAGGCCGTGGCGCGCGACTGGCCGGCCACGTACAGCGGGTGCCTGTCCACGGACGCCTCCCTGCGCTCGCCTCGCGATCGGTCGCGCGATGCTAGCACCCGGGCCGCTACAATGGGCGCCGTGAGCGATCCTCCTCCGGCCGGCCGATCCGTGAGCCTGCGCGTCGTGCCGCGCGGCGCCGCCGAGCACGACTTCGACGCTGCCTTCTGGAAGGAGCTCGGCCCGGAAGCCAGACTGCTCGTGCTCTGGGACATGGTGCTGGAGCGCGATGCCTGGACGGGAGGCCGTGGCGACCAACCGCGACTTCAACGATCTGTTCTGCGCCTTCAACGCGCGTGACGTGCGCTACCTGGTCGTCGGCGCCTATGCGGTGACCTTCCACGCCCGGCCGCGCTTCACGCAGGATCTCGATGTCTGGATCGACCCTGCGCCGGACAACGCGCGGCGCGTGTGGGAGGCGCTGGCGGCCTTCGGCGCACCGGTGCGAGAGCTGTCACCAGAAGACCTCTCGACGGCGGGACTCGTCGTGCAGCTCGGTGTCGCGCCGAACCGCATCGACGTGCTGACCGGCATCGAGGCGGTCGAGTTCGCCGAAGCCTGGCCGAGGCGCGCCGACACGCACTACGGGGACACGCCCATCCACGTGATCTCGCGCGAGCACCTGCTGCGCAACAAGCGCACGCTGGCGCGACCTCAGGACCTGCTGGACGTCGAGAACCTCGAGCGCGCCGCCGCCTCGCCGCCGCCGTCGGGAGATCCACCTCGATGATGCGCCCCTACGACGAGCTGCTCCTGCGCTTCGCCGAGATCCGCGATCTCGCGGCGGTGCAGGCGCTCGCCGCCTGGGACCAGGAGGTCATGATGCCGCCGGGCGGCGCGGACGCGCGCGCCCACGCGCTGGCCGCGCTGGCTGGCACGGTGCACGAGAAGTCCACCGACCCGCAACTGGCGCGGCTGGTCGAGCGCCTGTGGCGTGGCCGCGCGCGCCTCTCGCCCCTGCCGCGCCGGCAGGTCGAGCTGGCGCGCCGCACGGTGCGCAAGGCGCGGCGCATCCCGAGCGACCTCGCGCGCGAGCTGGCGTTGGCCGAGAGCCGCGGCCTCGAGACCTGGCGCGAGGCGCGCCGCGCGAAGGACTGGCGGCGCTTCGCGCCGGCGCTGGCCACGATGGTGCGCCTCAAGCGGCGCGTCGCGCAGCTGGCCGTGGCGGCCGACGGCGCGCCGCGCGGCAGCCGGGCGCCGCACTACGACGCCCTGCTCGACGACTACGAGCCCGGCCTGACGAGCGCCACCCTCGACGCGCTGCTCGGCGAGCTGCAGGACTTCACCGTGCCGCTGCTGCACAGGGTGGTGGCCACGCGCGTGCGCGTCGACCTGTCGCCCTTCGTGGGCCGCTTCGACGTCGCAGCGCAGCGCGCCTTCGCGCGCGAGGTCGTCGAGGCCATGGGCCTCGACCTGACGCGCGGCCGGCTCGACCTCTCCACGCACCCCTTCTGCTCGGGCCTGTCGCCCGGCGACGTGCGCATGACCGGCCGCTTCGCGCCGGGCGACCTGCGCGGCGGCCTGTTCGGCGTCATCCACGAGGCCGGCCACGGCCTCTACGAGCAGGGCCTCGACCCGGCCCGCGCGCGCGAGCCGGCGGGCGGCGCGGTGAGCACGGCCGTCCACGAGAGCCAGTCGCGGCTGTGGGAGAACCTGGTGGCGCGCAGCCGGCCCTTCTGGGTCCACTTCCTGCCGCGCCTCAAGCGCCACCATCCGCAGCTGCGCGGCGTCGGCGTGGGCGACGTGTGGCGCGCGGCCAATGCCGTGCAGCCGTCCTTCATCCGCGTGGAGGCCGACGAGCTCACCTACAACCTGCACATCGTGCTGCGCACCGAGATCGAGCGCGACCTCATCGAGGGCCGGCAGTCCGTGTCCGACCTGCCCGTCCGCTGGAACGACGGCATGGCGCGCCTGCTCGGCCTGCGCCCGCGGAACGACGCCGAGGGCGTGCTGCAGGACATCCACTGGGCCATGGGGCTGTTCGGCTACTTCCCCACGTACAGCCTCGGCAACCTGGCCGCCGCGCAGTTCATGGAGGCGGCGCGGCGCGACGTGCGCGGCCTCGACCACCGCATCGCGCAGGGCAACCTCCGCCCGCTGCGCGAGTGGCTGCGCGAGAACGTCCACCGCCACGACCAGCTCGTCCCGGCCGACCGGCTGGTACGTCGCGTGACGGGCCGGCCGCTGGGCGTGGAGGCATTCGCGCGGGCCCAGCGCGCCAAGGTGGCTGAGCTGTACGGGATCTGAAGCGCGGCCCTGTCGCGGCGGGCCGCGCGTGTGCGAGCCTTGCGGAATGCCCGAGGACCGTGGCCCGCATCGCGCCGTCGCGCCCGCGCCCCGCCCGGCCCTGCGCACGTGCCGGGCGGCCCTGCTCGTGGCCTACCTGGTGCTCGCCCTCGATGCCTCGGCGCTGCTGCCGCTGTGGGAGGCGCCTGGCGAGGCCGCGGCCGTGCGCGACGCGCAAGCCTGGGCCGGCGGGAAGCCCGCGGGACCGACCTCGCTGCCGAGCCGCGAGGCGCCCCCGTCGGCCGTGCTGCCACGCGCGCTGCTGGCTGGCGGCCTGCGCGCTGCCGGCCTGCAGGAAACCCGCTTCCTGGCGCGGCCCAACCGCTCGGGCCTGCCGCGCGACGCGGCGCTCTGGCTGCACGGATCCGACGAACGGCTGCCCTGGGCGGGCCCCGCGCGCGGCCTGCACCTGCTGCGCCTCGTCTCCCTCGCCTTCGGCGTCGCCGCGGTCCTGGGCGCGCACGCCCTGGCGCGCCGCCTCGTGCCGGACCGGCCGGGCGCGGCGCTGCTGGCCACGGCGCTGTGCGCCTTAAGCCCGCCCTTCCTCGTCGCGACGGCCACGCTCGGCGGAGCGGCGCCGGCCGTCGCGCTGGCCACGTGGTCGCTCGTGGCGCTGGCCGATCTTGTGCGCGGCCCGGCGCCGTCGAGGCGTCGCGGCCTGCTGACGGGCGCGCTGCTCGGCCTCGCGGTCCTCGCGGGCGCGCCGGCCGCGGCCCTCGTCCCGCTCGCGCCGCTTTCCGTGCTGCTCCGGCGTGCGCGCGGCGCGCGCTGGCGCGAGTCGCTGCGCCCGCTGGATCCCGTGGCCGCGGGTTTCCTCGTCGTGGTGGGGCCGCTCCTCGCCTTCTCCTGGGCCGCGGGCGCCGACGCGTCGCGGGCCGGGACGACGGCCGCGGCCCTCCCGCTGGCGGCGCTGATCACGCACGAGCTGCCGCGCCTCGCCTTCGGCCTCGTCGGCCTGCCCACGGAGCGACTCGCCGCCGGCCCGCCGGTGCTCCTGCTGTGGTCGACGCTCGCCGCGCTGGGCGCCCTGGGCCTGCTGCTCGCGTCCTTGTGCGCCTGCCGAGGCCGGCCGCTCATGGACGGACGGGTGGCCCTGCTGCTCCTCGCGGCGCTGCTCGGCGCCTTGATCGCGGTCCTTTCCGTTGGGCGTCCGCCGGCCGCGGCCGGGCGCGATCTGCTGCCGCTGTCCGCGGCCGCGAGCGCACTCGTCGCCGCCGGCTGCGCCGCCTGGCTGCCGGCCAGCCGGCCGCGGCTCGCGACAGCCTGCGGCGCACTCGTCGTCGCGGCCCTGCCGGCCGCCGCCGCGTGGCACGTGGCCGTCGAGCTCGGCCCGGCCTTCCATCCGCTGAACCGCGTGCTCGATCCGCACCTCCTGTGCTTCGATCCGATCGAGGAGGTGCCCGACACCCGGCGGCTGCCGACGATCGCGGTGCTGCAGCCCCACGACGGCGAGTCGCTGCCGGAACCGCCGGAGCTGCGCTGGACGCCGGTCACCGATCCGCAGACCCGCTACTCGGTGCACCTGCTCACGCCCGGCGCGGCCTTCGCCATCCGCACGTTCGAGGACGCGGGAGTCTCGCTGCGCGACCGCTACCAGGTGCCGGCCGACCTCTGGGAGCACATGCCCCCCGACGTCGACCTCGTGCTGCGCGCCGTGCGACTCCCCACGCTGGACGAGGCGCTCGCCGGCGCGCCGCTGCTCGTCGACGAGACGCCGCCGGTACGAATCCGGCGCGAGCTGCCGGGAGCGACCGGGCCGCGACGCTAGCGGTCCTCGGTCGGGGGCGCGGCGGAGCCGCGCTCCCGACGTTGCGGGCCACGTGTCGCGCCGCGGCCCGGTCGCCCCCGGCAGCTGCTCGCAGGCAGTCGAGCCACGCATCCACCAGGCTCGCCTTGATCCAGGCATTCACCGCGATGCGGCTGGTTGGCGATCGTCCTGGGGCGCGACACGTCGCCCGCAAGGTCAGGGAGCGCGGCTCCGCCGCGCCCCCTGACCGAGGACCGCTAGCGCCCCAGGACGATCGCCAACCAGCCGCATCGCGTGGGCCACGACCAGCAGCGACGTGCCCATGTCGGCGGCGATGGCGGCCCACAGCGAGCCGTGGCCGGCCAGCGCCGCCACCACGAAGGCGGCCTTGACCGTGAGCGCGATGACGATGTTGATGCGGATGACCGAAAGCGTCCGGCGTCCGAGGTGCACGAGCCAGGGCACGCGCGTGAGGTCGTCCGGCATGACGACGACGTCGGCCGTCTCGAGGGCCACGCCGCTCGCGGCCCCACCGAGCGCGATGCCCACGCTGGCACGCGCCAGCGCCGGGGCGTCGTTGACACCGTCGCCCACCATCGCCACCTGCCCATGGCGCGCGAGCAGCTCCTCCACCGCCGCCAGCTTGTCCTCGGGCAGCAGGCCCCAGCGCACGTCCGACAGGCCCAGGCTGCCGGCCAGCCGCCGCGCGGCGCCCTCGTTGTCTCCGGTGAGCAGGACGATGTGCTCGATGCCGGCGGCGCGCAGTCCGGCCACGGCCTCCGCGGCGTCGGCGCGCGGCTCGTCGCCCAGCACGAACAGGCCGCACACGTGCCGGTCGTGGCCGAGGATCACCACCGTGTGGCCCTGGCGCTCCAGCTCCACCAGCGTGGCGTGCACCTCGGGTGTCTCCTGACCGCGCTCCTCCAGCAGCCGGTGGCTGCCGAGCCAGTAGGTGCGCCCGTTCACGCTGCCCGACACGCCGCGGCCGGCCAGGGCGCGCACGTCGGCCGCCGGCGCGGGCGGCACGGAGAGGGCGCGCGCGCGGCCCGTGATGGCGTCGGCGAGCGGATGGCCGCTGCGGGACTCGATGCCGGCCGCCACCGCCAGGAGCTCGGCCTCGGTGTGGTGGTCGAACGGTCGCACCTGCTGCAGCACGGGGCGGCCGAGGGTCAGCGTGCCCGTCTTGTCGAAGGCCACGCACGACACGCGCGCCGGGACCTCCACGAACTCGCCCCCCTTGATGAGCAGGCCCCGCCGCGCGGCCTGGGCGAGCGCGCACAGCACGGAGACCGGCGTGCTCAGCATGAGCGCGCACGGGCAGGCGATGACCAGCAGGACGAGCGCGTCGTAGCCGGCCTCCTCCCAGGTGCGGGCGGACAGGAGCGGCGGGAGCAGGGCGGCGCCGGCGGCCAGCAGCAGGACCAGCGGCGTGTACACGCGCGCGAAACGCTCGACGAGGCGCTCGCTCGCGCTGCGGCGCACGTGCACCTCGTCCACCAGCCGCACGATGCGCGCGGCGGCGGCATCGGGCGCGGCGCGCAGCACCCGCACCTCCAGCGCGCCCGGGCCATTGATGGTGCCGGCCCAGACCTCGTCGCCCGGCCCCTTCTCGCGCGGCAGCGGCTCGCCGGTGAGCGGCGATTCGTCCAGCGCCGAGCGTCCGGCGACCACGCTGCCGTCGAGGGGCACGCGCTCGCCGGGGCGCACCAGCACGCGCGCGCCCACGGGCACCTCGCCGACCGGCACGCAGCGCTCGCGCGCACCCGCAGGATCGTCCTGCAGCAGCAGGGCTTCGCGCGGCGCCAGCTCGACGAGGGCCGCCACCGCCCGCCGCGCCCGCCCCACGCTCCAGCTCTCGAGGCGCAGCGACAGCGCGAACAGGAAGGCCACCGTGCCGGCCTCCAGCCAGTCGCCCAGCACGAGCGCGCCGCCGATGGCCACGGCCATGAGCAGGTTCATGTCGGGGCGCGCCTTCCGCGCCGCCGCCGCCGCGCGCGGCAGGAGCGGCAGCCCGCTGCACAGCACGGCCAGCAGGTAGATCGCCCGCGAGGCGGGCGGCGCCTCGTAGCCGGCCAGCACCTCGGCCGCGCCGCCGCCGGACAGGACGTGCACGAGGCCGCCGGACAGGAGCGCGGCCGCCGAGGCGGCCAGCAGCAGCGCCGGGCGACGGTCGGGCGGCGCCTCGCGCGCCTCGCTCCACGCCTCGGCACGCAGCCCGGTGTCCGCCACCACCTCCGCCAGCGCGCGCGGGTCGGTGCGGCCCGGGTCGTAGCGCACGTCGAGCCGCTGGCGGAGCACGTCGAAAGCCAGCTCCTGGACGCCCGGCAGGTCGTCGAGCGCGCGGCGCAGCAGGGCCACCTCGTCGGCGCAGTCCAGCCCGTGCACGCGGAACCGCACCTGCTCGCCCGGCGCGTCGCGCGCGGGGCCCGGAGTTGGGAAGCTCCTGCTCACGTCGGCATGCTAGCCCGGGGCCTGCCCGGGGCCACGCGCCGCGCGGCCCTCGCGGGGGTGGAGGCGGCACCCGGATTCGAACCGGGGAATAGCGGATTTGCAATCCGCTGCCTTACCACTTGGCTATGCCGCCCGCGGACGCTGCGGCGCAAGCGAGCGCGCGGACGATAGCAGGGCCGGCGGCGGCGAGGAAGGGGCGCCGGTCCGTGCTCCGTCCGCCGCGGGCGCACCGCTATAACACCATCGTGGATCGGCCTCTCCATCCCGACGCGGCGCTCTTCGCGGGGGAGCGGCCCGTGCCCGTGCTCTCGCCCTGCGACCACTATGCGGGCAGCGAGCGCACCATGAAGAAGGCCCTGCAGCTGCAGGCGGAGCGCGGCGCGAGCTTCGACGTGACGCTCGACCTCGAGGACGGCGCGCCGGCCGGCCGCGAGCGCGACCACGCCGAGCTGGTCGTGGCGCTGCTGCGCGACCCGCAGACGCGCGCCGGCGCGGTGGGCGTGCGCGTGCACGACGGCGCCAGCCCGCACTGGCAGGGCGACGTGGACGCCGTGGTGGGCGGCGCGGGCGCGCGCGTGGCGCACATCACGCTGCCCAAGGCCCTCTCGGCGCGGCAGGTGGCGCAGATGATCGCCGGCATCCGCCTGGCCTGCGCGCGCGCCGGGCTGCAGCGCGAGATCCCCGTGCACGTGCTGGTGGAAACGCACGGCGCGCTGCAGGACGCCTTCGGCATCGCGGCCCTGCCATGGGTGCGCACGCTGGAGTTCGGGCTCATGGACTTCGTCTCGGCGCACCAGGGCGCCATCTCCGCCGAGGCCATGCGCAGCCCGGCGCAGTTCGAGCACGCGCTGGTGCGGCGGGCCAGGACCACGCTCGCGGCGGCGGCGCTGGGCCACGGCCTCGTGCCGGTGCACAACGTGTCCGTGGACCTGGCGCACCCCGAGGCCGCGGGCGCCGATGCCCGGCGCGCGCGTCACGAGTTCGGGTACCTGCGCATGTGGTCCATACACCCCACGCAGATCGACGGCATCCTGGCCGCCTTCGAGCCCGCGGCCCACGAGACCAGGCTGGCCTGCGAGGTGCTGCTGGCCGGTCGGGCCGCGCACTGGGCGCCCGTGCGCCACGCCGACACGCTGCACGACCGCGCCAGCTACCGCTACCACTGGCACGTCCTGCGACGGGCGCGGCGCGCCGGCCAGCCCCTGCCGGAGGAGGCCGTGGCGCACTTCTTTCGCGAGGGCGGCTAGCCCTCCACCGTCGCGAGCGCCTGGCGCACGGCCTCGTTCCCGGGCCACTGCAGGGCCGCGATGCGCAGGTACAGGGCCACGTCTGCACGCTCATGGCCGGTCAGCAGCGACTTCACCGCCTCGGGCACCTTCGCCGCATCGGGCTGTGCGTCGTCCGTCACCTGTCCGTCCTCGTGCTTGACGCCCGTCGCATCGAGGAACGACAGCACGAGCGGCTTGCGCGGACCGAGGAAGTAGGCCCGCAGCATCTCGCCCGCCAGGGCCTCGTCCTTCTCGCGCGCCAGCCACGCGCGCAGCGCCTTGACCTTGAGCGCCTCCGGCAGCCGGCGCACCGATGGCACGCGCGCGTTGAGCACGCGGGCCACGGGCGCATCGAGCGCCGACCGCGCCTCGGCCGGCAACGCCGCATACAGCGCCGCGAAGCGCTCGGGAGGAAGACTGGCGACCAGCTGGTACATGGAATGCTCCGGCCCCGTCCGGCGAGGGGAGGGGGCGGGGTTCCGGCAGAGCTTACTCATCGACTCGGTGACAGGGCCACGCGCTCCCGCTCTGAGTCACCCCGCCCCCTCCCCTCGCCGGACGGGGCCTCCACTTGCAGCGAGCTACGTTCCAGCCTGCTGACGTGCGTCGCGCGAGTTCGCTGCGACCGGTCGCTGGCTCCGGGGCCGAGTACCCCATCGCCTCGCGACCGGTCGCAGCTCCCGCGACTGACGAGCGGCGTGCCAGCTGGAGAGGGTCGGAAGGGGCGCCG
>Ga0209382_10003698_pt1 | contig 21015 bp, 21 predicted proteins | sample SoiMetdeltSBSDD5_FD_187599 | JGI IMG/M metagenome (GOLD analysis project Ga0209382, IMG submission 187599) | Bulk soil microbial communities from a Populus tree surrounding site in Tennessee, USA - Soil MetaG P. deltoides SBSDD5 (SPAdes) (version 2) | ecosystem: Environmental > Terrestrial >... | reverse complement strand
ACCGAGCACGGGAACATCGAGCTTAAAAATTTCAGGATCGCAAATCGGAGCGTCCGTTTCGTAGACAGAGGCGGGTCCTCCCCCCAGAATCACGCCCTTCGGCTGTATCGCCTTCACCTTATCCACGGCCGTATTGAAAGGCACAATCTCCGTATACACATTCGCTTCGCGAATTCTGCGGCCGATTAATTGTGTGTACTGTCCACCGAAATCGAGGATGACAATGGTTTCAAACTTCGACGACATCTCGCCTCATTATTGTAATCGCGGAAAACCGAACCAGCAGCAGGTAGCTGTGCAATAGGGTTAGAAGCACCGCCGCTACTGCCGCGGCCATAAGCACAACCAGCGCCTCCGCCTGGCCGGCTGTGTTCAAGAATGCAGCAAACAGGATCGTAACGAACGAGGCCGCAACCATACTCTCAAACGACATGAGTATTCCTAGCAGACCGGCGACCCGAATAAGGTCCGTTCCCATAAGGTCCACCGCATCTGCGCGGATAAGAGTGTCGAACAAGGTGAGCAGAAATAGGGCTGCACACAATGTAACAATTCCTACTGTCGCTGCGCCGAGCCAGGCGAGCGCCGCAACGAGGGCGACGCCAGCGCACAGAACGATGTTCTTGGATACGGACGACGCGAGAAACACGTTGAATGGGTAAGCCGGGGTACGCAAGCCAATGCTGAGGTCAGTGCTTTTGGGACGCCCGCAGACGGCACTCACAATCATTCGGCGAAAAAAAGCTTCCAGGAAAACCCACAGAGCTCCCGCCAGAGACAGTGCGGCGAAAATCGTGGCGATCAGTTCTATGCGCTTTGCATTCCAGAATTCCTGCAGCAGCGCAGTTGCAATCAGTCCATTCAGCGCTGAAAGTCCCGTGTCTTCCCACTCAATGGCCTGCAGGCCGGAGCTGAACCATAAAATGGCCAGGAACAATGTTGCGACTGCCAGCACGCCCCAGACGGCTTTCCAGACAATGTCCAGCAGTATCAGACCCGCGCGTTGATGCGCCAGGGCGAAACTACCACGAAGAATGTCCGCTAAGTTCACGCTTCGAGCGCCGGCGTGAGCATGATGTGTTCTGCAGTCTGAATGGCATTGGACGCGGCAATCCGCAGGTTGTCCGCAACAGCCCAAAGCACATGGCTGCCGGGCGAACCGGCGGAGCGTAATCGCTCGATATGAATTTTGTTACTGCCGACTACGCTCACGGGCGATGCATCAGCTTCAGAGTCCAGGGAAAAGCTTGCGTTCGCAGCAAAATGTGCCGAGAGATCTTCCGTTGCTGTGCCCGAATGAATGAAGATCGACATCGCGTGCGAGTGGAAAACCGGGACCTGGATCGCGTTGAGCACCGGCGCTGGCAGAGTTTTTCCAAAGATCGCGTTCAATTGATCCACAATCCGTCGCTCCGTTCGCGCGGAGGCGGCCGCTTCGGCCAGTACATTGAACGCGAGTTGGCCTTGAAACACCCTTTGTTCCACGGGCTGAAAATTAAGCAGGCTCACCGTCTGTTCCTGAAGCTCGTCCACGCCGGTATTGCCGCGCTCAGAAGCGGGCTCCAGGATCGTCACAACCGCGGACTCCAGCGGGAACCGGCGTTGGATGTGCGCCAGGATTTTGCCGATAACGATGGTTGCGGCATGCGGGTTCACGAAGTAACCGTGCGAGCGAAGCAGTCGCGGATCCGATATTCCGTCCAGGTAAACCGTACCGTCGAGCCCTGCCTGAGTCAGGTCGATAGTCAGATCCGGAAATTTGGCCCCGCTGGCAACGTATGCCTGCATGATCTCCGGACCGCACGTAAAGAAGGCGATATCGATGTCTTCGAAAGCCCGCGGAGAAATGACCTGCGTGATTTGAATCTCGCCGGCGAATTCCTGCAGCAAACCCGCATACTCTTCGGTTTCCAGCAGTACCAGCCGGCCCATAGGCAGGGCACGGCTCTCCAGCGTCTCGCGCAACTCTTTCCCGAGCAAAGACGTTGAGCCGACAATCGCGATGTTAGGAGATTTACGAAGCCGATCCGGATCCATAAGAGTTCATGTCACACATTAACTCTTGATGTTACCATGCGCGGGCTCGGAGGTGCTCACGCCACCCGTCAAGAAGCGACGCACGGTCTGATGCAGTTTGCCGATCAAACCTGAGCTGACGTAAATAGTCGCCAACGCGAGCAGCACTTCTTCCGAGTAGAACATGACAAGGTAGATGAGCATCGCCGTGGCGAACAACGCCAGGCTTGGTTTCGCCTTTCTTACATCAAATTCCTTAAAGCTCGAGTAGCGGACGGTGCTGATCATCAAGAACGCCAGGAGCAGTATTAGCAGTCCCCACAACAATGCGGATCCAACCATCAAAGTGGGGGTCTTGAAGAAGTGAACCACGGCAGCAATCATTCCAGCTGCTGCCGGAATGGGAAGACCGACGAAGTACCGCTTCGACCCGGCCTCGGGCGGCTTCTTCGTCTGTAAATTGAAACGTGCCAGCCTCAGTGCACCACAAACCACAAAAGCAAAACTTGCACCCATTCCGAGCTGGCGTACGTGCTTGCCAACGTCGCCGCCGATGCCTTCGTTGGCACCAAATCCCCAATAGAGGGCAAGGATGGCGGGTGCCACGCCGAAGGTTATAACGTCCGCCAGTGAATCTAACTGGACTCCAAAATCACTCGAGGTTTTGGTCAAGCGCGCGATTCGTCCGTCCAACCCATCGAGGATATAGCCGATACCGATGAGGACCGCCGCCGTATCCCAGTTTCCCCGCAGCGTTAAAACGATCGAGTAGTAGCCGCAAAAAATATTTCCGATCGTGAACAAGCTTGGAACGATTGACAGGCTGCGGTGTATCCGGGCGTTATCACGAATTCGTCTGCGTTGTCGTCGTTCTGTCATCGTATTTCTTTTATGATACCGATCGGGCTGGAGCCTCCGCGTACTCGTGTTCCCGGTTGGACCGTGGCTTCCGTACCCGCAGGAAACAGGACATCGACGCGCGACCCAAAACGAATAAGACCAATAAGTTCACCTTTCGCGACGATATCTCCTACCTGCTTCCAGCATACAATGCGCCGGGCAATCAGTCCCGCGATCTGTGTAAAAACTAATTTCAGGTCGCCCTGCGCCACCATAATGATATTGCGCTCATTTTCGACGCTGGCCGCGTGGTTGAACGCCGCCCTGAATCTACCTGTCTTGTAATCGATCGCTTCAATTCTGCCGGCGATCGGGCTGCGGTTAACGTGCACATTGAAGATCGACAGAAAGATGCTCAGCTTCGTTACATTCCCGACCCGTTCGACTTTCACGACGCGTCCATCTGCCGGTGAAACGATGACCCGCGGATCCTCCGGTATTTCGCGCTTCGGATTCCGAAAGAAGAATGCCACAAAGCCAGCCAAAAACAGCAACAAGAAGGTGGCGAGGTATAGGCCGAGCCCGTACGCGAGGACGGCGGATACGACAAGCGGAATTATGAAAGCGAACGCGTCTTTAACGATCATGAGTGGTGTGAGGGGCGAAGCGTGCGAACCACAAAGACTCAGAGGAGGTCTCTGCGTCTTTGTGGTTCCGGCTGTACGTATCTGAAAGCTGAAATGAAATACTAAGTGTGCTGATGACTCAGATTCTCGCGAAATCTGGAGATCATGGAGTTCATCTGATCCTTCAAGTGGAGCTTTTTCTTCTTCAGGCGGATCTCCTCGAGGTGATCGTGCTCCGTCATATGATGGCGCTTGTGGAGTTCCTGGAGGCGTCCTTCATACTGTTTGTGTTCCTCGACCAGACGGCGAAATTCTGGATTCGAGGAAATCAAGTGCTCCTTGATCTCCTCCTCCTTCATCATCATCGCTCCTCCTATTGAGATGGAAACTTTGATCTTAGGGCCACCGTAACATACGCAGGAGCCCGGTTCAATCCGAAACCTCACGCTCCATGACGTAGGCATCTTCGACCGGATTGGTGTAGTAATTCTTCCGTTCCCCGGCGATCCGAAAGCTGAATTTCAAATAGAAACTGATTGCCGGACTATTCGATTTACGCACTTCTAAAACAACCTTCGAGGCGTTCCGCCGCGAGGATTCCTGGATCGCCGCCGTCATCAATTGATGACCAAGTCCGGATCGCGCATAACCGTTCTCCACGGCTATGTTGTAGATTTCCGACACGTCGGCAGCGATATGAAAAATGACAAATCCGACGACATTCGGCCGGCCGTTTTCTTCTTCGATTTCGGCGACGAAACTGGAAGTGAAACTGTCGTCGTTGAGCAGACGATAGTAGCTGTCGATGGACCAATGCGACAGGTGGTGCCAGGACCGCTCGATATCGACAATACGGTCGATGTCTGCTTTTCGCGCTTTACGAATTCGAGCGTCCAGTGCTTTCAAGGGCAATCTCCGCGTCCGTTTTTCGCACGTATAACGGCGTCAGCGGCCCGCTGTTCGGTAATATTGCCAGATCCGCAATCGTTGAAGCCAGATAGAGATCCATCGAATGGATGCACCATTCCCGCTGTTCCTCAATGAGCGGACGATATCGGTATGCTCCGTCGCCGCAAAAAATCACAGGTTCCCGCGGTAACGAAGCGACCCACTCGGCGGGTTTTAGCACGACGGGCGATCGTTCTTCAACAAGTCTGTCAGATGAACCACCGTCCCCGATCCGGCGATAAAGGCCTCCATAGACGTCTCCACGACGCGCATCGATGGTTGGAGCCACGAACGCATCGTGAATCCCGGTCTTCCAGGCAAGGGCTTCCAGTGTCGAAATCCCCACTCCGCGCTTACCATTAGCCGCGACAAAGGCATCCATAGCGGCCAGGCCGACCCGCAGTCCTGTAAATGATCCTGGTCCTCGCGCGGCTGCAAATATGTCGATGTCTGAGAACTGGAAGGGTAAATGCTGCAAAAGAAAGTCGATGGAGCGAAACAGCCGCTCGGAGTACTGCACGGACGACGCCAGCCGGACTTCGCCCAGCACGTCTCCGTCGACTGTTATACAAACGCTGCCACGCTCCGAGCTTGTGTCGACCGCCAAAACCCGCATGCCCTATTATAGGACTTAGAGAATTCCAGAGACACCAGGTGGAATATGGAGAAAATCGGAATCCTGACCGGAGGCGGTGATTGCCCCGGCCTCAACGCCGTAATACGTGCGGTTGTTCGCCGAGCTCATGCCCTCGGCTATGACGTGCTTGGCATCAAAAACGGTTGGGCTGGCCTGATTACTGGTCAGGTCGAACCGCTAACGGACTTTTCGGTGTCCGGAATCCTTCCGCGAGGCGGCACAATCCTGGGTACCTCCCGCACCAATCCTTTTAAGCAATTGGATTCTGTTCAGAAGCTCAAGTCGAATTGGCAAAGGTTTGGTTTGAATTATCTCGTGGCTGTAGGTGGCGAGGACACACTGGGTGTGGCGCACAAGCTGATTACACAACACGGCTACTCGATTGTTGGGGTTCCGAAGACCATCGACAACGATTTAGCCGGGACGGATTACACCTTTGGCTTCGATACAGCCGTCCAGATCGTCACCGAAGCTATTGATCGTCTACACACGACGGCCGAATCGCATAAGCGCGTGATGGTGGTTGAAGTCATGGGCCGTCATGCCGGCTGGATCGCCACCCATTCCGGCATGGCCGGCGGAGCCGATTGCATTCTCGTTCCAGAGCGCAAATTCAATGTCGATGAGGTCTGTGCCCTGATCAAGAAGCGTATCGATCGCGGCAAAGAGTTTGCAATTGTCGTCGTGGCTGAAGGCGCAGCTCCGGATGAAACGCACCAGGTCATGTCCAAAGCGGGGCATATCGACGAGTTCGGCCACGCCCAGTTGGGTGGAATCGGTGAATGGCTGGGGTCCCAGGTCGAGGGGAGAACGGGCATCGAGACCCGCGTCACCGTCTTGGGCCATGTGCAGCGGGGAGGCACGCCAACCGCCTACGACCGGGTGCTGGCGACTCGATTCGGTCTGAAAGCCGTTGAACTCATTCGTGAGAGGAAGTTTGGATTCATGGCATCGCTGCGAGGAACCGAAATCGTGGCGGTCCCTCTGGAAGAAGCGCTCTCACAGAAACTCCTCGATCCCAAAGTTTTTGATGACGCTGCCGTGTTTTTCGGGTAGAAGACCCTCTTCGCATGCAAGAGCAGGATCTCACGCCCATGATGCGGCAATACCACGCCGTCAAGCAGGAAACCTCTGACGCGCTACTTCTATTTCGCCTCGGAGATTTCTACGAACTCTTTTTCGAGGATGCCGTCACCGCCTCACGTGAACTCGAAATCACATTAACAGCCCGAAACAAAGAACGCGGCAATCCCGTTCCGATGTGCGGTGTTCCTTACCATGCCGCGGATGGCTATATCGCGCGACTGCTGCGTAAAGGGTACAAGGTGGCGATTTGTGATCAGGTGGAAGCGCCGCAAAAAGGCGTCAAGCTGGTCAAACGTGAGGTGACACGCATCATCACTCCGGGCACTGTCACCGACACCAATGTGCTCTCGCCCGGCGAAAACAACTTTCTACTCGCTGTCTCCGACAATCCCGATTCGGACGGGCAATTAGGATGTGCTTTCCTCGACATCTCCACCGGCGAACTGCGCGCTTCGCAATTTGCGGGTCCGGATCGGTGGAGTCGCCTGCTCCTGGACGTTGAACACTTCAATCCTCGAGAAGTGCTCTTTCCTGAAAAACTGAAAGATGGTCTTGGTCGGCTCGGCAACGGCATCGCCAGGACTCCCATGGACGATTGGCTTTTCGATATCGACTACGCAGGGCGGGTCCTGCGTGAACAGTTTGGCGCTGCAACACTCGACGGTTTTGGTCTTGCAGGCAAGCCGTCGGCCGTCGCGGCTTCCGGCGCCATGATTCACTACGTCCGCCAAACTCAGAAGACGACGCTCGAGCACATTACCGGCCTGAGCTACTCGGAATCCGTCGAGTACCTGATGCTGGATGCCGCGACGATCCGGAATCTCGAGCTGTTCGAGTCTGCCGCCGGCGACACGAAGGACACGTTACTCGGTGTGATCAATCGAACCTGCACCGGGATGGGCGGACGCCTCATTCGCAACTGGTTGGTGCGTCCGTCTGTCAACGTGCAGGAAATCGAAGCGCGGCTGGATGCCGTCGGCGAACTGAAGACGTCGGCTGTGCGCCTGGAAGAAACCCGATCGTCCTTCGATGGCATGTTCGATCTGGAACGGCTGCTCAGCAAAATTACCGTCGGCACCGCAAGTCCTCGCGAACTGACGGCCATGCGCGCTTCCATCGCGCGTCTTCCCGTGATTGCCGCGGCGATGGACCGGCTTAAGGCGCGGCGGTTCACGGAGTTGTTCCGGTCGCTTGATCTACTCGCGGATGTGGGTGAACTGTTGCAAAAGTCCATCAGCGATGAACCGCCTTTGACACTCGCCGATGGTGGCGTGATCCGCGATGGCTATCATGCCGAACTGGACGAATTGCGATCGCTCTCGAAAAACAGCAAGTCGTATCTCGCATCGCTGGAGACACGTGAGCGCGAACGTACGGGTATCGGTTCGCTGAAAGTACGCTTCAACCGGGTCTTCGGCTATTACATCGAGATCTCGAAGGCTAATCTTCATCTCGCTCCAGGCGACTACGACCGCAAGCAGACGCTTGTCGGAGCGGAACGCTTTACTACACCGGAACTGAAGGAATACGAAGAAAAGATCCTCACCGCCGAAGAACAGATACTCGAAATCGAAAAGAACCTTTTTCAACAAATCCGAAGCCGGATTGCCGTCGAGGCGCGGCGAATCCGTCAGACAGCTGCAGCAATTGCCGAGTTCGACGTACTCGCTTCTTTCGCCATGGTCGCGCAGCGATTCGACTATTCGCGGCCCCAGGTCTCAGCGACCGATGAGTTCGTTGTCCGGAAGGGCCGGCACCCTGTCATCGAAGCGCTGGCTGAAGAACACCGTGCAGACCGTTTTGTCCCGAACGATCTGTTCATGAACGACTCGACCGATCAGATACTGATTGTCACAGGGCCCAACATGGGCGGCAAGTCGACGTTCCTTCGCCAGAACGCGCTCCTTGTGATCCTGGCTCAAATGGGTTCCTTCGTTCCGGCGCAATTAATGCGATTCCCCATTGTCGATCGTATCTTCACCCGAATCGGCGCATCCGATAACCTCGCACGCGGCCGATCCACGTTTATGGTCGAGATGACGGAGACGGCCATCATTCTGAACTCGGCCACCGCTAAGAGCCTGGTCATCCTCGATGAGATCGGGCGGGGTACCGCGACCTTCGATGGTTTGTCCCTGGCCTGGGCGGTTATCGAGTATGTCCAGTCCAACCTTCATGCTAAAACCATCTTTGCCACGCATTATCATGAACTTACGGAGCTAGCCGAACTGTTGCCGGGGATCCGCAATTACCGCGTCGCAGTAAAGGAAGCGCAGAATCGGATTGTCTTCCTGCGCACGGTTGAACCGGGCGCGGCCGACCGGAGCTACGGCATTGAAGTCGCTAAACTAGCTGGAATTCCCGCCGCGGTGACCCAACGGGCGCGAGAAATCCTTAAAAAACATGAGGAAAACGAACATCAGTTGTCTGATAATCTCACGGTTCGTGCCCGACGGAAGCCCAAGCTAGTAATCAATCAACTGTCACTTTTTACCGCTTTAGAAGAAGAGCTGCGAAATGCATTGCGTGAAATTAACGTGGATACCATCACGCCGCTCGACGCGCTGCGGTTGTTAGCCGAACTGAAAAAGAAAACGGAATAGAACGCCTGGAGGGCTGGCCTGGTCCAATGACGGATCCGCATCTCACCCTTGAGCAAAAAATTGGTCAGCTTTTTGTACTCGGGTTTCAGGGACACGAGTTCGACGCCGAAACTCGCGACCTCGTTGCCGCGATCCAGCCCGGCGGATTTTTGCTTCTGCAACGCAACATCGAAAGCTTCGACCAGGTCTACAATTTGACCGCCAGCCTTCGCGAAACGGCTTCGATACAGCCTTTGCTGGCCATCGACCATGAGGGCGGACGCGTCGACCGGCTCAAGCACATATTTACGACCATGCCGTCGATGGCAGAACTGGCTGGCAACGGCATGGCGCAACTGCGGCTGGGCGCGCGCATCATTGCGGCGCAACTGGAAGCAACGGGCTTTAACCTCAACCTGGCGCCGGTAGCTGATCTTCGCTCTCCGCAGTCTATTGTCGGCGAACGATGCCTGGGAGCGGAACCGGCCGCGGTGGCTCGTCTGGCTACTGCCTTCGTAGAAGAGTTGTCGAGGCGCGGCATTTTAACGTGCGCGAAACACTTTCCGGGATTGGGCGGTGCAACTGTGGATCCTCACTTCGGGCTGCCTCACATCGCGCGGACGAAGCGGCAACTTCAACAGGAGGAAATCCTGCCCTTTATGAAACTCGCCGGCCGTGCGGACATGATGATGATTGCTCATGCGCATTACCAGGGACTCGGCGACGACAAGCCGATTCCGGCCTCACTGTCTGCACGAGTCGTGGATGGTTTCCTGCGGAAGAAATTGGGTTATCCCGGTCTCACCATCACGGATGATCTGACAATGGGCGCGGTTACGAGTGTGGGACTGACTCCGGACCTCTTTCTGAGAGCATTCGAAGCCGGCAACGATCTTTTGCTCTTTTCCCAAACAACTCCTCTTGTCGAACGAGCATTCACTACCATGGTGGCTGCTGCCCGGAAAAGCGCGGTCCTGCGGCGGCGCGTCGATGAATCCATCGAGCGCATCATTTCATTGAAGACCCGCATCGAGTTTGTACCTATGCGCTATCGCGCCCACGTCAAGGCCCGCATCACCCGCCAGATTGAAAAACTTCGCAGATCGTCCGTCGAGGTTGGCGCCGGCGCTGTAACGCTATAATCGCCGAATGCTGGTTTCTTTACGCCGCTCGGGCGCAGTGTTGTCGATTCTGACCGCTCTTTTGCTCTGCGCTTGTACATCTTCAAGTTCCCTCGAGCCCGGCGTCGTCACCGTCGCGCTCGATCAAACACCGGACAATCTCGATCCGCGCATCGGGCAGAACGCAGCATCGCAGCGACTCGCCTCGCTGATATTCAGCTCGCTTGTGCGGAAAAACGAAGAGTCCGACATCATGCCGGATCTGGCCTTGCAATGGGAAATGCCGTCTCCGACAACGTACGTGTTCCACTTGCGCGATGATGTCCGGTTTCACGATGGAAGGCAGCTCACATCCAGCGACGTTCAGTTCACATTTCGCAGCATTCTGGATGGTTCCGTGCGCACGATCAAATCGGGCCATCCATATAATCTGATTACCAGCGTCGACGCGCCCGATCTCTACACGGTTGTTTTCACCTTGAGAGAACCGTTTGCTCCGTTCTTGTGGAATCTCGCTAATGATGTCATCGGCGTCGTCCCAGCCGGTTCGGCCGCGGACTTGAATCGAACGCCTGTCGGTTCGGGACCGTTCGAATTCGTCCGTCATCTGCAGGATCAGGAGATCGTTCTCAAAAGGAACGACTCCTATTTCGCTAAACAGGCGGACATCTCCATGTTGCGGTTTAAGGTCATTCCTGAAGAGATCGTCATTGCTCTCGAGCTGAGGAAAGGCAGTGTAGACCTGGCATTGAACGCATTAGCGCCGGATATGGTAGAGGTTTTGCGAAACGATCGAAACCTCAAAGTGACGCAAAACCCCGGCACCAATTACCAATACATCGCCTTTAATTTAAGCGATCCGGCATTTCGCGACGTTCGTGTCCGGCAGGCATTTGCCTACGGTATCGATCGTGACAGCATCATCAAATATCTGTGGCGCCATCAAGCTCGGGCTGCTACGGGAGTATTGCCCCCGAACAACTGGGCGTATACCAAGGATGTAGAAACCTACCCTTACGATCCCGCGCGGGCGAGACAACTCCTGCAGGAGGCCGGCCACTCGAATCTCGCATTCACCTACCGGCTGAATAGCGACACCGCCACCGGGGTGCAGATGGCCGCGATTTTCCAGCAGCAACTGCGCGACATCGGCGTCACCATGGAAATCAAAGGAACAGAATTCGCGACTTTCTTCGCGGATGTCGTCCAAGGCAAATTCCAAGCTTATTCTCTGCGGTGGATTGGCGCCAACAACGACCCGGACATGTTTAACCTGATCTTTCATTCGAAGTCTGTTCCACCGAATGGCTCCAATCGGGGACACTATGCCAATCTCCGCGTTGACGAGTTGATCGAATTTGCCCGCCGCGAAGTCGATATGGAAAAGCGGAAGGCTGCCTATTGGGAAGTTCAGCGCATTGTGGCCGACGAGGTACCTTACATCAGTCTCTTCTACGTCGATGCCGTGTGCGTGTCGAACAAACGCATTGAAGGAATCAAGCTCTATCCGGATGGGAACTACGGCTTCCTTACGAACATCCGCGTCTCGTCAACAGACTGAATCCTGCTTACAGATCCATCCATCGGTAGGCCGAGAACAGGAGTACTTCGCGCACGCTGTGCCAGAAGCGCTGTGAGTCGCCTATTTCAATAGGGCTGTTGGGGGCCGGTGAGGTGTACGCAATGATCCCGTTATCGGCAAACATTTTTTTCGCGCGGTAGAGATGAAACCCGTCACTGACGACAAGCGCGGTTTTCCAACCTTTGGCTTTTAACAGACCGGACACCGCCTGGATGCTGTCGTAGGTTGTACCACTCCCTTGCTCTGTAACGATGTCCGCCACCTGGGCGCCGTGCTGCACCAAATACTTCCTGCCGACTTCAGCTTCGGAAAAGTTAGGATCCGCTCCGTAGCTGCCGGTCGTGATGATCGCGGAAGCAAAGCGATGGTTATAGAGCTCGAGCGCATGATCCAATCGTGCCTTCAGCACAGGCGACGGGCGCCCGTTATACTGCGCGGCTCCGAGAACGACGATCGCTTCGGCGGGACGGGCTTCATCGCGCACGGCATGGTCTCGAACCTGGCGGTACAGATACATGAAGTATGCGGAAGCTGCGACCAGCATAATCAGGCCGGCCAGTGTTCCCCATTTGAGAACCCGCCTGATCACGCTACCCACCTCCGGAGTTTTCCATCAAAAAACCGCAATAGAGTCTCGAATTTCACCGGTCCTTCACGCAGAACAACCGCCGGATCCAGCGTCAAATCGAGAAGGGTCGAGCCGCTGCGTGATGGAAGGGCACCGCCATCCACCAGCGCATCGATGGAATCGCCAAGCTGGCTGCGAACTTCATCTGCTGTCACTGCGGACGGCAGACCGCTCTTGTTTGCGCTTGTCGCCGTGATCGGTTTACCAAAGCGACCGACAAGCGTTGTGGCAAACGGAGCCATGGGCCACCTCAAGCCGATTGTCTTTGTGCCGGCCGTGACATTCACAGGAACAGCTGCAGCGGCATGCGTAATAATCGTCAACGGTCCGGGCCAGAATGTTTCCGCCACGCGATAAAACACAGCGGTCGGTTCGATAACGGATTCCGCTCTGTCTAATGAATCGACCAGCAGCAGTATGGGCTTCGTTTCCGACCGTCCCTTTATTGCATAGACACGACCAATGGCATTTTCGTTGAACGGATCAGCTCCCAGGCCGTATGCCGTGTCGGTCGGAAAAGCAACCACATACCCGTCGCGCAGCAGCGTCACGATCTCTTCAAGCGATTCGTCGTGCACGGTTTCGGCGCGAAACACTTTCACCCGCGGATTGTACTACGGGCGCATGTAGTACAATCGCAGCAATATGACCCTCCTTCTTTCGAATGCAAGTTGGTAAACACAGCCGAAAACTGGTGGAAATACGAAAGGCGTTGCAACATGGCACACTCACGGCGGATGGTCTATTGCCGATCGAGGGTCCCACATTACTTGCAGAAGCCCGTCAGAGCGGGATCGAAGTTGCAGATGTGTTCGTAAGAACGGGTGCCGCCGCTCCTGCGATTTTGTGGGAGCACGTACATGATGTTCCGCCTGACGTGTTCAAGACGATCCAGGAGACCGAACATTCTCAAGGCGTGATCGCGACGATCCGACCTCCACAATTCAGTCTCGCGGAAGTGCTGAACGCGACTCCTGCTTTAGTGGTAGTCCTGTGCCGGCTTCAGGACCCGGGCAATGTGGGAACAATCCTGCGGATCAGCGAAGCCTTCGGCGCTACCGGTTGCATCGCGCTGCGCGGAACAGCCGGCTTCTACAACAGCAAAGTCGTTCGCGCGAGCGCCGGTAGCTTGTTTCGTTTGCCGCACGTTGCAGCAATATCTCTCAAAGAAACGGTGGAAGCGCTGAAGTCCAGGAGCATCCGGATTGCCGGTACGTCACCAGCGTCGGAGGCGGATATCGCCGGATGGGACTGGCAGATGCCGGCAGCTGTGTTCGTCGGTAACGAAGGGAGCGGCCTCAATCCCGAAGAACTGAGTTATTGTGATACGGTGTTGCGGATTCCGCACAAGCCAACCGTAGAATCATTGAATTCGGCAATCGCCGTCGCGGTCACTTTGTACGAAGCCTCGAAAGTCAGGCAGTTGTTATGAGTGGATTTCTTTTCGAAGAAAGTTCACCCCAGAGTTCGCCCGCTGATGCGCCGCTCGCCGACCGGATGCGGCCGCAAACGCTGGATGAGGTACTGGGGCAAGGCCATCTGCTCGATCCAGGCAAGCCGCTGCGAACGGCGATCGAGCGCGATCAGGTCCCATCCATGATTCTGTGGGGCCCGCCCGGAGTAGGCAAGACAACATTGGCTCAGATCATCGCGAAGATGACCAGGTCCACGTTTGTTCCATTCAGCGCGGTATTATCCGGTATCAAAGAGATCAAAGAGATCATGGCGGGAGCCGAAAAAGCGCGGCGGATGGGCCGCCGCACGATCGTCTTCGTCGATGAAATCCATCGGTTCAATAAAGCGCAGCAGGATGCGTTTCTCCCGCATGTGGAGCGCGGGAATATCACGCTGATTGGAGCAACGACCGAGAACCCGTCATTTGAAGTGATTTCGGCGCTGCTGTCGCGTACGCGGGTATTCGTCCTGAAAGCATTGACGGATGATGACGTGGTCACGCTCTTGCATCGCGCCGCAACGCGCGAAAGCTTTCATATCGATGAGGAATCGATTCGGGCCATCGCGCTTCTGGCCAACGGCGACGCTCGGACAGCGTTCAATATTCTCGATCTGGCCGTGCGCGGGACTCCTGCAGGGGAACCGATTACGAAGGCGATGATCGAAGCAGCCTCGCAGAAAACGCTTCTTTACGATAAGACCGGCGAAGAACACTACAACATCATCTCGGCGTTGCATAAGTCGCTCCGCAACTCCGATGCCGATGCGGCGCTTTACTGGCTGGCACGCATGCTTGAGGCAGGCGAGGATCCGCTGTACATCGCCCGGCGTTTAGTGCGGTTTGCTTCCGAAGATGTGGGCCTCGCGGATACGCATGCACTGCGTGTCGCTCTGGATGCCAAAGACGCGTTCAATTTTATCGGCCTTCCGGAAGGAAAGCTCGCCTTGGCTCAGTGCGTGATTTATCTCGCTGCAGCGCCAAAGTCCAACTCTGTCTATACCGCTTACGGCGCCGTTGTGGCCGATGTGGAAAACACTCGTAACGATCCCGTGCCTCTGCACATCCGCAACGCGCCCACGGGCCTGATGAAAGGACTCGGTTATGGCAAGGGCTACCAATATGCGCACGACCTGGAGGATAAAGTTGCGGATATGGACTGCCTGCCTGACTCCCTCAAAGGCCGAAAGTACTACAACGCACAGGATGCCGGTGATGAAGGTGAAGTCAAACGTCGTCTGAATGAAGTCGATCGGCGCAAGCGTGCGAAGAAAAACCGGGAGAAGTTGTAGGAGGGAGTGGTATGGCTCTCCTCCCTGGCCGGGCGTGTTGCCGAACGGCTCAGGGCAAGCAAACTCCCCTCCTTGGACAAGAGGGGAGTTGCTCACCCCAAACGTTCGGCAACACGCCCGAGGGGAACGCGGTCATAGACCGCGCCTGCGATTAGAAGTACGCCATGTGGTCTTGCAGGATGCAGCGATCCATGATGACCTCCAAACCGGCGGCGCGAGCCTGAGCCGCGGCTTTCTCGTTGGCCACACCCAGCTGCATCCAGATCACTCGGGCCTTGCGGCGAATGGCGGCTTCAACGATCTCCGGGACATGCTCAGCACGGCGGAAGATATCGACGATGTCGAAAGGCTCGGCGATGTCATCCAGCGATGAGTAAGCCTTTTCACCGAGAACTTCCGTCTCGTTGGGATTGACGGGAATAATGCGATACCCCGCGTTCTGCATGTATCGGGATACGGAGTAGCTTGGCCGCCAGGTTTGAGAAGACAGTCCTACGACGGCAATCGTTTTGTATTGTTCGAGAATCTCTTTAACGCTCACAGTACATTATCCAATGCGGAAAAAAATCTTTGATTCTGGTCCTGAGTGCCGACAGAAACCCGCATGCATGTCGGACAACCCCATGCAGGCCGCACAATGACGCCTTCCTTGAACAGCGCCTGAGTAACCTCGCGGCCGGGCCTGCCCAGCTCCACGAGTATAAAATTAGCAAAGGACGGAACGTATCGGACGCCTCGCTTCTGCAATCCTGCATACAGAAACTCCAAACCCTCGCGATTGAGCTTTATGCTCTTTTCAACGTGCTCATGATCATCCCACGCCGCTAACGCGGCAACTTGAGCCACGCTATTCGTATTGAACGCCATCCGCACCTTGTAAAGAGTCTCGATAATCTCGCGTGTACTGATGCCGTATCCGATTCTGAGACCGGCCAGTCCGAAGACCTTGGAGAACGTCCGCAAAATCAGCACAGGTTTGCCGGCCCGCACATATGCCAGCGAATCCGGGTATTCGGGATCGCGGACGTATTCAAGGTACGCCTCATCCAGGATGACAAGTGTGTGGTCCGGAATGCGGTCCATGAACGCATCGAGTTCCTTGCGCCGGATCATTGTGCCGGTCGGATTGTTCGGGTTTGCCAACGCGATCAGTCTGGTATTCGGCGTAACGTGCGATGCAATCGCGTCCAGATCAAAAGAGTAGTACTTCATCGGGACACGGACCATGGACATGTTCAACATGTCCGCGAGTTGGTAATAAACAACAAAGGATGCTTCGCCGGTCAACACTTCGGCGCCCGCGCCAAGGACGGCATGATAGGCCATAGCCAGGATGTCACTGGAACCGGAACTGATGATGAGCTCGTCCATCGATATCCGGTAGTGAGCGGCTAATTTCTGTCGCAGGAAGAAACCGCTGTCGTCAGGGTAAGGAGCGACATTGTCCATGTGTGCCCGCGCCGCTGCCACGGCCTTGGGGGAAGGTCCGAAGGGATTTTCGTTCATCCCCAGCTGCAACACTGTCACACCGAGTTGACGCTCAATTTCCTCGGCGGGGTTTTCGGACTTGTAGGACGGTATCCGTTGGATATGCTTCGGCACAATATCGGAAAAGCTCATGTCCGGAACTCCCGTTTGAACTGAGCCACTTCATTTTCGTTCAAAAAGCGCCATTGGCCGCTCTTGAGCTTTTCATCTTCCAGAAAACCGATTCGAACCCGCCGCAACTTTTCGACCGGATGGCCGATCGACTGAAACATGCGGCGAATTTGCTGATTCCGGCCCTGGTGCAGCGTCACTGCGAACCAGGGATTGTCGCCGCCCTTGAGTCGTTCGATTTCGCACGCTGCGAGCCGCTCGTTGTCTATATACGCGCCGCGTCGAAGGCGTTCCAGGTCGCGTTCCGCCGGTAATCCGGCGAGTTTTACGTGGTACACCTTTGGAATGATCCCAGCTTGTGTCATGAGCTTCGTGAAATCGCCATCGTTGGTGAGAATGATCAGACCCTCCGACCCGAAGTCCAGACGGCCGACAGGATAGACACGCTCCTTGATCTTGTCTTGCACATACTCGACGACCGTAGGCCGCCCTTCAGGGTCGCTCGACGTCGACATTACGTTCTTAGGCTTGTTGAGCAAAATGTAAACGTGGCGCTGTGAGGAACGAAGTTTCTTGCCGTCAACCTTGATGACATCTTCCGCCGGATCCGCCTTCGAGCCGAGCTGGGTCACAATGTGACCGTTTACCGTAACCCGCCCGGCACTGATCATTTCCTCCGCGTGGCGGCGCGAGGCGATACCGGCATGCGCCAGAATTTTTTGAAGACGCTCTTGCATCCAATTCCATTGTAGCCCCTCAATTGGGTTTGGGCACCGCCTTCGCACATTTCTGTCCTGCTGTCCAGGGGACAGTTTCGAAAACGTCTACGAGCTTGGTTTTGTCAATCTACTTTCTTGAAAAGCGACAAGCGTGTTCTACACTTTTAGGGAGTGGTCTGATCCGGGGACGGAGAAGGTGTAGGTTGTATGCTTCAAACGAGTGTCCAGTCACTGGTCCGCGGTGGTATGACTAAGATTTTTGGCGCCGGCGCCGCTGTCGTGATGAGCATTGCGCCGGTCGAACTGGCCAGTTCGTCGGATATTGCGCCCAAACCGTGGCAGCCTCAGATCAACCTGATAAGCTCGATCAAGCTGCAGGGATCCTTCGTTTCACCTCAAGCCATATACGCAGACTCAGAGCGTATATACGCCGGTTCCTATCAGGGGTATCTATTCATTCTGGAAAGGGATCGGCAGGCAGGTTTTCCCATTATTCAAACCATCGAGTTCGGTTCGCCGCTGACCGCCGTCAGGGGTGACGAGGATCACCTTTACGTTGCCAGTCGCGATGGGAATCTCTACGTGGCGTCCAAGACCTGGCCGATTCGATTTTTCCATGCCTCGTCGCTTTCCAGCTATGGCCTCGGAGCGCTGGAAGTGGTCGGACCGGACGTTTATGTGGCTAAGGGCCAGGCAGCGATGACCGCGTCAAATCAACATCTTTACCTTTCCGCCGTCAATCCGGGGGATGCCGGCATCGCGGTCAGTAGCATGCAAAGCTACGGCGAAGAATTTCTTCCGGGACGTACGCTGGTATTTAATCGCGAAAACCTGCAACTGCTGGGTGCCATTCCGAACACCGATGGAGGCGCCGTGAAAGTCAGCGCCTGGCAGGATTTCGTGTTTTTAACGCAGCCGGGATGCTGCGGCACTGGAATCGATGTCTACGACTCCATAACGTTGCGACACACCCAGTTCATCAACCGATCCACGAACACAGTCGAGGGCATCCGAAGGAAAGGTGCTTCCCTGCTGATCGGAGGGAGTGAGTCCGGGAACGTGGATTTGTATGCGCGGCGGCTCAATGGCTTCGAGTTTATAAACACGGTCGACCTCCGCACAGCGACTGGATTCAGCGGCTCTGAGGACATTGAGATTCGTTCGCTCTGGGTCGACGGACTCGATAATCTGGTTATCGCGGGCAGCTCCTGGGGCAACGACAGCAGCCGGTCACCGAATCTTCCATCATTGTTCATTCTCGAGATTCGGTGAATTATCCCTGTTTCCTAGGCTCTCTCCGTGTTTTTCCAAACGTGTTAGCGCAATCCTAGCCAGAAGCTCGAATCGATATTAGAATGCCGCCGGCTATGCGCAGATTCTGGCTAAACGCCCTGGGTTGCATCATCCTTCTGCAAACGGCAATACCTGCGGCCTTCGCCGCGGATAAGTGGCTGAGCGTCAGGACGAAGAACTTCCTGCTCGTAGGCAATGCGAGCGAATCATCGATTAAACGCGTGGGACGCGAGTTGGAGGAATTTCGTGTCGGCCTCGGCCTGATCTACAAGGGTATCGATCAGCCTTCGGTCGTGGGCACGACGGTCGTCGTCTTCAAGGATGACCAGTCATTCCGACCATATAAGCCCCTGTATCAAGGAAAAGCAGCTAATGTAGCCGGATATTTTCTGGCCGGCGAGGACGTGAACTTCATCGCCCTGGCGTCGAACTCGCGGTCACCCAACGTGATCTATCACGAGTTCGTTCATTCCCTAACCCGCGACTCGACATTGCCGTTGCCTCTTTGGGCCACGGAAGGGTATGCCGAGGTCTTCGGCATGTTCCAGCTTTCAGGGAAGGAGATGATGTTGGGGCGTGCGATCGGTGAGCATGTTGCCACCCTGAACCGGGAACGTATGCTTCCGCTCGAGACGCTGTTTTCAGTCGATCATTCGTCCCCGCACTACAACGAAGGGACAAAGCAGGGGATCTTTTACGCGCAGTCCTGGGCGTCGATTCACTATCTGATGTTCGGCAACGACGGAAAACGGCGGCAGCAACTTTCGGCGTATTTGGCCTCAACCTCCAACGGAAAAAGCATCGCCGATAATTTTCGCGAAGCGTTTCAGACGGACTTCCCTTCGGTGCAAGAGGAAATACGAGAATATGTGCAGAATCGGGTCCTGTGGCCTGCGATCAAATTGAAGCTGCCGGAAGGATTGGACGTTGATCGCGAAATGCAAACCGCGAATCTGAATGAAGCTCAGGCCCAGTATTATCTCGGCGATCTCCTTCTGCACATGAGACGGATGGATGAGGCAGAGGCACATCTGCAAAAGGCTATTAGCCTCGATCCGAGGTTTTCACCGAGTTACGCGTCGCTAGGTTTATTGAGGCTTCGCGACGGAAGGCCGGAAGAGGCGCTCAAGTTCCTGACCCAGGCCGTGGAAGGAGATTCCAACAACCACCTGGCTCATTTTCATTATGTGCACCTGCTGCAACGGCTGGAGGAGACGGATTCCCCCGAAGAGCGCAAGGCGCGATGGGATACGATGAGAACGCACATTCAGAAAACCATCCAACTCGCGCCCCGGTTTACCGAAGCCTACAACGTGTTGGGATACCTCGCCCTGGTTTCAAAAGAAGGAACGGTAGAAGCCGAAGCCGCAGTCAAGAAAGCGATCGGGTTTGCTCCGGGCCGCATGGAACTGCGTCTGAGGCTCGCGGAGTTGATGTTCGCGAACAAAGAAGTCGCGGCAGCGCGCGAAGTTTTGACTGCTCTGAAAAACAGCCGCGCGGAAGATGGTATTCGCCTTCAGGCCGAACGTTTCCTGGCCCACATCCAGGACCAACAGGATTACGAGCGGGAAGTGCGGGCGTACGAGCAACGCAAGCGGGAGTTTGAAGAAGCTGCGGCGCGTGTTTCCGTTGCCGAGGACCGACCAGAGGACCGTCCAGAGGACAGACCAATTGAGACTGCAAACGACGAGCGACCTCGCCTGACTCGCAACGACGCCACGCCCCAGTCGGTGGAGAAAGACGTCGTGGAAACTGCCAAAGTCGTTCAGCTGCAGGGCCCTCAGGGCCTGCGGGTCGAGGGCTATCTGACGCAGATCGACTGTGCCAATGGACTCACCCTCCGAATTCGCACCGGCACGACGACGGTGCAACTCCATTCGAGCCGGCCTTCAGAAGTGCAATTCGTCAGTTATGTGGCTGCTGTAGCGAACGACATTTCCTGCGGAGTCATGAAACCGGAGGTTCGCGTGGCGGTAACGTTCCGGCGAACATCGGACCCGCGCTACCTGGGAGAGCCGTTGCGGGTGGATTTCGTCAAACCGAATTGAGGTACACTCAGTGCGAACGATGGCCAACAGATTCAAAATCGGTCTTGTGCTGTTGCTTGCAGTCGGTGCTTTTCTCGGCGGCTTTATTCCGCAGTTCCTCGAGAATCGCCGGCTGAGGAGTGAGATCGAAGCCAGCCGGACAAGTCTTGGCCGATTTCAGATCCAGGCCGAAGTGGATGAGATTCGAAATCTTGCCGGAAAGACACTGCTGCAAGCGTCCCGTCAGAACTATGGAACTGCCGCTGAACTCGCAACGCAGTATTTCAATAGTGTGCAGAGTTTGATGAGTAAGACGGACAACACGGCATTGCAGTCGGCACTGTCGGAATTACTGAAGTTGAGAGATCCGATAATGACCGCTCTGGCGCAAGCCAACCCCGCCGTCGTTTCCGAGTTGCACTCATTGCTGCAACGCAGCTATGACCTGCCGGTAACGTGATCCGTGTATTTGTAATGATGACGTATGCGAAGGGGCAGGAGCCCTCTCCCTCCGGGAGAGGGTGCGCGAAGCGCGGGTGAGGGTGGTCCGACGAAAAATATACACC
>Ga0209382_10003697_pt1 | contig 21016 bp, 16 predicted proteins | sample SoiMetdeltSBSDD5_FD_187599 | JGI IMG/M metagenome (GOLD analysis project Ga0209382, IMG submission 187599) | Bulk soil microbial communities from a Populus tree surrounding site in Tennessee, USA - Soil MetaG P. deltoides SBSDD5 (SPAdes) (version 2) | ecosystem: Environmental > Terrestrial >... | reverse complement strand
GTAAAGGCGATTGCCCTTGGGTTCATATGCTTCGTCACACTCATTTACATTAGGACAATAATCATTGCCATCTTCTCCAGAAGATTCAGTATAATACAGGAAAACGTACGTTTTAGTATCATTCTTTGCGATGGCCATTCCTAACAAGCCTCTTTCAAGTTCGTTGCCAACTTTTACATCAAGCAATGTTTGGTTAATATGTCCATCTACGATCCTCTTTACAGTACCATTATTTTTCTCCGTAACTAAAATATCATTTGGCCCCAAGAATTCCATGCCAGTGGGAGTATCTAGTCCCTCAGCCACTAACTCTAGCTTCAAATTTTCATCCTCGATAGATTTCTGACCATAAACCACTAGATAAGAGTGGGCAAAACATAGCAAGACCAGAAGTGGTATTCCAATTATAAAGTTTAGCAATATTGTCAAAAGTGAATTACGACAACATAGCACTAATCATTTATTAAAGGTAACTGGAAGTTTTATTTAATATAATCAAAGGAAAACGCATCTAAAACATACCGCCAACAAAACTATTATGATAAATTGTCATTATTCAGTAAGAATTATTAGGGTTGATTATTTCTGATGGTTCAGGAAGGAATACGGAATGAATTGTAGTTTAATTGCAGCAATATTTTCTAGTTTGTTTCTATCTCTTTATTTTTCCATCGCTTACGCAGAAGCTACAGGAATAAACGATTCTGATACAAACACTTCTTCTTATTGGACTATTGGCGAGAACATGTCAGACCACAGGAATGAACTCACAGCCGTTGTATTAAACAACAAAATCTATGTCATAGGAGGTGAGGACAAAGCAAGTGGAGGCGGTCAGAAAAATACCCTAGAGGTATACGATATTGCCAAAGGAAAATGGATTAATGACACAGAACCAATGCCTTTAGCTTTGGATCATACGGCAGCAGCTGTGCATGATGGTAAGATATATGTAGTTGGAGGGTTTCTTAAGCGTAAAGTTCCTACTGATAAATTATTCATTTATGATCCACAAATAAATCAATGGCAAGAAGGTAAATCGTTACCATCTAGTATAGGAGCCGCATTGAATGCGCAGTTTATTGACGGTATATTATATGTAGTTGGTGGCTTAAACTCTTCACACGTACCTGTAAACACCAATTATGCATACAATCCTAAAAATGACACATGGTCAACAAAGGCTCCAATGCCCACGGCACGCCAACACCTTCAAACTGCTGTAATTGATGGAAAATTATTTGCTTTAGGAGGAAGAATTTTGGGTAACGGTGTTCAGTCAGAAGATTTGGATGAGGCAACAAGTAATTTTAATAGAAATGAAATGTACGACCCCCAAAATGACTCGTGGACAGTTCGCCAGCCAATGTTGACCAAACGAAGTGGATTTGCAGCAGCTGCGTCTTCTGATGGAAATGTATATGTGTTTGGTGGTGAAGGAGTAGGAAAAGTTCTCGATAGTGTAGAGAAATACAATCCAAAACTTGATAAATGGACATATGAGAAACCAATGCCTACGGGTCGCTTTGGGTTAAAATCAGTAAGTTTCGGTGACAGAATCTTTGTTCTTGGAGGACAGCTAATTGGTAATTCAAGCTTGGTTCCATTAAATGTAAATGAAATTTTTCATATCGGCAAGGATAGCAAAGATTGATAGCACAGAACACTTTTGTACCTGTAACATGAAGTCTACTCTTCCTTTTATTATATTAGTCGGAATACTCTTCGGAGGAATCGTTATCATGATAAAACCTACTATTTTTGTCTCTCGATTGATGCCATCTGAAATGGCTCCTCCAGAAGAACCATTGGCTGGTCGTATTGTGCCAAGGGAAATTATAATGTTGGGTTCTGTGCTAACGATTATTGGTTTGGTCGGAGTTTCTGTGCTGGGATTTAGGATATTTGATGAATTCAGGCATGAGCAAACTAAAAAATATTGATGCTTGCAACGGAATTAACCGTTAGAATTTTTTCACAATCAATGTTATCATTAAAATGTTGTGATAGATATTGGTATCTACAATACATTTACGGATGAAATTGATAAATTCCTTTAGTTTATTGCCAAACTATCAATAACAATAACAATAATAATAGTTATTATCCATAACAAACGTGGCTATATGATAATAAGACTTTTTTTCATATGTGCTTCGTTAATCCTAACGTACACATCAACACAGAATATAGTTCTCGGTATAGAAATGGATGTTAAATGCACTTTCTATCAACACAGTGATGATGTGAATGGTGATAATGTGGATGTTCGGACTTTTGTTATGGGGCTAAAAGGAAACTCTGATTATACCGCCGAAGTAATACCTGATCATAATCCTCCTACGACTATCACAACTAAAACGGATTATGAAGGCATCTTCTGGGTAGTTGCGAAAGTTCCTAATGGAGAGAACTCTTTACTATTTAGAGTAAATGTGTATGAGGGTAACGGTACTGGGGGGAACTTGGTTGCATCCGGAGATGATGATGCACCATGTTATCGTATTTTACCATTTAAAAAATAATTAATCGTAGTCGATACTTACATATTTGATAGTTTGTCTTGCGTCATCTTACACTCAACCGCAAGAGTACAATCACAGTATGTTTGTACACACAGATTATCTAGCGTGTCCGGCTTCCGTATTGCAACTAATGAATCAAAATTTTCCTGTCGCTTGGTGCAATTTATCTCTATCGTCACTGAAACATGAATAAAGTTACTATTTTTAAGAACATTTAATATAATTATAATTTATTAACCTAAATTTTTCAAATTGATTTCACGAACAAATTTATGATAAATAGTTACTACACAAAGAATTATAAAAATCATGTTTAAATTAAACCAATATACTTAATTGCTTCTAATTAATTGAAAGTAGTTAAGAGATAAGGAGAACTTAAAGTATATATGACGCAGAAGTTAACATGACAAGGTTGAATAAATTTAGTGAAAGTTTTAAGTTTTCTCAAATGGACTGTGTTTTTTTCATATGCGCTATAGTTCTAGTAGCTATGCTTTCCTTTGCATTAGTGGAGCATCAAGATGTATTTGCACAAGCCAAGCCTACAATGCAAGAATGGCCAGTTAAAAATGGTTCGTATCCGCATGATGTGGCGCCGGATCCTGCAAAGGACGGGCCAGTCTGGTTTACCTCAGAATTTACTGGAGAATTGGGAAAATTAGACCCAACTACTGGTAACGTCACTTATATTCCCTTAGGCAAGGAGTGTTTGGCCGAAGAGCCTGGCTGTCCTCCTTCTAACTCAACGAGTTTTCCACATGGTGTTATCTTAGACGCTGATGGCGCACCATGGGTTACAGACGCGGGTCTGCACGCTATGGTACGCGTTGACCCAAAGACTGAAGAGGTCAAAGTCTATCCTTTACCTGAAAATATTACCAAGAAATTCAAGAGATCTCAATTAAACACGCCTACCATCGATAAAGATGGGATGGTATGGTTTACTGGCAGAGCGGGGTTTTATGGCAAACTGAACCCCGAGACGGGAGAATATAAAACCTGGCTTGCTCCTCGCGGACCCGGACCTTATGGTATTAATACAGCTCCTGACGGTATTGTTTATTTTAATTCATGGACTGGTAACTATACAGGCCGAGTTGATCCAAAGACTGATAATCTAACTATACTTGAGCCTCCTACTCCGAACCAGATGGTACGGCGTGTCTGGTCCGATTCTCAAAGTAATATTTGGGTGAGTGAATGGGCCGAGAAAAATTTGGCTGCGTATTTCCCCTCTAACAGTTCGTGGAAGGAATGGCGAGTACCGGGAGATACCCCAGTACCGTATGGTGTTTTTGTTGACGAGAAAGATAAGGTATGGTTAACTGATTGGGATGAGACAAATGGCACACAAACCGTATTCCGTTTTGACCCAACTAATGAAAAATTTGAATCCTTCCCCCTACCCAGTGAACATTCGGATATACATCAAATGAACGGACGGGCTGGTGAGGTTTGGGCCGCAGAGCCTGGCGTCCATAAAATACTCGTAATCCGTACTGGCGAATAGGAGTCACTTTTTTTAACCATGCTAAGGGAGTGCATAACGACACTCCTTCTCCTCTCGTATGATCCACTTACTTTAGTTTAGCATAGTTTTACTGATAAAATACTCATATAGCTTATAAAGAAAAAGTTCAAAAAAGCAAGGAAGAATAAATCTTAAGTGGAAGAAAACTACTTGAGAGATTTTGAGAATGGACTTAAAATTTTGATTTCTATATAATATTTCACTCTTGTAGCATGCCGCAGGTCGAGAAGAGATATAAGTTCGCAGTTTTTGCTATGCTTGAAGTCTATTCCTTATTGTTTTCAGAAATGTGGACGGGACGACGACAATGAAACTTAAAATACAAAATAGCAGAAATTACCTTTAGTATTTTGTCCTACTCTGTCTTGATGCTATTTCTACCATTCTTATTCTTAATGGTTACCATTATTTTATACAACGATGCCTTAGCTCCAAGTCTTTTTGCGCAGAGTCAGGTTCCAGTTAATCAGACCCACGACTTTTTTATTACCAAATGGGACTCTCGGGGAAATGGGTCTGGCCAGTTTAGTCTACCACATAGTATCGATATTGACTTGCCAGGCAATGTGTATGTGGCTGATTCGGGAAATAATCGTATCCAGAAGTTTACATCAGATGGTCAATTTGTTAAAGAGTGGGGGACTGAAGGAACTGATGATGGTCAGTTCAAAATCTTGCACGACGTTGCAGTCTCTCCTTCAGGAGAATTTGTCTATACGATTGAATTGGGCAATCAACATAGAATACAGAAATTTACTTCAGATGGTCGATTTATTACAAAATGGACGAACGAAAATATTGGAGGACCTGAATCTTACTCTGATCCACATCAGATTGCAATTGATTTACTCGGCAATGTCTATCTACCCGATGCAGCCGGCAATAAAGTGGTAAAGTTTGATGGTAACGGCAAATTCATCACAAATTGGGGGGTTAAAGGTACCAAAGACGGGCAATTCCATAAACCTCATGGAGTAGCCATTGATTCTGCAGATAATATCTACATAACTGATATGCTTAATTCCCGTATTCAAAAATTTGACAGCAATGGCAACTTCATAACAACGTGGGGTATGGAGGGGACAAATCAAGGCCAATTCACAGAGGTCATACCTGGTATTGATACTGATTATTCAAACGATGATGTATATGTCGTTGATAAGGAAGGTGCCAATGTCCAAAAATTTTCTAATGAAGGAAAATTTATAGCAAAATGGGGCACCAAAGGAAGTGGTGATGGCCAATTCAATGAGCCCGAAGACATAGCTATTAATCCAAAGATAGGAACAGTCTATGTGACGGATACTGGCAATTCACGCATTCAAATATTTGGTCTCGATCCTTAGAAACATGGTTAGCAAAGTAATGCATAGCAACGATGACTCCCTCCAAATGTATTCTCACTGAAATAGTGACGTCAGAACTAACGCAACAAAATGCAAGGCTTCTACGAACAATCTCTCATCACTGTTTTTTAAAGTTGCAAAGAATCTATAAGTAGGGATAATCTGATTTAAAACTGGTTATCGTGTATTTCCGGGGGTCGATTTGAAACTGATTTTTCTATCGATGTTTATGGCATTGCTGGTCGTAGGTCAATTTATGGGAACGCCAATTACTTTTGTTAAAGCCTCGACAAGTTCGGAGATGGGAATATTGCCACAAATAAACAAGGACCCTGCCCTGAAGGTGGAGTTGGTATTCAAAGGACTACCGTTTTCTACGGGTATGGCCATCCTGGGACACGATGACGTATTGGTTTTGGAGAAAAATAACGGTACAGTGCAGAGAATAGTTAACGGTGAGATGTTAAGTGAACCATTAGTTGATCTAAATGTTGCAAACAAATATGAGAGAGGTTTGTTAAGCATAGCAACATCAAAAAATACTGACGACGATAAAACTAATGTTTTCTTGTTCTTTACCGAATCAAAATATAACGTAGATGACAGGGAAAAATGTAAATTAAGAAATCATTGCACATCAGGAAATCCTGTAGGACATCGTCTTTACAGATACGAGTTGGTAAATGATGAATTGATTAATCCACGACTTGTTCTAGACCTCCCTTCAAATCCCGGTGCTGCTCATCTTGGAGGAGTTATTACTATCGGTCCAGATAATAATCTGTATGTAATTACTGGAGATGGGGACAGTTGTGAGTTTCAGAGTTGCAGAGATAATATTTCCGAAAGTGTTGTTAATGCTCAAACTGCTAATGTCCAAAACGGTGATTTACCCGTAGGAAGAGGTGGTATAATTCGAGTGACCCAAGATGGTAAAGCAGTAGATGATGGTAATGCTAATGGAATTCTTGGAGATAAATATCCACTGAATATGTATTATGGGTATGGTATAAGGAACAGCTTTGGAATGGATTTTGACCCCGTAACTGGTAACCTGTGGGATACGGAGAATGGACCTGCATTTGGTGATGAAATTAATCTAGTAGAACCTGGATTCAACAGTGGCTGGTTAAGGGTTCAAGGATTCTGGCCAATTAATAACTCTTCTCTATTAGACGATAATCAGACATTTTCTGGATATGCGGGGAATGAAGTTTCAAAAGAGCCTGATAATCTGGTTGATTTTGACAAGCATGGAAGATACAGTAATCCTGAATTTTCATGGAATCTCACTGTTGGTGTAACTTCACTAGAGTTTTTTAATTCTGATAAATTGGGAATACAATATAAAAATGATCTTTTTGTGGGAGATATTAATCGGGGTAATATATATCATTTTGATTTAAAAGAGAACAGAACTGAACTCGATCTTCCTGGACCACTAAATGACAAGATTGCAGGAGATTTTCAAGAGCTTCAGGACGTGATCTTTGCAAAAGGATTCGAGGGAGGAATTACAGATATAGAGACCGGCCCAGATGGCTATATGTATATTCTTGTAGGGAACGGTGCGATTTACAGAATTTCCTGATTTTAAAGTTTCAAAATGCAGCTAATTCGTGTCCTCATTCTTGGTATACATTATTTCGTTTGCGCCAGTTAAACTATCTATCGGTTGACTTGTTTTTCCTCCTATGACATAAATTTTACCATCTACGCTAACTGCATCATGTCCAAGACGATTGGTTGGCATTGGAGGTTCTGTTGTCCAACTGTTAGTTTCCGTGTTATATCTTTCATTGGTATCATAACTTCCAGGCTTTTTCTCGCCCCCTATGGCGAATATATAGTTGCCCAATGTAGCGGCTGCCAGGCCACTTCTATTAGTTGGGAGGGGTTCTTCTATCGTCCATTTATCATGGCTTGGTTCGTACATTTCATTTTGGTTTAGATTAGTTGGTACGTAGGTTACTCTGCCACCTAAAATGAATAACTTGTCTCCTGCAACTGCAGAAGTTTGATGGTGCCTTGCCGTAGGCATATCCGCCTTCTTTACCCATTGGTTTTTTACAGGATCGTATGCCTCGATAGTTTTGAGAGCGCCTTTGTTATCGCCAGTACTTCCGCCCACAGCATATAATGTCCCATTAATGAAATCAGCAGAAAGGCCTGCTCTTGCTGTAGGCATAGGAGCTCCCTCTGTCCAAGTATTAGTTGTAGGGTCGTAAATAAAGAGATTATTGGTTGGTATTGTGTGCCAGTTGAACCCGCCAACTAAATACAGTTTACCATCAAACGATGTTAGTCCTGTATGGTCTCGGGGCTCTGGCATGGGTGCTGCGAAAGTCCATTTATCATCTTTAGGATCGTACACCTCTACTGTATCCATTAAAGTCCCATTTGCGTGTCCACCTCCTATAACGTAGATCTTACCATTTAGTGCTTCTGCAGAAACTTCGAACCTGGGGACTTCCATCGGTGAACCTTCGGTCCATGCATATTCTTCTGCGGAATATGATATTTGGATAGCTAAAGAATTAGAAAATACTATAAAGATAAATAACAAAATACTAATTATAGCAATCCATCGGACCCGTATCAAAAACTTTACATTTCAACCCCCATTTTCTAGTATAAAAATCTATTTACCTGTCATCATCAGCCTTGAGTACTAAACCAAGATGCTGCAGCATAATAACAATTATTTTTAAGTCAGTGGCAGTTATAGAATTCGTCCATCCAGATTTGCATCTAAATATTACCGTTTCTGGAAAGTCTATTTCAAATAAATTTTTGTTACTATTTATTCCTCTGAGTCTGGCTGCATTTACCCATCTTTGGAATCCCATAGGATTTCCACATCCAGATTTTGATGAGGGTATTTACATGCGTAGAGCCTTGCACGTATTGGCAGGTCAGGGACCACAAGAGATAACTGGATCTTTTTCGCTATATGATCATCCATACTTTGGACAACTTTTTCTTGCAGGCGCCCTAAGTTTAATTGGTTATCCGAATTCATTGAATCCTGTTATTGGTAATGTTCATTCGATTGAGACACTTTTCATGGCTCCCAGAGTATTGATGGGTTTATTAGTTATAGTTGATACTGCTCTGATTTATGGAATCACTCAACGAAGATACAACAACACGGTAGCATTGATTGCCTCAATCCTATTTGCGGTATTTCCATTTTCACTGCTTCTGAGAACCATATGGTTAGAATCTATACAGCTTCCTTTTATTCTATCTTCAATATTATGTGCAGTCTCTCTGAAGTCTGTACCTAGCGAGAGGAAAAAAGACATCTTAATCCTATTTTCAGGAGTATTCTTAGGAATTGCCATTTTTACAAAAATTCCAGCTGTTACCATTATACCAGTGGTAGCATATCTTATCTTTACTAACGGTAACAGAAATCTAAAAATTGTCTTACTCTGGCTTTTGCCGCTGATCTTGATACCGATGATCTGGCCGGCCTACAGTATCTATCTAGGTGAATTTTTTTCTTGGATACATGGTATTTATGGTCAGACTCACAGAGAAGGTATTACTCTATTAAGTTCACTGAAGGATTTTCTCAAAATTGACTCTGTTATGGCTCTGTTGGGTATAGCTGGCATAGTTTATGCTGCGCTGAAAAGGGATTTTTTCACAATACTTTGGGTCATACCATTATTGATATTTCTATCACTTACAGCAGGAACATCATACTATCTTTTGCTTCCAATATTTCCTGCCTTGTCTATTGGAGTTGCAAGGCTAATTGAACTTTCAAAAAATATTCCTCGCATAAAAATAAATCAAGTGATACCTTATCTCATTATAGTAGTCGTTGGAATGTTTGGATTGATAACCTCCACCACAATAATTACAGCTAGTTCCAATACGTCGTACTTTAATGCTGCTGCATTTCTTACCCAATATCTACAGGATATAAGCACAATAAATGCGAACAATGACAAAATAACGGTAATCTCAGACCCATTTTTTTTATGGATGCCTCAGTACGTATTTCAATTAAAGCATGAGTACGTTCCGTTTTATATGCTAGTTTCAATTAATACCGACAAAGTTGCCTTTGTAAAAGACAAAAATTTCTTGGACGGTTTGCCCGCAAATGAAAATTTTAAAAAGTTCTATGATTCTTATGGTACAAAAAAGCAACAAGTATTCAAAACTGGCGATCCTATGAATTATGGCGTTACAGTGGAATTAACTAAACGTGCATCCAATGATAGGTTACTCAATAGCTCTGCAAATTTAATTAATATGAATCATACATGGCGTCCGTTTAATGGAGCGACGGTCTCACAAGATGGCATATTGCAAATAAGAATGGATAGCAATGATACAAATAGAATATACAGCGGAGCTGTTCTACACACCCAGATTAGTCTAAAAGAAAAGCCGCTTCTGCTGTATCTGAAATATGGAACAAAATCATTTTTAGGAAACGCAAGCTTTTTTGTAGAAATTACTGAAGATAACGCAAGCAAGACCGAATCAGATTATCTTTTCAATACTCTATATTCTGAAATTACAGAACCCTATGAGGGACCTGTTGCACCCTGGGACGATCTTGAGAATACACGGCATGAAGAAATTATGAAGGGAGAAGATGGTGGTAAGATACTTTGGAAGGCTAACCTGAACTACACAGACTCCAATCTCACAGGTCAAACATCTGTGTTTCCTAGATTGGGAACTATTGGGTATTCAGGAAACCCTGATGTGGTTCCCATCCAAGTTAAACTATACATTGTGCCGCAAGGAATTGGTGAGCATGAATTGACTGTCAATGAATTCAACATGCGATAATCGCTTTGCCTAGCCATGGTACGTTTATTGCATATTTTGTTTAAGTATCTCGGTAATTTGTCTGGCTCGGTGTCTTGTAGTATGCTCTTTTAAAAGTCTGTTCCGAGCAGCGATTCCCATACTAGTTCGCAATTCACTGTCATCCATCAGAGTCTTGTAAATTTCAATACACTCCTTTGAGGATTTAGCAATCAGGATTTCCTTTTTGGTGTCAAACCACTTTTCTGATCCATTGTACGGTGCAGAGACTATGCAACACTGCATAGCGGCAAGTTCAAAAGGCCTAGATGTTGAGGTGCCATAGACCTCAGCATGCAGCTGCCGAACAACATTTAAATTGACTTTTGCACGACAACAATATTTCCGATATTCTGTAAACGAAAGTGGCTCCAGAATACGGGCACGTCCAAGATCGATACTAATACGACGACCACTTACTGTAAAATTGTTTTCCAACAACTTTGATGGCTCTGTGATCATCATTTTCAAATTATTTTCTCGAGCTCCACCGTCATTGCCAAAAAAGAAAAAATCAAAGTCTTTGTTCAAAAGAAGTGGACTGAAGACTTCTGGATCGACACCGAAATGAACTACCTTCACATCTCTTGCTCCCAACTCTCTTAATTCAGTAACGGACCCTTCAGATGGAATAATAATTGAATCGTACTCACTCAAATCCGCTCCTTTGAGATAATTAAATGTGAATCCACCTTGGGATGGCAGAGAAGAAGGAACGTCTAGGTCGTAATATACAATTGGAATCCTGTGATGATCTCTAATTTGATTCGCAAGTCCTTTAACTTGATTTAAAGGAATTGCTACCATCAAAACTGCCTCAATATTTTTTACTTGTCGCAAAATTTTATCTATCAACTTGTATAATTTTGGCTTGACAAGTAGGCGTCCCAATTTTGGTATTACAGAATCATCTACGGTCTTCGGTGTGGAGCGCTCAAACACTCTTAGTATTTTCTCAAGTAGTAACCCTTTGTAGTAATTTGGATTCTGAACGCTGCGCCACCATACCGTATCTATTGCAAAACCATGATAGGGAATGACTAGTAGTTCATGTCCCTCCTCGTAAAAGCCCTTGAATAATTGCCAAAGGTACGGTGTTGCACCAAATGGCTTTGACAAATCTAACGTAGAACATATAACTAAAATTTTCATCCAGCTTTAGCATCTTTCCTTGTTATATAAATATGGAGCATCTATCAGATAAAAGATCATCTTGGCATTTATCTTAACCTTAAATCATGCATCAATTAGAAAGTCAATCTTATTATGTGGACATAGGAAAACCTTATAGTACGAACATATTTGATGTTCGTTAATAAATGCAAAATGTTACATTGACAAAGAGAGATTCTGAATTGACCAATCGTCGTTGTTGCAATAACGAACAACAATTGGTTCTGTCCGTTGCGTATTCAATTAATTTTTCTATTATTCGCATGGTGGAGAAAGCTAGTTGGTAGATATTGCTATAGTCAGGACAAATTCAGTTTTAACGGATCCAAGACTTATTAAGATTGTTAGATCACTTGGCAAGAAATATTCCCTGCTAGTGCTCGGATGGAATAGAGAAGGGGCAAATATTAATGCTGCCAAGTCGGTGAGTTTGCCTTCAAACATAGCGAAAACTCACAATCTAGTTTTTAAGATCTTTGAATTAAAGGCGCCCATTGGAAAAGCGTCAATAATCTCATATTTGCCATTGATTATTTATTTTCCAATTTTCTGGATTTGGGTATTTATTAAGTTAATCAATTACAGACCACAAGTGGTGCATGCCTGCGATCTGGACACGGCTCTTCCTTGCTACGTCTACAAACTAATTCTTAGAAAAAGGATGATTTTTGAGGTCTTTGACAGATACGCTATGACGTTCATTTCCTCAAAACTAGGCGCTTTTCATTCAGTAATCAATTTATTTGAAGATTTATACAGTGAGAGGGCTGACTACGTAATAACAGTTGGAGAAAAATTATTAAAGACATTTCGAAAAAGACCAAAGAATTATGGGATAATAATGAATTGTCCTGAAGATTATACTTTACTTAGGTCAAAATCACAAGAACAAAAAGGTATTAGCGAAAAACCTTTTTCTCTTGTATATACCGGTGGTATGAAAAAAGGGCGTTACTTGGAAAATATTGTTGCCGCAGTTAAGGATTTACATGACGTAGAGTTGGTTACTGCAGGACCCATTGTGGACAGGCAATTCTTTGATCAAATAGTTGCCGCAGCAAATGTAAAATATAAAGGACTATTGAAACCTGATGACTCTCTTGAATTAGAAACACACGCTGATGTGATGATTGGGCTTTATGATTTACAAATTCCTGAAAACAAATATGCGTTGCCCAATAAGCTTTTCGAGGCAATGATGTGCGGGATACCAATTATCACAAACGTAGCTACAGAAGTCGTCGAGGAAACCAACTGTGGAATTATATTAAATGACATGGACCCAGCAAGTATAAAAGCATCAATTCTTTTACTAAAAGATGACAGTAAACTCTGCAATAAGCTAGGGGAAAATGGTCGAAGGGGGTTTGTCAGTAAATACAACTGGGCCAAGATGGAAGATAAGTTATATGAGATTTATGAGTACTTACTCAAAAATTAGGTATTTTTGAATTCAACAAAATCTGATTTGATACATTCATTCATTCATTCATTCATTTCACTGCTGAAGATTTAAAATATGGTCCTATATCATATTATATTGAACCGATTGATTATCTGTCCCCTGTGTGGAGAACAAATTAAAAACGATCCAATTTCACCTATGTGTGACAGAGGACATAAGTTTTCGATGATAAATGGGATTTTAGATCTTCTTCCAGACAGTAACGATAGCACTCTTTCACATGAAGAGGAGCATTGGGATAAAGTGGCAGACAAGGGTGGAATGTCTCTTCTCCCAAATGAATACATTAGCGAACGACTTGTAGATGACTACTACAAGACTTTTAAAGAAAGTCTAGAAAGGGCATGGCAAGGAAACTATCCGAATCCTGTAAAAATATTAGATATTGGGTGCGGTACAGGATCGGCTATAACTTATTTACAGAAGATAGATTTTAAGAAAGTTGATTACATTGGAATTGATGTATCCATAAAGATTATGAGGATGCGTTCGGGAAGAGTAGACTTTAAACCGCCTAATAACTGGAATATACGCTTCATTAGGGCAAGTGCAAACAAGGCAATATTTGAAGATAACTTATTTGACATTGTTTTTTCAGCTTCTGCCTTACATCATCTTGAAATAGCTTCTGTAATAAAGTGGGTCTCAAGGTCCCTCAAACCAAATGGACTTCTCATCTTGCATGAACCAAGTAGTAATAATTTCTTTGCCAAAATCGGGCGCAGACTCATTCATGATTTCAATACAGAAGGGGAAAAGCCGTTACTACCAGAGTATACAAAGAAAATGGCTCATGATAATAATTTAACTCTTATATATGAAAAAGGATTACACTATTTTACCGGCACATCTCAGTATCTTATCGGAATACTTAGGCTGCCACATCCAGTTGCTTTTTGTGCATATTATGTGTCAAAATTTGTCGATTTTCTTGCTACATCTCCTTCACGGAATTATAGTTTTATCCAGGCCTTCAAAAAACTGGAGCAGAGCTGACATACATTACAATATATTTCCTATAAGACAAGGTTCAATAGGCCAAATCGATAATACTAAATCCTTACTTTAAATTTCTAGTAGCATACAGGCTTCCGATTGTCCATCTATTAGATTGCACAATTTGATTACCTACAACTAATTTAGCCGTTCTATTCTTATTTAAAGGATAGAAATATGTAGGTCTTGTGCTTGTTACATTAAACCCGCACTCTTCTAGTTTTCTTTTCAGATTCTGATATCCAAAGTGGTATTCTATCTGAATGTGTGAAAACTTTCTAAGTTCATCACATGGTGCACTCAAAATGAAATCGTACTCACAGCCTTCACAATCTACCTTTAGTACTTGTGGGTAGGAACAATATCTTTCTATAATACTTTTCAGTGTCAAAAATTCCGGATGTTCTCCCATGTGGGAAATATTATGAGAGCTGCAACCAGCCCAAATCATATTTATAATTTTTGAGAAATTATTTATTGTGATATTTTTGATTGCATAATCAAAGCTTATCCTGTCTGGCTCCACAGCTATTACATTTTTTGCTCCTTTTTTTGCAAAGTAGATTGAAGAATCACCAATGTTTGCTCCTACATCGATAACTTCCTTACCCTCAACAGGTAGAAAAGAGTATTCATTCATTTTGAACACATGTAAAATATCGCCATTTGTTCTTCCACCATAGAATTTCATTCCATTGAAATAAACTATATCCTCAATCGGATCCGAGTCTAAATCATTAAGGTTGTTGTAAACTTCTTGGTAGTCATTTAACAATATTGTCTCGCCGCTTTTAAAAACTGCCTTTATAGGATATTTATTTCTGAGTATGTGATATAATATAGAAACAAAATTTCTGTACCTACTCCTGTAAAGTTTCAGAAATTGAATGTAATTCATAAAGAAATTAATATAAGCGAAAAATCTATCGTTCAATGACATATTCGTTCTGCTAAAATGAGTCCCATTCATAGTAATTTCTGAATTTTATACTGTTTAATGAATTTATATGCATTATTATTTATTCTTCAAATTAGTTGGTACCATTGCCAAGAGTTTCCAATAAATCCAAATGGTCTTTAAATTTATTCGTTACATTTTTATCATAAAGGCTTAAAAATCGTTATAGTGGGGCCTAAAAGATTCGTGAATATGATTGGAATTGATGATAGGAAGCTGAGAGGGTACAAGTGGTTTGTTAAGAGAACAATAAGAAAACCCCTCAATAAGAATCGTGGACCGGTCACCAAAGATTCAAGAAAACTTGTAATTTTTAGGCTTGATGATGTTGGGTTTGGTTCTATAAATGCTCTGATTGCAATAATGGATGCATTCCTTATGAAAAATCACAGTCTTTCCCTTGGATTGGTAATGAATCCAGTAGATAGAGAGAGGCTTCTAGTTGAAAAGATCGAATATGGAAAAAACCGAGGACTTTTTGAGTTGGCTTTACATGGATGGGACCATGCTGATTATGCAAAGTTGAATGAAAAAGAACAGGAAGACTCACTTTACAAGGCCGCAGAAAAGATGCAAAATTTATTTGATGTATCCTCAAAGACATTCATTCCCCCGTATAACAGCTTCAACAATTCTACCGTTCAAGCAATGAATAATGTTGGCATCAGAATAATATCATCTACGCTGAATTACGAAGATGAAAAGGACATATTTAGAATGGAAACAAATGAGAACATTATTACAGATCCTGACCGGACGTATCACGTTCCAGAGACAGCATGTTTTGAAAAGTGGGATCGGAATGGATATCCAATAAGGATTCCAATCAAGCAAATTCTAGATGATATAGACGTTAGCCTCTGGCAATATGGTTATGCTGTTATAACCCTGCACCCGATAACTTTTCTAAAATTACTAGATGGAGAATCTGACGGAGTAGTTGATGAACATCAAATAAATGATCTTAAAACCCTATTGGAATGTGTAGAATCAAAAAATGCCGTTTTCACAAGTTTTTCCAAAATCACAGTGATTAATTAGGTACATATTATTATCAAAATTAATATCCAGTAGATACAAGAAATTAAGAATATTCAATAAGCTTATCAATTGGATAATTCAAATTACTCGTTAATAGAATTGATATGCCATGGTTGACGTTGTGGCAGTAAGAACTAGTTTCGTAGTCTTTGATCCGCGGGTATTCAAGATAGTCAATTCTCTATGCAAAAAATACTCAGTATTAGTATTAGGATGGAACAGGAAAGGAGACAAAAGCGAAACAAAAGCAAATTATATTGCAGATCTTGATCTTTTCAACTTTAAAACGCGATTTGGAGTACCAACGAGGTCTTCCTACTTTTACATGATTTTTTATTTTAGTATATTTTGGATGTGGGTTCTTATCAAATTGATAAAACATAGGCCAAAAGTAGTCCACGCTTTCGACCTAGATGCCCTAATTCCGTGTCTTATCTATAAGACCATCTTTAGAAAAAAATTAGTCTTTGATGCGACTGTCAGGTACGCCATGGCATACATCCCTACAAAATTTAGAACACTGTATTCGGCAATAAATTCACTTGAAGAACAGTTGGCTTCTCGTGTGGATGTATTGATAAATGGTTGGGATAAGGAGTTGAGCACCTTTCGTAGACGACCAAAGAAATGTGTTACTATTATTAATTGCACTGATGATTATTCTTTAGTTCAAGCCAAATCAGAAAAAGATAAAAATGCAGATAAAATCTTGAAGCTAGTTTATACCGGAGGAATTAGAACTGGGCGTTCTTTAGATAATGTTGCAACTGCTGTAAAAGAATTGGATGATATTGAATTTGTCTTGGCTGGACTAACTGTAGACAAGCAATTGCTTGAAGATATTCTTAGAATTCCTAATGTCAAATATAAGGGATTTTTGGAATCCCGTGATGCCTTAGTTCTTGAGGCAAGTGCAGACGCAATGATTGGTATGTATGATATGAATGTTCCATGGAATAGTATTACTGCCCCAAGTAAACATTTTGAGGCTATGATGTGTGGAATTCCAATAATCACCAATGCCTCCTCAGAGTTGGTAAATGATGTTGACTGTGGTATATTAGTTGATTATGACAATGTGGAGCAGATTAGGGCAGCAGTAACCTCATTAAGAAACGTAGAATTGCGTACAAGATTGGGACGCAATGGACGTGCTGCATTTCTTGAGAAATATAACTGGACCAAAATGGAAGAAAAGTTATTTGAAGTTTACGAGAACTTGATGCAAAAATAGATCTGATTTTTGTTATTCTCCGGAATCAAAAAAATGGCATTTAATTGAAATCAAATACCAAATCCACCCATTAATTTATATCAATTTCATATGTTATTTTCCTGCCTTCTGGTAGCATACAGTTGCCCCACATAAAATGTTCCCCTGTGACCTTTAGTGCTGGATTTGGCTAATAATGGCTTTGTGACCGAAACATCAAAGCCACAATTTTCAAGCTTTTCTTTGAGATTCTGATATCCATTATGGTATTCTAGCTGAATATGACTAAAAGATCTCAATGTGTCACAATCTGAAAATAAAATAGTATCGTATTCGCATCCTTCGCAATCCATCTTCAATACCATCTTCTCCTCAGATACTTTGTTCTCATCCAAAATATCTCGTAAAGTTACTAGAGGTATTTTGACACCTCGTCCGAAATCCACAAGACGGCTGCTATGATCACTCCGATAGAGAGGGTCAATATTGATATTACCTCTTTTAGCAGCACATCCCGATAATTTTAAGGAAGTCTTATTAGTAAAACCATTTACTTCAATGTTTTTTTTTGCAGCATCATAGCTTTTTGGAAATGGTTCAATTGCAATAATCTTACTCGCTCCTCTTAAAGCAAAATAAATACATGAATCCCCTATGTTCGCACCAATGTCTACGACTATGTTACCTTGAACAGGAAGAAATTCATATACTTTGTTGAAAAATATATCAATTATCTCTCCTTCTGATGTAACTTGATAAAGTTCTACCCTCGGTTTGTTATTTGATTGTAAAGTGATAGGAATGGTAACTTTCTTATCAGAAATTTCATAATCTTGACAGCCAATATCTTCCATAAAGGTAACAAAACTCGCTTCGAAATGGTTGCGAAGTTGTATTTGATTCCCCCTTCTCAAAACTGCGCTAATAGGATATTTGTTTCTAAACAAGTTTTGTAGAACGCTTGTGTAATTTTGATATATCCTCCGATATTTAAGGAAAGCACCCATGTTTGACGTAAACGGACCGCACGCATGGACGGCATAAGCTCTAATCTTGTCTACCCATGAAATATTTCTTTCATTATTATAATCCAATGTTGTGTGATACCATCTAAACAAATTTGATACATAAATTTTTTATTTTCCTTGAATAAATTTACGGAGTATCAAATTCAAAATGAGCATCCCATATGATTAGCCGTAAATGCACTCTGATTTTAATTAACTTGAGGTTATTCCAAAAATACTGCAACAGGTAACGTAGAAAAATTAGAACAATTACAGAAATTTTGGATAATCAATCATAAAGCTTAGTTTATAAAATCACATCAACTGCTAAACTGTCATACTGTTTTATAAGTCAAATTTCCTATGAATCCGCAGATATACGTACTAATATTTTATTTTATCCTTAAGTAGAGCTACTAAAGTATACACAATAGCAGCAGTGGCCAACAAAATTACTCCTACTACGGCTATTCCTACAGATATCAATATCATATTAGTAGAGACGTACCCTGATGTAGAGAACAGGTGCAATGCATTCCTCAGAAACAAAGCCGCAACTCCTAGTAACGCAATACCTGGTAATCCATAGAATGCAAGAGGATGACGCAAAGACAGGAACTGTAATACAGAGTATAACACACTAATGCCATGAGATACAGGGTTGTGTGTAGAAGTATCCGCTAAATCATAATTAATTGTTATTGGCACTTCGATAATTGATAGTTTTTTTTCACTTGCTCTTAGCAATATCTCAGTAGATACGGACATTCCATCATGAAATAGGTTTATTGTTGATAACGCAGCCTTGTTATATGCCCTGAACCCGCTTTGAGAATCGGTAATACCCTTGTACGAAGCTGATTGAGTGAGTTTTGTTATAGTTCTTATTCCCAAGCTCCTTAGTCTGGGTACTTTTACTTTGTCATCATTTCTTAGATACCGAGAACCTATCACAATGTCATATCCCTGCTTTAAAGGTGCAACGAGCTCCAAGATCTGGTCGGGATTATGCTGACCATCAGAATCAAGTGTAACCATAATATCTGCATCTTTCTCTTTAGCTGCCTGAAACAAAGATCTTATTGCTACACCATATCCTTTATTCTCCGGATTTCGAATCACAGATGCACCTGCAGAAGTTGCAACCTGGTATGTATCATCACTGGAACCATCGTCATATACTATGACCTCATCACCATACTGTTTTGCTTTCATAATGATATCGGTTATGCTCTTAGCCTCATTGAATGCTGGAATGCATATCAAAATTTTAGGTTTATGACTTGGGTTCACACTAAATCTATTGTCTCTTAAAAAAAAGATCATATATAAATAGATTCAAGGTGATTTTTCGGCTTGATTTTTAATCAACTCTTGACTCAAATTAAAAACAAAAGCACAAATTTGTTTATAACATCTTTAATAAAGCCGAAGAAGACTTCAATTGGGGAAAAATGTGTCCTGAATTTGAAAAGAAATCTGTAGGGAGGGGGGCAGCGTATATCTATATCGAGGGCATTACCTCATTAATCTCTGGTTACATTTTCTGGTTAATTGTATCAAAGGTAACAACTAGTGAAATAATAGGCACAAGCTCTACCCTAATTACATTTGCCACTATAATCGGAGTAATAGCAGGTATGGGTATCCATATTGGAATTCAACGCTTTTTAGGAAAAAGCTTTTCAGAAAAAAATATTCAAGAGGCCAAAAACTTTGTTATAACATCCTTACTACTATTAGGTATAGGAATATTTACATGTAGCATAATAATTTTATCATTCCAAAATTGGATTCAAAGTGTATTTGCTTTTGATTCAGTCCTAATCATGGTAGCTATTTTACTAATAACATCATATAATATAATGATGTTGTTCCGCTCAGTAGTTATATCCTCACTCAAAACACAATCCTTGCCTATCATCTTTATTACATCTTCTGTAGCAAAGCTAATCATTACTGTTCTTCTCCTCATAACAGGAACAGGTGTTGTGGGGCTAACTCTTGGATTCATGCTTCATTATGTTTTGTCGTCTGTGCTATTAGGAATTGTTTTGTCAGTATCGGTTTTCAAGCAAGCTAGGAATACCAATCCACTGCAAAGTTTCATAGTTAATTCCAAGAAAATATTGCCTGCAAGTGTAGTGAATTGGATTCCATGGTTAATTACGATTGTGGGTTCCCAGTTAGGGATCATTGTTGTTTTTGGAGCACAAGGGGCGAACCAAGCAGGTGTTTATTTCCTTGCACTGACTATTGTTACTGGAATCACTACCATTATGAATTCACTGTTTACGATTGCTTTACCAGCATTAAGTAGCTTGCGCGATAATCGCAAGAGAATTGCCTGGCAGGCTATAAGGTTGAGTACAATTATTATTTTACCTTTTTCCTGTTCGCTTATTTTTTATTCTAATGATATCATGAGACTATTCGGTGGCGAATACGTAGACGGGGCAATATCTCTTGCGATTCTGTTACTTTCAATACTTCCACTATGCATAATTAGCGGCATTACAACATTATTGAATTCATATGGATATTATCGGCATGTTCTAATATTAGGGCTGGCCATTAGTGTTCCGCAAACTATACTATACTTTACTTTAGTACCCCAATACGAAACGACAGGAGCAGCTTTGGGCTATACAATAGGCTGTATAGTAGGATGTATTGTATCTTTATTGCAAGCCAAGAAAATAGGACTTCATTTGCTCTGGAAAGAACTCGGAATTGTATTAATCGTACCTATATCAATCGGCTATATTTTAAGTTCGTTACAGCTTAATTACGTACTTGGAATTCTTGGTACGATTGTACTTTCCTATATTTTATTAATCAGTGTACGTATTGTTACAACTAAAGACATTATCGATTTCCTTGATATAATGCCTGATAAGATATCAAATCCAGTAACAA
>Ga0209382_10003696_pt1 | contig 21018 bp, 24 predicted proteins | sample SoiMetdeltSBSDD5_FD_187599 | JGI IMG/M metagenome (GOLD analysis project Ga0209382, IMG submission 187599) | Bulk soil microbial communities from a Populus tree surrounding site in Tennessee, USA - Soil MetaG P. deltoides SBSDD5 (SPAdes) (version 2) | ecosystem: Environmental > Terrestrial >... | reverse complement strand
TTGGGGTCGCGAACCTGGACTTCTCGATCTCCCTCAATCCGCGCAGCTGCGTGGCCAGTGTCACGATCCCCCAGACCGGCGAAATCGTCGGCGGCACCGGGCAGTTCACCGCTGCTACCGGCAGCTTCACCGGCACCGTCACCGCATCGGCGGTCCTGGCCCGCAACCCCGATGGAAGCTGCTCCGACTCGCAGGTTCCGCTCCACGAGGTCGACATGATCACGTCAACCGGCTCGCTGTCGTTTTGACGATGCGTACCGCCGCGCCCGGAGACGACGGCTCGCGATCCTAGGTCCAACGGATCCCGCTGATACGCCGGGGCGGCGGCTCCTGGGCGGCGCGTGACCACCGTACGAGACTGGTGGCCGCTGGCCGGATCGCGCTCCCGAGGTCCTGGTTTCCGTTGGGCGTAGGGTCGACCGCGGAGATGGTACGCCGGGATGGGTGGTCGGAGCTGTTCTGGGTTGCGTTCAAACAGTCGCGGAACCCGATGGTGCTGCTCGACGATCCGCGCCTTGTGGTCGATGCCAACGGCGCCCTACTGAGCCTGGTTGGCCATACGCGCGATGACCTGATCGGCAGGCCCGGTTACCGGCTGGTTGTGGGCGGTCCGCTGCTGTCGGCGCAGGAGTGGGCGGCGCGACTCGCCGTCGGTCACTTCACGGGCGAGACCGAGCTCGTGTGCGGCGACGGCGACACCGTGGTGGTCCAATGGGGAGCCCATCCCGAGGTCGTGACCGGCCAGCGCCTGGTCCTGCTTTGCGCGCTGAGCACCTCACGCTGGGGTCGGCACTTTCGCCGCGAGATTCGGTCGGAGTCTCGGCCGGGACAGCTGTCCGATCGCGAGCGCGAGGTCGTGCGGTTGGTGGCCGAGGGGCGCACTGCGCGGGAGATCGCGGACGAGTTGCACATTGCTTATGACACTGCTCGGACCCATGTGCGCAACGCGATGACCAAGCTAGGGGCGCGCTCGAGCGCCCAGCTTGTGGCCAAGGCGCTGGGCGACGGAATCATCCTGTAATCCCGCAGGCGTGGTATGGGAACGGGGCGGTCTGCGCCAGCATTCGCTCGATCATGTGGATGGAGACCACCGTACCGAGCACGGCCGCTGCCTTTCTCCGGGCGATTCGGCAGCGCAGGGACACGACACCCCACTGGGTCGCGCTGCTGCCGCCCGGTCGGATGCGGAAGGCAGTGCGAACGACGCCGACCGCGCGGCTGACGGGGAGGCGGGCAGGCTCGCGCGCCGCGACTGCGCGCTGAATCCCTGCCGCTGACCGGCGGCGACGGCGAGTACCAGGCCCAGTTCGGATCAAGAGCAAAAGGGCAACGATCGGCAGTCCTGGGCCTACCGAGCGGACGCATTTCCCGGGGATTTCAGGCGCTTACATCCCTACAGGACCCGTTGGAGTGCGGACGGAGACGGCTGGTGCTCGTCCGCAGCGTGATTGATGCCGACCCTGCCGATTGGTTCTGCATCCCCCTGGGGAAGCGGAGTCCGTCGATCGGCTGGGGGCTGCCACCGGCGTTTCGAAGCACGAGTTTTGGCGGCAGCGCGTGGATGCCACGAGGCCGTGCTATCCGCGCAGAGGGGGTGAAGGGCCGTCGCACTCGAGGTCCTCGTTGCTCCGTCAAAGCAGGAGCGGACTCAATCCGCCCGACCCCCATGCCTGTGCTCAAGGCTCGGCAGCTCCTGCGCGGTCGGGGCTGTGCTGCTTGTTTGCCGGGGTGGGTCGGGAGTTGGGTGGGTCGCCGCGTGCACCATCGCCATGGTCAGCGTTATCGCCTCGTCTGCGCTGAGTTGTTGCTCACGGACGAGCGAGCGCCAGGTGTGGAAGTTGATTGCGTGGGCGATGGCGCCGGACACGCGTGCGCGCGGGCGGCCGCGCTCGCCGCGTCCGGTCATGAGCGCCGCATGGACGGCCTCGAAGTAGCCGACGAAAGCCTCGCGCGATCCGGCGGGTACGTGTTCGATGTCGCGGATCCCGGCGTGCAGCATCTGCTCGGTTTCGGCGTACCAGCCATAGAGCTCGGCGAGTGCTGTGCGGAGGCGCTCGTCCGGGGGCGTGATCTGAGCCCAGCGTTCGGGGTTGGGCATCGGATGGAGGGTGTAGTAGTGGCTCGTGCAGGCGTCAAACAGCGCCTGTTCGTTGTTGAAATGCCGGTAGACGGTCGCTCGGTCGACGCCGGCTCGCTCGGCGATCGCCTTGATGCTGGTGCGTGCGGGGCCGACGGTCTGATGTAGCGCGAGTGCCGCCTGGGTGATCCGCTGGCGCGTCTCCTGCTCCGATAGCGCTCGCTTGCGTTTGCGGTAGGGCCGGCGTCCAGACGGCTGTATTTGAGTCTGCATGGGTGTGCGTGAATCTTGACAGGCCGGCCGGCCCGCCGGTAAATTCGCGCACAGCACTGTTGCAGCATTTACGAAAGGGCGTCAAATGTCTCTCATGTCCCAACCGACCACCGCTGGGCGATTTGACGGCTCGGGCGGGCCTCGAAAGATCGGGCCGGCGGACGGCAAGCTCGTCGACATCGGGTCAGCCGGGGTGCGGTTCATGGCCTGGAGTGAGGAGACGGGCGCTGGCTTCTCGCTCGTCGAGCACCCGATCCCTCCGCGCGGTCTGGTCGCGCCGCTGCACAAGCACTCGCGCGAGGACGAGTACAGCTATGTCCTCGAGGGCCGGATGGGTGCGTTGCTGGGCGATGACGTCGTGCACGCGGACACGGGCGACCTGGTTTTCAAGCCCCGCGACCAGTGGCACACGTTCTGGAACGCCGGCGATCGGCCGTGCAGGATCCTCGAGATCATCTCCCCCGGAGGGTTCGAACACTGTTTCGACGAGATGGCGTTGGCCCTCGCCTCACCCAACTTCGACCCTGAGCAGATGGCTGAGCTTGCCGGCCGCTACGGGCTCGAGCTCCAGCTGGACAGCATCCCGGTGCTCTGTGCCGAGCACGGGCTCACACACCCAATGCTGGCCACGAGCCCCTAGCTTCTGGGCGCCTTTCGCACGGCCGGCGTCTCTCGGCGTCGGTTGGGGCGCCAGCAGGAACTCGCGCACGCGATGCGCGGGCGGCGGGACCTCGCCTCTGACTGTGCGCTCGTCGCCGAGCGCTACGACGTCGTGGTCACCGCCGACGCGGGGCGCGCGCGGACGTCGATCGCACAGCTTCGCCGGTGACGCGGTCAGCGTCGCGCTCGTCGGCCCCGCCGACGTGGGCGGCCCTCCGGCTCGACCTCGAGGGGGGAGCCACGCACGATGAGGCCCAGGATCAACGCGACCCCCACCACGAGCAGTCCGATGCCGAGCAGCCAGAAGGCCAGTGGCGTGTCGATCCCGTCGGTCAACCACTTGAAGTTCATGCCGAAGAACCCGGTGACGAACGTGAGAGGCAGGAAGATCGTCGCCACGACGGTGAGCAGGTAGATCGTCGCGTTCAGTCGCAGATCGATGACGGTCGCCAGCGCGTCTGCGGATGCGTCGATGCCCTCGACCAGGTGGTTTACCTGGCCGCCCAGCAGGTTGAAGTAGCGCTCCTCGTCGGCTTCGCGATCCTCGATACGCCCGAGCTCTAAGCCGATGCGCTCGAAGAGGCCGCGTTGCGGCGCCACCCCGCGCCGCATCCTCGAGAGCCGCGACGAGATCGCACGCAGGGTCCCCATCCGGACGCGTCCCGCGCTCAGGGTGGTCGAGCGCTCCGCCAGGCGGTCGAGCGCGAGCTCGACCTCGTAGAGCGCGTCGAACGACGTTGCGACCATCGCCTGGGCGACCTCGAAGACCGTGTGTCGACCGCCGCGCTCCTCGAGCAGATAGGGCGCGAGCCGGGTCGGTAGCGAGAAGGCGTCCTCGTGCACGGTCAGGACGTAGTCACGAGCGACCAGGAGGTGGACCTCGACCGCCCGCAGGCGCTCCAGCGTGTCCGTTTTCGTACCCGACGACTCGAGGTAGCACGTGGACGGAAACACGACCACGCCCTCGCCCGCGAACAGCTTGCGCGCGCGTGGTCCGCGATCTCCGAAAGCCAGCAGGGCCCGCACCGCGCCGTCGGGGATACCCAACCCGTCGCGCAGATCATCGGGGCCGGTCTCGCCGGACGAGGCGTCGATCCAGACGAAGCGTCCCTCCCCCCGCAGCGCCTCGATCGAGCTTCGGGCGGACGCATCGAGACCTTCGACGAAATCGGACACCACCGTGAGATTAGGGACCGGGGACTGAGCTAGGGCATTGCCCAGACGTCCAAGAAGACGCCGCTGATCGCCCCGCCCCAGGAAGCCATCGGCGAGCGCGCCCACTCGGAGATCTTGTAGCCGCTGGCGGCCGTGATCGCACGCAGGGGTAGGCCAGGCAGGTGATGCGAATGGATTGCCCACGGCGCGCGATTTCCACGGACGGGGCGTCTTGTGGGACGCTTAGCGGGCCGTCGGCCACTGTCAGGGCGTGACATGCCAAGCGTGACCGAGAAAGGTGTGCCAGGCAGCCGGGCGCGCTCCGGAGGGTCGGCTGCGCGCGGCGGGTTGGTGCAGCGGGCGGCCCTGTTCGAGCGGCTCTCGGGCGCGGACGCTGGCGGCGTGATGGTGCTCTGCGCGCCGGCCGGGAGCGGCAAGACGGTGCTGTTGCGCTCGTGGGTCGAGGCTATGGGGCTCGGGGACCGGGTGGGATGGGTGTCGGTGGAGCGGGGCGAGCAGGATGCGCAGCGGTTTTGGCGCGCGGTCATCGACGCGCTTGCCGGAGCGGTCGACACGGTCCAGCCGGTCGATCCGGCGCCGACGTTCCAGGGGGAGGCGGTGGTCGAGCAGCTGCTGGCCGACCTCGGCTCGCTGGAGCAGCCGGTCGTGCTCGTGATCGACGACCTGCACGAGTTGCGCTCGGTCGACGCGCTCGCCTGGCTCGACCGGTTCCTCGCCCGGCTGCCGGCACGGCTGCAGGTCGTGCTGGCAACCCGCGAGACACCGCAACTCGCCCTCCACCGCCGGCGGCTGGCCGGGGAGCTGACCGAGCTTCGCGGCAGCGACCTGCGCTTCTCCCAACAGGAGACGAAGGATCTGCTTGCGGCCGCGGGGGTTGCGCTTTCGGACGAGGCGTTGGCGCGCCTCGACGAGCGCACCGAGGGATGGGCGGCGGGCTTGCGTCTGGCGGCGATATCGCTCGCCGGGCATCCCGAGCCGGAGCGCTTCGTCAGCGAGTTCTCCGGGAGCGAGCGGACCGTGGCCGGCTATCTGCTGGCCGAGGTGCTCGAGCGCCAGCCGGCCGAGGTGCGGGATCTACTCCTGCACACTTCGGTGGTGGACCGCGTGTGCGGGCCGTTGGCCGACCATCTCACCGGCCGCTCTGGCTCGGAGGCGCTGCTGCAGGAGCTCGAGGACGCCAACGCGTTCGTGACCTCGCTCGACGTCGGGCGGACGTGGTTTCGCTACCACCACCTGTTCGCCGACCTGCTGCAGCTCGAGCTGCGGCGCACCTCGCCCGCGACGGTCGTCTCGCTGCACCGGGCGGCCGCCGAGTGGTACGAGCAGGAGGGTTTCGTCGTGGAGGCGATCCGGCACGCGCAGGCGGCGCGCGACTGGCCGCTGGCGTCGCGCCTGCTGTCCGACAACCACCTCGACCTGACCCTCGACGGCCGCACGGGCGAGGTGCGCGAGCTGTTCCACGCCTTCCCCGGTGACGTGGCGGCCCGTGACGCGGAGGTGGCGCTGGTGTTCGCCGCCGCTCGCTTGCTGGAAGGCCAACCGGAGGAGAGCGCCGAGTACCTGCGCCTCGCTGAGCGGCTGGCCGACGGGGTTGCAGGCGAGCGCCGGCCGCACTTCGACGTGGTCCTGGCCGTGGTCACGCTCGTGGTCGCGCGCTGGCGCGGCGACCTCGAGACCGTCCTACGGGCAATGCCCGCGATGGAGGCGGCGCTGGCCGCGGAGCCCCCGGGTGACCGGGCGGTCGGCCACGAGCTCCGGGCAGTCGCCCTGCAGAACCTCGGGGTCGCGGAGCTGTGGTCCTCGCGGGTCGAAGAGGCTCGGGGTCACCTCGAGGAGGCGCTGGCGCTCGCGCGCCGCGCGCGTCGGCCGTGGCTCGAGATCAGCCCTCTGGGGCATCTCGCCGTCGCCGGACCGCGGACCGGGCGTTCGTTGTCGGAAGGGTTGCGACTGAGTCAGGAGGCGATGCTGATCGCCGACGCGCACGGCTGGAACGACGATCCGATCGTCGTGACCCCCCTGGCCACGGGGGCGCGGGCCCTCCTGTGGCTGGGCCGGCTCGGGGAGGCCGAGCAATGGATCGAGCGGGCCGAGCGGACGCTGCAGCCGGACGGGGAGCCCGGCACCGAGCTGATCGTGGACCACGCACATGGTCTCCTTCGGCTTGCCCAGGGCCGGTTCGACGAGGCCGTTACCGCGCTGCGCGCCGAGCTGCGCATGCAGGCGCTACTGGCCGGCGAGCACGCGTTCGCGGTGGCGGGGCGGGCCCGCTTGATCCAGGCTCAGGCACGGATGGGCGAGCTCGCCCCCGCGCGCGCCGCGCTTGCGGGCCTCGGCGAGCGAGAGCGCGGCGCGCCCGAGATGCGCCTGGCTGCCGCGATGGTCGATCTCGTCGACGGCGAGCCGGAGCAGGCGATCGACGCGGTCGCTCTCTTGGTCGACGGCGGCGCCCCCGCGATCGTCCCCGCCTCCCCGGCCGTGGAGGCGCAGGTCATCGACGCCCTGGCTCGCGAACGACTCGGTGACCAGCGGGCGGCCGAGGCGTCGCTGGAGCGCGCGCTCGACCTCGCCGAGCCAGAGGGAATCGTCCTGCCCTTCGTGCTCGTCGACGTTCGAGACCTGCTCGAACGGCTGCGCCCGGATCACACGGCGCACGCCACGTTGCGGCAGACGATCCTCGACGTGCTCGCCGGCTCCGCCCCCAGCTCGGGCGGTACGCCCGCCGGGCTGCGCGATGAGCTCAGCGAGGCCGAGCTCCGAGTGGTCCGCTACCTGCCCACCAACCTCCGCGCGTCCGACATCGCCGCCGAGCTGTTCGTGTCGACGAACACGATCCGGACGCACCTGCGGCACATCTACGCCAAGCTCGACGCGCACGGCCGTGCCCAAGCGGTCGACCGTGCGCGCGAGCTCGGCCTGCTGGGACCATCTCGCCGGCCGCTCTAGCGGAGGCTCCGAATCTGAAAGGCGCGGACGATGTCGGTGACGCCCTTCGTCAACGCCCAGATGCCGACGAAGATCAGCAGCGTGTAGGCGCGCTCCACGAAGAACTGGCCGCTGGCCCAGAACGCGAGCACGACCATGAGGATGGCTCCGATGAGGGTCAGCCACCAGTAGGGATTGAACGGCCGCTCGGCGAACGCCTGCACCATCCACTGCACGCCGATGAGCAGGAAGATGAAGCCGAGGATGTCGGCCAGGCCGGCGAAGGTGTCGACTGGGTCGACGAGCGCGACGATCCCGCCCGCGGTCAGCAGGACACCGAAGATGGCCCACAGCCAGCGGGCCGTCGGAGCCACGGCCGCGAGCACGAACTGCTCCGCCGCGAACACCAGCAGGAGCAGCCCGGTCAGCACGCCGACGGTGACCACCGAGGCGTGGTTGAACTTGAGCACGACGAGCGCGACGACGACCCAGAACACGCCGATCGCCAGCTCGGCGCCCCAATAGCGCGAGAGGAACCGACCGATCACATCGGGGGTCGCGAAGGGAGACGCCGGCAGGCCGCTAAGCCGCTCATTGACCTCGGGGACGGTTTGCACGGTGTTTTCCATGGTTTCGCTCCTTGCGTTAGAGCGGTCGAACCGGCGGCCGCCGGAAGGCGGCCGTTCGGGCGACCGCGTTTGGTGATCAGCCGTCCATGCCGGCCGTGATCACCTCGATCTTGTTCGTGATGCCGCCCACGCCCGACAGCCGGCGAACGGCCTCGAACGCCGCGTCGCTCTCGTCCTGGTGGGCAACCACTCCCGTCAGGGTCAGCCAGCCGTCGGCGACGCTGACGTCGATGCGCTCGTCGGGCGCGACAGGGCTCGACATGAGCGCCTGCAGTGCCGCGCCGCGCGTCTCGTTGTCCGGCCGGCGATTGCGGGGATCGACCCGCAGCTCGTTCTCGACCGAGCGGACTCCCGGTACCGACCTGGCGGCCTCGACCGCTGCCCGGACCTGCCGGACGCTGTCGACCGTCCCGCGCAGCGTCACGGTGTCCGCTCGCGCGGCGACCGCGACCTCGGCCGGGTGGGCGATACGCGGGTCGCGCTCGAGCGCGACCCGTATCTCGTGAGTCTTGACGTCATCGATGGACATGACCGCGTGCACCTCGCAGGCCCTCACGCGCTCGTGGTCGGGGCCTTCTCGCCGCCGCCGAGCTTGGCCTTGAGCTCCTCGACCTTGGCGTGGACCTTCTCCTTCTGCTGCTGCTGGCGCGCCTGCCGCAGCTCCTTGCGCGCCTGGCGCTTGGCCTCGCGCTGGGCCTCTTCCGCGGCCGCCAACTCCGCCTCGACGTCGTACTCGGCGCGCCGCAGCACGGTGCCGCCGAGCTCGGACATCGCGAGGTCGACGGCCTCCGGGGTCTGCTCGCCCACGCGGGCCAGCAGCGCGGTGTGCTCGGGCCGGACGGTCTTGGAGATCTCGCCCAGGACCGAGTCGGTCTGGTCCATCTCGTCGAGGTCGTACAACGACCCGACAAGCAGCCCGGTGGCACCGCCGACCAGCACGCCGAGCGGCCCCCCGATGACGCCGACCAGCAGGCCGATGAGGCCGCCGCCGGCGGTTCCCATGAACTCCTCGGACCCGATTTGGTCCTTCTGCACGACCTGGCCGTCCGCGGTGCGGACGACGACGGCCGCCTCGCCGATCTCCACCTGGCCTTGCGCGTCGAGCTCCTTGAGCTTGGTCAGCGCGGCGTAGGCGTTGTTGTCGTCGTCGAAGGAGACCGCGATCACGCTGTCAGTCCCCGTCATTGCGTCCGTCATGGTGTCCTCCTGTCGGTTGTCGGTCTGGACACCGAGCAGGGTGCGGGTGAGATGGGTGAGCCGTCATCGTCTGTTTTCGACGATTGCGGGGGCGGCTGGACCACCACCGCCGCCACGAGGGGCTCCCGAGCGAGCAGCCGCCGCGGCGTCGACCGCGTCGTGCTCGGCTCGGCGCCGGTCACGCACACCGGGTGATGACGACGACTCACCGAACAGGGGGGTTTGATGGCGACCCATGAGCGAATTCAGGCACGAGGAGAAGGAGCTCTGTCACGCCGCCAGGCCGCAGAGTGCCTGACCGACATCGCCTACGCGCGCACCATGGCCCCGCCGCTCGAGCTGAGGATCGGCAGGCACCAGATCGGCGTTCCCATCCCCGACGAGCTGCTCCTGGTGGGTGAGTGACCTCAGAAGGGGAGCGCATCCGGCTCGACCTGGACCTGAGCTGGCCGCTCGCTGCTTCGAGTGCGCGGCCGCTCGTTAGCCGTCCACCGCGGCGATGCGAGCCCGCCTGGCGGCGGTCAGCTCTCTGGCGACGATCTGCAGCGCGGCTGCGATCGGCACGCCGATGATGGCCCCGATCAGTCCAAACAGCGCCCCGAACGCGAGAACGCTGGCTAGCACGGTGAAGCCGGAGACCTGGGCCGCCCTTCCGATGATCGTCGGCTGCAGGACGTAGTTCTCGACCAGCTGGTAGACGACGATCACGATCACGAACGCGACCAGGGCGCCAAGGCTGACCGACAGCGCGACGAGCCCGATGATGACGCCGGCGATCGTCGCCCCGATGTTCGGGATGAGGTCGAGAATCCCCGCGACCACCGCCAGGGCAAGCGGGTACGGCAGGCCGAGGATCACCGCCGTGACGCCATAGACGGTCCCGCAGATCACCGAGATGGCCAGGTTGCCGAGCATGTACCGCGAAGTCGTGGTGACGATCCGCTCCGCGACTTGCCCGAAGCGCTCCCGCTTGTCCGGATACATAAGGCTGCCGATCCAATCCCGGACGCGCGGCTCATCGATCAACCCGAACAGCGTCAGGAAAAGGACCGAGAAGACGAGCGTCACCGCCCCGAGGGCGGAGACGCCGACATGGGCGACGCCGCCCGACAGCTTGCCCACACCACCGGTGATGTCGCCCACGTGCTGCTTGAGCGTGTCGAACACACTGCTCCCGCCGTTGACGAAATGGCCCAGACCGCTGTGCCGGACCTTGTCCACGATCTGCGGCAGGTGGTCGCCGAACGAGCTCACCGCGCCGCTGATCGCCTGCACGAACACCAGCACGACGGCGCCGATGAAGCCCAGGATCGCCAGTACGAGCAGCGTGGCGCACAGCCCACGGCTCCACCCCGACCGCCGCTCGATCGCGGTGACCACCGGCGAGAACACGGCGACGCTGAAGACGGAGACGAAGAGCACGAGCAGGGCGTCCGCCATCGACACCAGTGCCCAGGCAATGGCAACCACGCCGGCCAGCGCCAGGATCGTCCGGATCGAGATCGAGACCACGACGTCCCGGCGACCGGCATCGGCCGCCCCGGCGGACGGCTCGGCTGCGGTCACCTGCGCTTGCTGCACGCCCCGGAGCATCGGGCCGCCGGCGATGACCTGTCATCACGCAAACTCGGTGATTGAGCGTCCAGCGGCGACCCTCTCTGGGCGCCGTGACGAGGTGGTCCAGGGTTCGAGGCCGCCGACCGGGACCGTGCCTCGGCGCTGCGTGCGCAGGGGCGCTTCTTCTGGCCGAACGTTTCCCTCGGCGAGATGAGCCGCGACGACCTGGTCGAAGCGCTGGGTGTTTCGAGCACGCCCTTCGCGTGCTGACCGGTTCAGGCGACGCGCTCGCCTCACGGCGGTCCCGCGCCGACCGGAACTCCGTTGTCTTCACCGTCCGTTGCTATATGTCGAGTCGGAGGCGCCAGCCGATGGCTCCGAGCGCTTCTCGCGAGGACGAGCACGAGCGGGATGACGACGTCGACGAGCGCCCAGCGGTCGCGCAGCGCCTGAGCGACGTCGGCTCGGATCAGCCTCCGTTCCTGTGAGACCCCGTCCCAAGGAGCTCCGGCGTAGACGTGCGCCAGCCTGAAGACAACCGCGGTCACCAAGACGACCACAGCAACGCGCTCGGCGTCGGAAGCACCGCAGTCCCCCGAGACCACCATCACCGCCGCCGCGAGGATCAGGCCATACACCGCCTCCATCGCGCTTCCGCTCGTGCGGACGACGAGCGGGCGCCACCCCGGACGGGAGCTGGTCGAGGCGCTTATCGCACCTGTTCTCCCGCGGCCGGCCTCGGCGAGCGCGTCGTCGCTCAGCGCGAGTCCGGGTGGACGGACGCGTTCGATCGACCGCGGAAGACGAGAAAGAGGCCGATGGACAGGCCGACGCCCCCTGCCGCCATCAGGATGATCCCCACGATGTGCAGGTTGATGCCCGCCACGTGCGCGGTGACCGCCCACTTGAGGACCGCGCCGACGGCGATGAAGAACAGGCTCCAGCTGATGATTGTCATGTTGGGTGTCCGGGTCGAGAGTGGAATGCAGTGTTCTGACGGGTCATGGTGCTCCGCGAAGTGGTGATCACGCATCACCCAAAGTGCGTGATGACGCTCGTGACATCGCCTACGCCCAGCACGGCGAGCGGCGCAACACCGCCGGCGAGCCCATCGTCCAGCATCTGGAGCGGGTGGCTGCCCTCGGTGCCCGCTGAGGCCAAGACCGTCGCCTACCTGCGTCATTGGCGGAATCACGCAAACGGGGTGACGACGGCTCACCCGTCCAGGGCGCACACTGACGGCACCATCCAACTCAAGGAGGACACCCATGTCGGCATCTGACAGGTTCGAGAGGCTTGGCGTCCAGATCGATCAGGCTGTGGCCGAGGTCAAGGCGGCGGCGTCGCAGGACAAGGCGAAGTTGCAGGCCAATGTCGACGCGGCGCGCAAGAAGGCCGATGAGCAGTCCGCCCAGCTGCGCGCGCACGCGCAGGAGACCAAGGAGGGCGCCGAGTCGCGTTGGCAGCAGGTCCAGGGCGATTGGGATGCGCACATCCGGACGATTCGGCAGCGCATGGATGAGAAGAAGGCGGCGCTCGACCGCAAGGACGCCGAGCGTGAGGCCGAGTGGGCCGAGGCGGACGCGGAGGACGCGGTCGACTTCGCTGCTGCGGCGATCGAGGAGGCCGAGTACGCAGTCCTCGACGCGAAGCTGGCGCGGATGAATGCCGACGCCGTGGCCGCCGCGTCGTAGGTCGCCTGACGCGGGGCCATGGACGTGATGGACCAGGACCGCCATCGAGGCGCCTCAGGCGACGGACGCCAAGGCGTGGCGTCGGAGCCCGCTGCGCTATCGCAAGGCGCGGCGGGACCGTCGCCGTTCACGCCGATCGCGAACTACGCCTTCCTCTCCAACTGCCATACGGGCGCGCTCGTGGCCCCGGACGGCTCCGTCGACTGGCTGTGCGCGCCGCGCTTCGACTCGCCGAGCGTGTTCGGCGCGCTGCTCGACCGCGGCGCGGGCACCTTCCGCTTCGGTCCGTTCGGCATCAACGTTCCCGGGGACAGGATCTACGAGCCGGGAACCAACTCGCTGGTCACGTCGTGGAGGACGTCCACGGGTTGGGCAGTCGTGCGCGACGCGCTGACCATGGGCCCGCGCCGTGGGAAGGACACGGTCACACCCCACACGCGACCACCGGCCGACGAGGACGCCGACCACGCGCTGGTGCGGACCGCCGAGTGCATCGACGGCATGGTCGAGATCGACCTCGTATGCGAGCCGGCGTTCGACTACGGCCGCGTTCCGGGCGAGTGGACGCTGAGCGAGGACGAGCACCGGGCCGAGGCAACCGGGGCCGGTCAGCCCCTGGTGCTGCAGACCGACATGCTGCTCGGCATCGAGGCCGGAAGGGCTCGGGCGCGTCACGTGCTGCGCGCCGGCGAGACCGTCTACTGCGCGCTCGCTTGGAGCGACCAAGCACGCGTTCCGACCACCAACGACGAGGCTCTCGCGCAGCTCGAGGCGACAACAAGGTTCTGGCGCGACTGGCTTGCGCGCGCGGCGATCCCCGACCACGAGCTCGGGCCGCTGATCCAGCGGTCGGCGCTGGCGATCAAGGGCCTGACCTACATGCCGACCGGGGCCACGGTCGCCGCGCTCACGAGCTCGCTGCCCGAGACGCCCGGCGGCGAGCGGAACTGGGACTACCGCTACAGCTGGATCCGCGACTCGACCTTCCTCCTGCGGGCGTTGCACTACCTGCTCCTGGACTGGGAAGCCGACGAGTTCATGCAGTTCATGGCCGACCTGCAACGCAACGACGACGGCGGGCTTCAGATCATGTACGGCATCGATGGGCGCCGGGACCTGACCGAGTCGGTCCGCGATGACCTGTCCGGCTACGGCGGCGCGCGTCCCGTCCGCGTCGGCAACGGCGCCTTCGACCAGCGGCAAAACGACGTCTTCGGTGCCGCCCTGGACTCCGTCCTGCTGCACAGCCGTCGCAGCCAGCGTCTCCCGCGGCGCCTGTGGCCGCTCGTGCAGGCCCAGGCCGAATGCGCGGAAGCGGTATGGCGTCAACCCGACCAAGGCATCTGGGAGGCCCGCGGCACGCCGCAGCACTACGTCTCGTCGAAGCTCATGTGCTGGGTCGCGCTCGACCGCGCGGCCCAACTCGCGCACATCCGCGGCGAGACCGACCTCGCCGCCAGCTGGGCGCAGACCGCCGCGGACATCAAGTCCGACATCCTCGAGCACGGGCTCGACGAGCGCGGCGTGCTGCGCCAGCACTATGAGACCGACGCGCTCGACGCCTCGACGCTTCTGGCAGCCATTTTCGGATTCCTCCCCCGCGACGACCCACGGCTCCGCGCCACCGTGCTCGCGATCGCCGGCGAGCTGACGGAGAACGGATTCGTCTTGCGCTACCGCACCGAAGAGACCGACGACGGACTGTCCGGCAAGGAAGGGACCTTCCTGATCTGCTCGTTCTGGCTGGTCTCCGCGCTAGCGATCATCGGCGAGATGCAGCCGGCAAGAGCGCTGATGGAGCGCCTCGTAAAGGCCGCATCCCCGCTTGGACTGTACGCGGAGGAATACGACGTCGAGACAGGCAGACACCTGGGCAACTTCCCACAGGCCTTCTCGCACCTCGCGCTGGTGGAGGCAGCCGCGCGAATCGTCGTCGCAGAAGGCCTGGAAGAACTGGCCGGCTGAACTCCAAGACATGCCGGCGCGACTGAGTCGATCAGCTTCACCGCCCAGGACGCTGCCCGCCCGTTTCTGACCTACAGCGAACCCATGGCCGCCGAGCGGGACGTCCTGCCCCGGCGCGGAGCCTTCGACGGGTTGGGGGTCGGGCAATCCCGCTTCAATACGGTGAGTCGGGCGCTAGATGGGAACCGCATGGAGCTCGGCCACCAGGGCCGAGTGGTCCGAGAGGCCGTCGTCGCGCCAGTCGTGCCGGTAGTCGCAAGCGGCGACGTCGACCCGGCTCGAGACGACGAGGTGGTCGAGCCGGTAGCCGCCCCCGTTGGGCCAGGTCCAGGTCGGCTCGCGCTCGCCATAGCCGTGTAGCGCCCGAAAGGCGTCGCGGAACCCGGCCGGCCCCAAGCCACGCAGGAGTGCCAGCTCGGCGGCGTCCCACCGCGCGCCGCGCTCGGGGCGCAGTACACCACGCGAGCTACGGGCGAAGGTCCATAGCGTGCCGTCGGGGTGCTCGCGGCGCGGCGTGTTGAGGTCGCCGCACACGACCCAGGGGCGGTCAGGCACCGCGTTGAGATACTGCCACAGCGCCTCGTGCGTCTGGACCTTGACCAGGCCGGGGCGCTGCGAGACCGGCGAGTGCACCACGCACACGTCGAGCGGCCTGGGCGCGAGGACCCGCGCGGCCACCACCCGCTCCGGCCACGGCACCGGGGGCTGCCCAAGGGCCTCGAGCGGCTCGCGCGCGGCCAGCAGCACCGACAGCCCGCGACGTCCGGCCGGGAAGCCGGCCAGTTCGGCCCCGGTCAGGACGTGCTCGAGGCCTGCCGTGGCCAGCGCGGAGCGCCAGGCGTCCAACGTCGCGCGCGTGACCTCCTGAAGCGCGACCAGGTTCGGGCGCACCGAGGCCACGCGAGCGGCCTGCTCGGCCTGCCGCCGCACCCGCCCGGCGACATTCCAGGAGACGAGCCGCACCCGCCCACCCTAGGCGTACCACCTCACCGACGCCGGGGTCGCCTCCTACCCTCCGCCCATGGCCGAGCTCGTCCCGCATCCCCTCAAGCCCGCGCTCTACGTCTGCCACATCGACAGTGGCGGCCCGCCCGTGCACGCCTGTCGCGCGGCCCAGGACGCGCTGCACGATGCCGGCATCGATTTCGACAAGGTCGTATACGCGCGCAACCGGCCCTTCGGCCTGTTCACGAGCGGCCGCCGGCCCGAGCTCAAGGCCGCCAGCGGCCAGGAGAAGCTTCCCACCCTCCAGCTCCCCGGCGGCACCTGGGTCAACGGCAGCCGCGCCATCAAGGCCTGGGCGCGCGAGCAGGTCGCCGCGGCCCGTTAGTCAGACACCGGCTCGGCCTCGAGCCGCCCGTCGGCCTGCACGAAGGCCTCGTGGTTGCGCGCGTTCTGTCGCTGACCCTCTACGGCCCCGCTCGGTACCTGGTGCCGAACCCGATCGACCGCTATGCGATCGAGGACCGTCCGCCCGGACTCCGCTACAGGCCCGTGCGCATCGTCGTCTCGGACGCCCCGCGGGGCCGGTTCCTGCTCTACCTGCGGCTCGACGAGCCCGAGCGCGTCGTTGCCGCCGGGCGCTGGACGACCCCCACGGTCACCCGGAAGCGCTGAGTCAGCGTGGCCCCTACTTCGACCGCCCCTCGTCGAGCGTGCGCTCGAGCGCCTCCATCAGGTCGGCGGCGGGCGAGGGCTGGCGGGACGGCTCGGGCACCGCGATCTTCTTCCGCTTGCGCTCGGCGTCGATGACGCGCCGCACGCGGGCGCGGTAGCAGTCGTCGTAGCGCTCGGGATCCCAGTCGGTCGACAGCTCCTCGATCACCGCCACGGCGCCATCGACCTGCTTTTTGGTCGGCTTCTTCTTCCCGCCGTTCGGCACCGGCTTGGTCGGCCGCACCTCGTCGGCAAAGCGCATCGTCGTTAGCGCCAGTGCGCCGTCTCGGGAGCGCACGAGCGCCAGGTACTCCTTGGTGCGCATGACGAAGCGGCCGAGCGCGGCACGCTCGCTGCGCGCCAGCGCTTCGACGAGCAGGCCGTAAGCGCGCAGCGTTCCCTCGCTGTCGCCCGCGGGCACGAGGAGGTACGGGTAGTCGAAGGAGATCGGGTCGACGTCCGCCAGGTCGACGAAGGCCTCGATGTCGATCGTGCGCGTTTTGCGCGGCTGGACCGAGCCGAGCTCGTCGTCGGTGACGATCACCCCTCCGGCTCGCGTTCCGCCTCCTATTAGGCGACCGCCCGCTGCGGTTTGCGCATGTCATCGGTCATGCACTGACCGCACGCTTGCAGCGTACTCGGCGCGTATTGCGCCGCCACCGCTCGAGCACCCGCGGCGTGTCCGCGAACCCGCAGAGGTAGAGCGACGGCGCTGGCGAGCCACGGCTAGGGCCACGGGCGCGACGAGCGGCGCCGCCACGCCGCGAAACGACGCGGGGCCGGCTTGCAGGCCGTGGCCTCGTCACCCGACGACGTCGCCGTTGGCTCAGCCCTCCTCGGGCGGCAGCTCGATGAAGTTGTCCGCCCGGCGGCTGAACACGCCGCGGCGGATCCCCGCCTCCAGCGCCGCGTGGAAGGCGCCGGGCTCCCAGTCGCGAGCTCCCGACATCTCCTCCAGCCGGTCGGTCTCCAGGACGCGGTACTCGGCCAGGGCGTCCCGCAGCGAGCGGATCTCGGCCTCGAGGATCGCCTCGTCACGGGCCGCCGATTCCCGAGGCGGGTCGTCGTCCCATTGCTGCGACTTGTCGTCCATCGCGCGGAATCTACCCGGCAGCGCTGGGTGCGACGAGCATGCTCCGGGTGTTGTTTTTGGGCTTGGTCCTAGGCCCTGACGCCGCCGCCGCCGTCCTTGGCGCCGACCCCACCGGCACACCGTTGCGCGGCCTGCGGCGGTTCGTCGACGCGCACCTGCAATACCGCCAACGAGCGCGCGCGTGGGGCGGGTGATCTACGGGGACCCGCTCGAGCGAGGCGGCATCGCGGCCGCGCTGGACGACGACGCGAGCGAGCACGGCGCCGCCGTAAGGCCGCCTGCCTCTCCCGCTCGCGCTCTCCCGCAGTGACGCGATGGCTTCGCGCAGCGCCTTCGTATCCGCTTTCAGCCGTGCGGCACTGCTCGGCCGTGCCAGCACACGTTCACCACCGTGCTGGTCAGCTCGATCCGGCGGTTCGGGGCGCCGCGGTCGCCAGGGCGGTCGGCGGGTCGAGGTCCTCGTAAAGCTGCCGGTCGATAATGGCAAACCGACGCACACCCGAGCCCCCCGCCGCGGCGGCCAATCCCGATCAGTGTCATGTCAGCCTCCGCCGGCAGTTCGATTCCAACTCGCATGCGGTGCATCGTCAACGAGTCTCGCGGCCTGTCGTGAAGGAAAGGGGACGTCGCGGTCTCTCAATGTATGCCGAGAGCCGACTCGCGCCGGCGGATCGTTAGCCAGGTCAGCGCCATGGCCTCGATCGCCTCACTGCGCCGACGGACCAGACGATCGATTGCCGTTCCGGCCCCCACCTCGCGACGCTCTCGCGCAGATGCTCGAAGACCCGAGGGACGCATGCGCCACACCCCGTCACGAGGCCGGCCTCGGGCGGTCGTCCGCAGCGATAAACGGTCGCGACAGTCCTCAGGAGCGCTTCAGCTCCTGTACGGCCCAACCGTTTCCGTCGGCATCCTCGAAGAAGCAGAAGCGCGAGCCCGGAGAGCCCTCGGGCCCGAGCTGTTGCACATCGCCGACCGGAACGCCGCGACCGACGAGCGCCTCGCGGACGACGTCGATGTCGTCGACCACGAGCTGGACACCCTTGACCGAACCCGGCTCACCGAGCGGCAGGCCCTCGCCGATCACGACCGAGCATGCCGAGCCCGGCGGGGTCATCTGTACCACCCGCATCCGCTCGTTTGGGCGGATGTCGTGGTCGAGGTGGAAGCCCACCTTCTCGGTGTAGAAGACCTTTGCCGCGTCGACGTCAACGACTGGGATCGGAACGACTTCGAGCTTCAGATCCATGCTGCGTCCTTTCGGCGAGGCGCTCTGCGATAGGTCGTGCTCCTCAGCGTCTCGGTCGAGGGCAACCGGCCGCCGCGCCTGAGCATACGGCCCCCCGGGTTATTGCCCGTCGGGGGGCGTACACCAGTTCCGCCTCGCCGCCGTCAAGCGGTATCAACAAGGCGCGATCTGTGCAAGGCACAACCGCTGGTGCGAGACGCTCGCAAATCGCCCGATCCGCTTGCGGTAGCCGCGTTCGCGGAAACGCCCCCTTCTATCGACAAGATCAAGCCCACTCCCCGCCGGGACATTGCGCCCGTCGGCTCAGCCTCGGACGTCGTTCAGCCACGCCTGTCCTGACCAGTACCGCTCCCGAGCGGCGCCGGCGGGATCGGGATACCAACCGGCCGGTGGCAGGTCGCCGGTCGCGGCACCGGTCGCAGCTCGGGATCCGTGCTCCGTCGCACGCCCGACATCGGCAGGTTGCCGCTCGGACAGCACCTCCTGCGGGCGAGGACTGACCGGGTCGGATGGGGCCGGAGCAACAGCACCAGTGTCGGGGTGGCCGACGAAGTGCGCCGCGCTGCCGATGCCGGCTCGGCGCTCGAGCTTGAGCTGCAGGTTCACCGAGTCGGCGGCTGCCAGGACAGCACCCGCGGTCATGAGGAGAGCGCCGCCGACCAAGACCCAGAAACCGACTTCGTAGGCGTCATATTCCACGGCGCCTACCGGAAATGTCTCGCCGAGCAGGAAGGCGGAGATCACCGCCGCCAATCCGAGCAGCAGCCAGCGCTTGATTATCAGGCTGACCACGGCCAAGGCGACGGCGATGGCCGCCACGGCCGTGAGGATGATCGGATATCGCGTCGTCTGCTGCCAGATCGAGTTGTCGCTGACCGAGTCGTACGTGAGAAATTGGCTCACGATGACGGCTACGCCGCCAGCAACGACTATCGCTATACCGATTACTTTCACGGCTTTTGACCCTCCGGAGCCGGAATCTCAGGTGGCGGAAAGTCGGGAACGGGAACGTGGGGAGGAGGAAAGGCCGGATGAGCAACTTGGTCGCCCTGCGAACTTGGCGGTGGAAACGCAGCCAGCGGCCGAGGCGCTTCTGGTCGTGCCGGATCGCCGGAGGCACGCGGCGGTTGGCCGAAAGCCGATCCAGCCACCGCATGCGCTGTGATACCGAACGCATCGACGCCCTGGCGGTGTGGCGACCCCACCCAAAGCTCGTCGAGCTGATGGGCTTGGGTCGGGCCCAGCGCGGCGCAGAACCGACGCCAGGTCTCGAGGTCGTGCAACCGACCGTACATCAGCAGATTCACGTAGCGGTTGATCACGTGGGGATCTGGCGAGAGGAACTGAGCAAATCGCGGAAGCAGCCTCTCTTTGACGAGGCAGGCCTGCGGAAGGACACCGCCAAGCGGCATCTCGGGGGCGAGTTCCTTTCCGACCAGCAGGCGGCCGGTCGCTTCGAGCGCCGCGTCGAGGCTGCCGCAGCACGCAAGGCCGATCTGGTCTCCCGTGTAGGCCGTCGATCGGTAATAGGGGAGGACAAACGGCTTGGCGAACTGAAGCGCATTCGCTGCGCCCACCATCACGAGCAGCACGTCCAAGCGGTAGTGCCGTGCCTTCAGCGCACCGATGTGCCGCGCGATGAGAAAGCGCAGCTGCGCTCGGTTCGGCAAAGCGAGGAGCTCAGCGGTCAGGCCTCCCTCGATGAGGATGACGTGCGTACCGAGGTACGTCATCAACCCGACGGAAGGCTCGCTCTTATGGACGACATGGACGTCGATCCGGCGCCGGTAGTCCAGCTGCCGGCAGACATCCTCCACCAGTGCATGAAGGTCGGGAAAGCTCATAGGCGTAACCTTCACCGAGTTCCCGAGCAGTCTGGCTCGCGCGATCTGTACAGCCCACCACACCGATCCGACGGTAAGCCCGATGAGAATTAGTGCGAACACGAATGTGGCTGCGCCAGCTGCCAAGAGGAGCCCTAGAACCAGGAGGAGGAAGGCAGCTGAGCCGACGGCGGCCACGATAAAGCGCCATGCCTCTCCGGGATAGGTCAACGACTTGATAGACGCCACTGGTCACGCTCCGCTGCGACGTATTGATGAGACGCAATAACCATCGAGGCCCCCCGATACAAGCAAGACGAGGGCAGCTCAACATCAACTCCGATTGATCTCCCGCTCAATCGACGTGAGCCGCTCGAACATCATCTCGCAATCGACACTCTCCGATCGATAGCGTACGCCCCTGCGGTGGCTGACACAAGATGGCGAGTGAGAGACAACTCACACTCGCTGCCATACGTCGGCTGCACACGACGCAGGTTGTCCGCGACGTCGACGTATCGAAGGCCGGGTCGCGCGCGTTGTGGAGGGACCTGCGGGTCTCGGCATCCCCTCGGGGCACGTTCTACGCGCCCCGAGGCTCGTCGAGTCGGATCTAGGAAGCGCGCTCCCAGCCCTTGCCGTTCTTTTTGACTTTTCCGTCCTTGGCCAGCTCGGGCAGAACCCGGTAGAGGTAGTTGGGAGTAATACCCATCTCCTTGGCCATCTCGGGAATAGTGATTCCAGGCTTGGCCTCAACCAGGGCCAGTGCCTGAGCCGAGCGGGTACCGCTCCCGCGAGGACGCCCGCGACGGCGCCCGTTGGTGCTGCGCCTAGAGCGAGCGCCAGCGGAGGTGCGACCGGACGAACTCGAAGCACCACCCCCACCGGCCAACTTCCGGACCATCCCTTCGAGCTGGTGATATTCATCGACCAGCGGCTTAAGTTCCTTCAGCCGCTTCGTAATCTGCTGGCGAACGTCGTCGGCTACTGACACGTTCCCGTCCTCCTAAACCGACAGTGGGACGTACAACGTTACCGCGCCTCGCG
>Ga0209382_10003695_pt1 | contig 21026 bp, 19 predicted proteins | sample SoiMetdeltSBSDD5_FD_187599 | JGI IMG/M metagenome (GOLD analysis project Ga0209382, IMG submission 187599) | Bulk soil microbial communities from a Populus tree surrounding site in Tennessee, USA - Soil MetaG P. deltoides SBSDD5 (SPAdes) (version 2) | ecosystem: Environmental > Terrestrial >... | reverse complement strand
CGCCGACATGGCCGATCCGCGGCCCCGTTACACGCATGGCTGGCGTGTCGGCAACACCGTCTACGTGGCCGGGCAGCTCGCGCTCGACAAGGCAGGCAAGCTCGTCGGGCCGAACGATATCGCCGCGCAGACACGCCAGATCTTCCAGAACATGGAGCGCATCTTGAAAGGCGGGGGTGCCTCCTTGCGCGACGTCGTGAAGGTCACCGTGTTCGTCACGGACATCCGTTACCGCGAACCATATGGCGAGATCCGCCAGGCATTCTTTCCCGCCAACCCGCCCGCCAGCACGCTCGTCCAGATCGCCGCGCTCGCGATCCCGGGAGCGCTGATCGAGATCGAGGCGGTGGCCGTCATCGACTGATCTGCCCTGGCCGTGATCGGGCCCTTCGTCGGCAGCATCGGGAGATGCCTGGCTGCGGGAGCGCTCTGTCTGATACTCGCCGCCTGCACCTTTTCCCGACCGCACTATGTCTCGCCGGACGTCAGCGTCGGCGAGCCGGCGTTCGTCCGCATGCTGGAGGCGCATACCGACGCGCCGCTGACGTCGGGAAATCGAGCGCAGGTCTTGCTGAACGGTGACGAGATCTTTCCGGCCATGCTCGCCGCGATCCGCGAGGCGAAGACCACGATCACCTTCGCCAACTTCGTCTACGAGAAGGGCGACATCGCGCGCGAGATGGCCGAGGCGCTGGCCGACCGCTGCCGGGCCGGCGTGGGCGTCAACGTGCTCCTCGACGCCATCGGCAGCAGCCGCATGCCGAAGGAGTACCGGCAGCTGATGCAGCGCGCGGGCTGTCATATCGCGTCCTACCACTCCATCAACCCGATGTCGATCAAGCGGTTCAACCATCGCAATCACCGGCGCATCCTGGTCGTCGACGGACGCATCGGCTTCACGGGCGGCACGGGCGTGGGCGACAAGTGGACGGGCGACGGACGTACCAAGGGGCGCTGGCGGCAGACCGACGTCCGCGTCGAAGGGCCGATCGTGCGTGACCTGCAGGCCGCCTTCGCCGAGAACTGGCGCGACACCACCGGCTTCATCCTGGGCGGCGACGCATACTTCCCGGCGATCGAGCCGCGAGGAAATCTCACCGTCCAGTCGATCAAGAGCTCGCAGGCGAGCGGTGCGGCCGCGGCCTACACACTCTTCCTGCTCGCCGTCGATTCCGCGCGCGCGTCGATCCTGATCACGAACCCGTACTTCGTTCCCGACGGCGCCTTGACCGACGCGCTGGTGCGGGCCGTGAAGCGCGGCGTGGCCGTGTCGATCATCACGGCCGGCGATGCCGACACGACGCTCGACCGCCTCGTGCGGCAGGCGAGCCAGGCGCACTTCGGCCGTGTGCTCGAGGCCGGCGCCAGAATTTACGAGTACGGTCCGGCGCTGCTGCACGCCAAGACGATGGTCGTCGATGGTCAGTGGGTCAGCATCGGCAGCGCCAACCTCGACAACCGTTCGTTCGCCCTGAACAACGAGCTGAACCTCGCGTTCCTCGACAAAGAACTCGCCGCGCGAATGACCGCGATCTTCCGCGACGATCTGGGATTCGCCAGAGAGGTGACGCACGAGGACTGGCAGCGCCACGGCTGGCGCAACTTCTTCTACCTGCCGCTGATTCCGCTTCGCGACCAGCTCTAGAGGGCATGTCGACGGGGCAGGGCGCCGCCGGTTGGCCGCCGGCTTGACAGGATCACGCGACCGGCCGACCATCGCCCAGCCTCATGGCGGACTCCTGGCTCCCGTTCGACGCGGCCGAGTACGAGCAACGGCAGGCGGCGCTGCGTGCCCAGATGGAGGAGCGGGACCTCGCCGCCGTCCTGCTGTCCGGCCCCGAGAATCAGTACTACCTCACCGGCTACGAGACCAGCGGGTTCCACTCCTTCCCGCAGATTCTGATCGTGCCGCGCTCCGGCCCGCCGCTGCTCGTCACGCGCCAGCTCGAAGAAGGCAACGCCGCCGCCGCCTACGCGCTCGCCTCCCGCGGCTATCGCGACGACGACAATCCGGCCGAGGTGCTCGGGCTGGCACTCTACGGCCTCGGGCTCGCCGAACGGACGCTCGGCGTCGAGAAAGCCGTGCCGTGGCTGACCGTGCATCTCTTCGAGGGGCTGCAGCGCGCGCTGCCGGGCGCGACGCTGGTCGATGTCTCCGGGCTGGTCGAGCTGATGCGCGCGGTGAAGTCGCCCGCGGAGCTCACCTACATGCGACAGGCGGCCGTCGCCGTGGCGGCGGGTATGCGCGCGGGACTGGCCGCGATCCGGGAGGGCGTCAACGAGCGCGAGATCGCTGCCGCCGTGTTTCCGGCCCGGATTCTCGCCGGCAGCCACTTCGTGCGGAACCCGACCTACATCACGGCGGGGCGGCGTTCGGCGCTCGCGCATGCGACCTGGCTGGACAAGACGCTCGTCGGCGGCGACGTCGTCTTCCTCGAGATGGGCGCCAACGTGCGTCACTACGACGCCGCGCTGATCCGCACCGGCATCGTGGGGCCGCCGAGCGAAGCGCTGCGGCGTGCGGCGGATGCGTCCCTCGCCGGATTGACGGCCGCCCTCGCGACCGTGCGCGGGGGCATTCCTGCATGCGAGGTGTATCGGGCCACGCGCGAGGCGATTGCCAAGGAAGGCTGCGAGCCGTTCTTCCTGCATCGCGCCGGCTATGGCATCGGAATCGAGTTCCTCACGTGGATCGAGCGAGGCGGGGTGAGTCTCGACGCCAGCTCGCAGACGATGCTCCAGCCGAACATGACCCTGCATCTCGTACCGTACCTGCTGGTGCCGGGGCTCGGCTCCGTGGGCTTCAGCGAGACCGTGTGCGTCACCGACACCGGCTGCGAGGTCCTCACGCAGTGTCCGCGCGCGCTGACGGAGGGCTGAGCTTCTGCGCGCGCCGCGGCGCGTCAAGAACAGCGCTCTGTGACTTCGGACTATCGCTGGGTGCGCTGGCGCTGGCCCGGTTGGCCCACGATCTCGGGCGCTGAGGTGTGACGATCGGACGGCAGCCGTGAAATCGCTGACGCGGCTGCTGCCACGATTCAACACCGCTACGTGAGCCAGAGCCGTACCGTGCTGGCGGTCGGCCTGGCTGGTTTCGTGGACGAAGGGACCGAGCATGGGCTCTTCGTCCACGAGACGCGCCTGCTTTCGCGTTACCGCTGGCTCATCGCCGGTCAGCGGCCGCGCCCGGTGGTGCTCTCGATCCGCATCTGCCAGAGTGGCTGCCCGAGCTCACGCTCGCGCGATTGCGCGTCGGAGACGCCGTGGTGACGCTCCGGTTCTTTCGTCGTGAGGACGGCCGCAGCGACTACCGCGTGCTCGACCAGCATGGCCCGCTACACGTGATACGTCAGCCGAGCCCGTGGTCGGCGAGCGGCTGACGGATCTCCTCACGAGCCTCCTGCCCGGCCGATGAGCGCGAGCGCGGCCATGAAAAACTTTTCTCAACTCGGGCGCAAATGTTCCTGGCTCCAGTCATCTTTCATTGACGGCGTCCGCGGTGGTGAGTATCGTTGCTCGCATGATCGATCCGATGGACCGAAGTCCCGACCGGCGTGTCCGTGCCGCGAGACGCGTCGCGGCCCCGGCGGGCCACGCTGTGGTCAAGGCCGCCGAGCTCTGGCAGCAGCACTGCGCATGGTGCCCGCGGTGCGATGCAACGAGGCCTGGGTGCGAGCTCGGGCGCCGATCCTATGACCTGTACGCGTGGCTGGCTCGCACTCCGACTCGACGCGCCGGCTGACGTCGTATACCTAACGGGATATGCCATTCGGATAGCGCTGCACCGGGAGTCTGTGAGCTATACTCCGCCGCTCATGGACGCGCCGCTCAGACCGGAGGAGCAACTCGTCGACGCGATCCGCAGTCTCACGCTGACGCTCGAGAAGATGCTCGAGATGCTCGAAGTCCTGGCGTGCGAGCTCGTCCTCGCCGGCGGACCGCCGCCGCCCTTCGATCACCCCGTCAAGTAATCGAACGACATCGAAACACTTCTTCGACCTCCATGTGTCTGTCCGCCTGCCCCATGCTCGCGGGAACGGCCTGTGCCCGAAGGTGATTCGAATGCTGGATGCGATCAGCGCGACCGATTTGGCACCATCGGCTGGATAGTTTCTCGTCGCCTCCCGCGTCTGCGTCCACCGGCCCGCGCTAAATCAGCGATCTTCCGAACACTTCGCCATGGGCCCCCATGGTTACGAGTTTGCACCGTCGCTCCGTCAGGCCGATGCTGAACGGACTGCGCATACTGCTCGTCGACGATGACCCGATCGTGCGCGCGCTCTACGTCTGCGTGCTGCAAGAGGCGGGTGCCGCCGTCGTGTCCTCGGGACTCGCGACAGAGGCGCTGCAGCTCATCGACTTGCAGGTGCCAGACGCGGTTGTCACCGACCTGAAGATGCCAGAGCGCGACGGGATCTGGCTCCTGAAGGAGCTGAGCGCACGGCTGCCTGGTGTGCCGGTGATTGCCGTGTCAGGACGTCTGCACGATGCCGGGCTCGTCGATCTGCAACGGCTCGGCTTCTTCGACGTCCTCGCCAAGCCAATAGGTCTCTCTGTCTTGACCGAGACAGTGGCGCGGGCAGCGGGCCGGTGATGCTGAAGAGTGAGGACGTACAGAAGCTCATCGACGACAACGACGTGCTCCTGCGTCGGATGGCCGACCTCGGCATCGAGGCGGCAAATGTCGCCACGGCGCTGACGAGCCGCGGGGCGCCGGCCGGCGAGACATTCCTCCAGGAGCTGGCCGAGGTCGGGCGCTTGTTCGCCGCCCTCCGTCGTGAGGCCTTCGCGGCAGCGTCATGCCTCCCTCTTCCTCTGCCCCCGCTCGACGCGGTGAGCTCCGCGGCAGATCTGAAGGCGATGCTCGACGCTCTCTGCGCCACCGTCAAAGCCGCCGAACGCCAGGCGGAACTTGTCGCGGCCCGTGAGCTGGCCCTGAGCATTCTCGGCCGGGTCGCCGGGCTCGCGCATGTTGATCACGCGCGGTTCGAGCCACTGCAGCTGTGTCAGGAACGGGCCCGCACGCTGCGCTCGATCCTGGAGCAGAGACCCGCTGAGCCCGATCCAGCGGCGATCACACCGTTCGCCGAGCTCCTCACGTTCATCGACTCAGCTCGAGACCTGGACGATGAGAAATGGAGTGTGCTGCACGACAGCATCGCCGGGGTCTTTGGCGCGCCACTGGCGATGGCCGCCGGGCGAGGCCGCCTCGTCGGTCAGCCACCCTTGACACGCTGACCGCGCCCGCCCATAGTCACCGCGCACCCATGACGGACGAGAAGAAGTCCGACCGGAACACCATGGGCACGCGGCACCGCGCTGGACGTATCCCTGTGACCATCCGTCTCAAAGTGCGCGCGGGGGGCCTCCGCGCGGATGCTGTCGTCGGCGTGATGAAATCATGGGATCCCGAGCTGCGGCACCAGGTCGAGCAGGACCCGGCATACCCGCCCATCCGGGTGCAGCCACCGCGGTCTCAGCGACAAAATGAAGAGTTCGCCAGCGGGCGCAGTGAGCTCGTCATCATCCGGGCGTGGGTGGACCCGAAGTACTTCGAGCTGTTGAGAACGGCACCGTCCGTCGACCACATCGAGCGCGATGCCCGCGTGCAGCCCTTCACCGCGCGGCGAGCGGCGAATGCGTTACGCGAAGACTCTCCACGCGTGGTCTGCGCGACGGCAAATCGAGCCGACGGCGACGTCGCCGCGGTGATCAGAGCGCTCGGGGTCAACCGGCTTCACGCCCGCGGTATCACGGGGGCCGGTGTGGTGGTCGGCGTCGTCGACGGCGGGATTACCGCACACGGACGCCCGGTGAAGGCCGACGCCTGGCCGCAGATCCCTCGCGCGCCAGCGGTCGGAGCCGTGATCGGTGGCTGGCCGCTGGACTGGGGGACGACGGCCGAGGGGTGGGGCGAGCACGGCAACATGATCGCCTTCGACGTCCAGGCGATGGCGCCGGAGGCCGAGCTCTGGGACATCCGCATCTGGCAACCAGAGGTCGACTTCGACTCCTACGTGATCAACGCGGTCCACGGCTTCCGTCTCGCGATCGACCACTTCCGCGCGCAGGGCGTGCCGCAAATCCTGGTCAATAGCTGGGGCGTCTACGACAGCGACACCAGCCCCGACTACGCCTTCAATCCCACGAGCAACATCACCCTCCACGTCGAAGAGGCGATCGACGCCGGCATGCTGGTGCTCTTCGCCGCCGGTAACTGTGGCGAAGGCTGTCCGATCGACAACGGTTCGCTGTGCGGGATCGGCAACCGAGGGCCCGGTGCCAGCATCCTCGGTCCGAACGGTCACCCGGATGTGATGACCGTCGGGGCCGCGACACTGCACGGCGACTGGTGCGGCTACACCAGCCAGGGACCGGCCGTCCTGCCCCCCAACGATCCCGACAAGCCCGACTTCTGCGGGATCTCGCAGTTCGAAGGTTTCTTCCCCAACGATTCCGGCCTCCGTCCCTGGGACGGCGGAACCTCGGCCGCCAACGCGATCGTCGCCGGCGTCACCGCGCTGCTCAGGCAGGTCCGGCCAGAGCTGCGACAGGACGAATGCCGCCAGGTGCTGCGAGCGACGGCGCGGCGGATCCGGACGCCCGCGGCCCACGACGGCGTCGGCGCCGGCATCATCGACGCGCTCCGCGCCTTCAGAGAGCTGTGATGCCGGCGCACATCCTCGTCATGGGTGCGGGGACCGCCGGTGCGGAGAACGTCATCCGGAGCCTTCGTGCCGCGGATCCGTCGCTCGTTCTGTCCGGCTGCCACGAGGACCGTTTCGCGCTGCGGAACTCCGCCGCGGAGGGACGCCATCTCACTCCTTCGCCGGGAACGCCGGCGCTGATCGCCGCGTTGCGCGGGCTGGTCCGCGACCGCCGTGTCGATGTGATCCTTCCGACGACTGACCGTCACGTGAGCGCGCTGTCCGAGGGCCGGCACCTGTTGCGCGGCCGGATCTTCCTGCCGCGCGCCAGCACGATCGCGCTCTGTCGCGACAAGTATCGGCTCATCTCGGCACTCCGGCGGCGCGGTATCGCCGCGCCGGCGACCTACGCCGTGCGCGACGTCGACCGGGTGGATGCGATCTTCGCCCGGCTGGGACGGCAGCATCCGGCGTGGTGCCGTCCGCGCACCGGGACGTGCGCACGCGGCGGCGCCGCCGTCGCCAGCGCGGACGATGCGCGACGCTGGATCGCGCTGTGGAACCGGATGCAAGGCATGCCCGTCTCCGCGTTCACCCTGGCCGAGTTCTTGCCGGGACGCGAGATCCTCTGCCAGAGCGTGTGGCGCCGGGGCCGGATGGTGCTCGCCAACACCTTCGAACGGCTGGCGTACTTCGGTGCCGACAACATCCCGAGCGGTGTGACGTCTCTTTCGTCGCTGGCGAAGACCGTCGTCGAGCCGGCGGCCCTCGATGTGTGCCGTGCCGCCATCGCGGCCGTCGATCCCGAGGCGTCGGGAGCCTTCAGCATCGATATCAAGGAGGATGCGAACGGCCGCCCGCATGTGACCGAGATCAACGCCGGCCGCTTTTTCATGGCGATGACGGCCTTCGATCGTGTCCTGAAGCACAGCATGACGCTCGCGTGGGTGCGGCTGGCGCTTGGCGAGCCGGTCGACTTCGGCGAGCCGTACGACGCCATCGACGACTACTACATGGTGCGCGACATGGATCTCGAGCCGGGCATCTTTCACGCCAACGAGCTCTTCGAAGACGTGCACGACGCGAGCGGTGTCGCTCGTGCACGACGGCGGCCGGGCCGACCAACAAGGAGCTGAACAATGGGCATGGACCCGCTTGACAAGGACGAGTCATACGAAGTCGTCATCGTCCTGGAGGGCCCGATCAAGAAGGACAAATTCCGCAAGTTCCGGGACGAGCTCTACAAGTTCCTCGACGCGTGTGAGCAGATCGATGACGGCATGCCGTCGGGGGGTCGGAAGCTGCAGGTTCGTGAAGGACGCGGCGGCGTCCGCAAGAACGTCACATAGGCAAGCCGGTGGCCGGCCGGAAGCGATCGAGTCGTGCGCTCACCGTGAAGGTGAAGACCAGCCGCCGGGCGACCGAGGCATTCCGGCTCGAGGTCCGTCGGCTGGCCGCACGCCTGGGAATCCCGGCCGCGGCGGTGACAATTCGCCGAATCGACGAGGCACGGCGATAACGTGTCGCCGCCTTCCTTGGGCGGCGAGTCAGCCGACGACCTGCAACTCGCGTTCCGCGCGGGCGAGATCGGCGCTCATGCCGAGGGCGCGAAATTGTGCGCACGCGCTCTGCAGGAATGGTCGCGCACGGTCCGGATGGCCGCCGACGATCAGCAGACGGGCGCGCCCGATGTCGCACCGCGCCCGTAACGGCAACATCCCGAGACTCTCGGCCAGCGCACTGGCCTCGCCGTATCGGCGTTCGGCGCGCGCACGATCGTCGGCGGTTCCCCGAGCGTCGATGTCGGCGAGCAGCCGCAGGGCGTACGCGGTGTGTCCGCGGGCGCGTTGCGCGGAGAGCCGCTCCAGCGCGCGCGTGGCGGCATCTGCGGCATCCGACGGCCGATCCGCGAGAAGGTAGACCTCCCCGAGCAGAAGCAGCACCTGGGCCGAGCTCGCGCTCTGCTGACGGGAGCTCGCCTCCGTTGCCGCCTGCTCGACGATGGGCACGGCTTCGGTCGCCCGACCGCCGAGCGCCCACGCCAGCGCGAGCTCCGAGCCAATACGCGGACGATAGGTCGGCATGTCGTGCGTGCGGCACAGCGCGTAGGCGCGCTCGAACGCATCGGTCGCGGGGCGCACCTCACCGCGGATGAGATGGTGGGCGCCCACCGCGTGGTAGGCCCAGAGCAGGGTGTCGGGGTGATTGCCTGTCTCGGCCAGCGTCACCGCGTCGGCGGCATGGTGTGCGCTCTCGTCGAAGCGGCCCACCTCCGCCAGGCACTCTGCCAGGTGGCTGCGGGCGAACACCGATGGCAGCACGGGGATGCCGAGGTGATCGTGCATCAGCGGACCGACGAGCTCGGCGACGACGCGCTCGAAGATCTCGATCGCGCGCGCGAACTCGCCGACGTACAGGTGTGCCCGTCCCGCATACATGTCCGTCACGATCCGCAGCGCAACGTCGCCCAGGTCCTCCGCGACGGCGCGGGCGCGGCGGGCGACGTCGATCGCCTCCTGGTGCTCTCCGAGGAGCAAGAGCGAGTTCACCTGAAACGACAGGGCGCGCCCGAGGCGACGGGCATCGCCGGCGCGCTCGGCGATCGTGGCCGCTTCGCGGAGGTGCGCGAGTGCCCGCGCGTGCTCGCCGAGCAACGTCAAGGCGTTCCGGAGGCTCAGGTGCACGTCCGCGGCGTCCGCCTGCACGTCCGACGTCTCGTCCACTCGCGGAAGGATTTCGAGCGCCTGCGTGAGCCAGGTGACTGCCTCGCGATTCGCGGAGCGCCCGAAGGCCTTCGTTCCGGCCTGGCGGAGGTAGCGGGCGGCGCGTTCCCAGAGTTCGCCGCGACGCGCGTGGTTCGCGAGGACCTCGACATGCTCGCCGAGACGGTCGGGATAGAGCCGCTCGATCGCTTCCGCGGTGCGAGCGTGCAGCAACCGCCGACGCTCGCGTACCAGGGAGTCGTACGCCACCCGGCATGTCAGGCCGTGCCGGAAGACATATTCGCAGTCGGGAAGGACGTTGATGTCGTAGAGGAACTCCGCGGCGCGCAGACGGGCGAGCCGGTGCAGCAGCTCGCCTTCCGACATCTCGGCCACGGCGCTCAACAGGCGGAGGGCAACGTTCTCGCCGATGACCGAAGCGCACTGGAGCAAGCGCTTGTCCTCGGCCTCCAGCCGATCGATGCGCGCGGCGAGGACCGCTTGCACGGTCGCCGGCAGACGGATCCGCTCGACCGGTCGCTCGAGGCGATAGGTGCCTGGCGTGCCGACGAGCACCCCGTCCTCGACGAGCGTGCGGACGCTCTCTTCGAGAAAGAACGGATTCCCTTCGGTCCTCTCCACGAGCAAACTCTTCAGCGCCGCAAGCTGCGGATCGTCGCCGAGCAGCAGGCTCAGCAGCGCCGCGGCGTCGTGCCGCGGCAGAGGGTCGATGCGGAGCTGCGCATAGTAGCTCTTGTTGCCCCACGTATGTCGGTACTCCGGCCTGTAGTTGACGAGGAGCAGCAGGCGTGCGGCGGGCAGGCTGTCGACGAGCGTGTCGAGCACAGCCTGGGTCTCGGAATCGATCCAGTGCAGGTCCTCGAGGACGACGCACAGCGGCTGCGTCTTCGCCGTGTGGAGCAGCAGGCGTCGGATCGCATCGATCGTCTGCTGCCCGCGCCGGCGCGTGTCCAGCTCGTGCCACGATCGATCGTCCACGGGGACGTCGAACAGCGCCAGGAGCGGCGGCCGGATCGACGCGACGTCTTCGCCAACGGCCGCCAGCCGAGCCGTGATGACCTGGCGCACGTCCTTGATGTCAGCGTGACGATCGACTCCGAGCAATGAACCGAGGAGCTCGATGACCGGAAGATACGCGGTGGCCTGACCGTACGAGAACGCCCCCGCTTTGAGGACCACCCAGTCCGGCATGCGCTCGGCGCGTGTGATCTCGTGGAACAGCCGCGACTTTCCGACACCGGGTTCCCCGACGACGGCCACAACCTGGCCGCGCCCATTCGCAGCCTCCGCGACCGCACGCCCGAGCAGCGCGAGCTCCGCATCGCGGCCGACAAAGCGCGTGAGCCCGCGCGCCGCTGCGACCTCGAGTCGCCGCCGCGCGGCACCGGGGCCCGTGATCACGTGGACGGGAACCGGCGTGTCCAGGCCGCGGACCGCGCGCTCGCCCAGCGGGAGAGCCTCCACGTAACCCTCGGCGAGGCGCACAGTCTCGGCCGTGGCGAGAATCGTGCCGGGCTCGGCCATCTGCTCCATGCGTGCGGCGAGGTGGGTCGTCTGGCCAACGGCGGTGTAGTCCATGTGAAGGTCACTGCCGATGGATCGCACGAGGACCTCGCCGGAATTGAGGCCGACGCGAATCCGGATCGGCGTGTTGCTGGAGTGCCCGAGCTCGCCGGCGATGCGCCGAGCGCGTTCCTGCATCCGCAGCGCTGCGAGACACGCGCGCACGGCGTGGTCCTCGAGCGCGAGTGGCGCTCCGAACAGCGCCATGATGCCGTCACCCTGAACCTGGTTCACCGTGCCGCCGTAGTCGTGTACCGCCTCCATCATGAGGGCGAGCACCGGGTCGAGGATCCGGCGTGCCTCCTCCGCATCCCGCCGCGCGAGGAGTTGCATCGAGTCCTTCAAGTCTGCGAACAGCACGGTGACCTGCTTGCGCTCGCCTTCGAGCGCGCTCTTCGACGTCAACATTCGCTCCGCCGACGGCCGTGGCGCATGACTCGCGGGCGAATCGAGACGTGCGTCCCGTTCGGCGGCGACTCGATGACCGCACTGCGGGCAGAACTTCGCTTCCGGAGGAAGGTCGCTCGCGCACTTGTCGCACACCGCAGCCAAACGAGCGCCACACTCGAGGCAGAACTTCGCCCCCGGCGGGTTCTCGTGGCGGCATGGCGGACGACTCATCGGCAGCCTCTTCCATCCGGTTCGCGGGCCCGGACGGAGCCCGGTCAGCGTAGCGCAACACATCGCACCGGGCAACAAACCCTGAGTGCGACGTCCGACTCACGGGTCGACCGCTCGCAGAGGTATCATGCGTGGGCGCGCCGCATCCCGCGGGCCGCGCGACAGGGGAGGCCGAGGATGAACCGACGTCAGTTCCTTGCGACAACGACCGCCGGCGCGCTCACGCAATGGCCGCGTCGCGCGTCCGCGCAGGCCAAGACCGGGACCGTGCGCGTCTGGGGCGAGCCCGGACCGTACGGCGCGGTGGCCGTGGACGGCATGAACGAGTGGGCGCAGAAGAACGCGCCGGGGCTGAAGTTCGCCATCGAGACCATCCCGTGGTCGGACGTCTATCCCAAGCTGATGACGGACCTCGCCGCCGGGCGTCCCGCGCACTGCATCAGCGTCGAATCGCCGATCGCCTTCCAGTTGATGGCCGAAGGGCTGCTGGAGCCCGTCGATGATCTCGTCGACAAGATCGGCCGCAACCGGCTGATCCCCGGCATCAAGTGGGAGTACTGGGGGGCGTGGAAGGGCAAGCAGTACGTGATTCCCGCGCACCATCAGTCGCATCTGCTCGTGGTCCGGACCGATGTCTTGAAGGACGCCGGGGTCACGAAGAGCCCGGCGGAGTGGAACTGGGCGGATCAGCTCGCGGCGGCGAAGGCGATCAAGGCGAAGGGCAAGGTATTCGGCATGAGCTTCGCCCTCGGCCGCACGATCGCCACCGACTACTACGTGATCAGCCTCCTGCACTCCGCCGGTGGCCGGATGTTCGACGCCGCCAACAAGTCGGAGGTCGTATTCGACAGCCCGGCGGCGGTCGAGACGTTCGAGTACATCCTCGAGCTGTTCCCCACGATGCCGCCCGGCGCCGTCGGGTACACGTTCCTCGACGTCGTCGACTCGATGGCGAAGGGGCAGGCGGGGATGGCGTTCTACTGGGGGCGCGTCTTCGGGCGCGCGGCCGAGGTGGACAAGCAGGTCTTCGATACCATGGAGGCCTATCAGCACGCCGCGAACCCGAAGACCGGCAAGCGCCTGAACTGGAACGACTTCCAGGGGTGGCTCATTCCGAAGGACAACAACCCCTACATCGCCGAGATCAAGCAGGCGCTCGTGCACATCCAGACGAGCCGTGACTGGCAGATCCGCTACGCGCAGTCGCTGGTGCCGAACGTCTCGCCCGTCTTCCAGGACGTGGCGCAGGATGCGCGGTTGACCCAGCATCCGTTCTTCCAGACGAAGCGGCGGACGATTTTCGAGTACTACGTGGAGGCGCTGAAGCACGCGTCCAACTCCGGCAACGAGCTGCTGCAGGGCATCAGCCCGCTGGCGGGCATCGTGCACGGCCGCGCCATCATCGCGCAAGGCGTCCAGCGCATGCTGATCGACAAGCAGCCGGCCAAGGACGCGGTGAAGTGGACCCATCAGCAGCTCGAGCAGGTGCGTCGCGAGCACATCCGGCTCGTGATCTGACGGCGTGCGCCGCCGTCGGGAGCTCTCGGACCGGCAGCTCGGCGTGCTGTTCCTGCTGCCGTTCGTGGTGCTGTCCCTGGGGTTCGTCGTCTACCCGGCGCTCGACGCCATCCGTCTCGCGTTCCACAGCAAGCTGCCGTTCCGCAACTCGTTCACGTTCGTCGGCCTCGACAACTTTCGCTACCTGAGGGACGATCCTGTCTTCTGGGCCGCCGCGTGGCAGTCGTGCGTGTGGACGGGCGCGTCCATCGTGCTGCAGACGGTGTTCGGCGTCGCCATCGCGCTGCTGCTGCACCAGGCCGTGCGAGGCATCAACGTGTTCCGGGGACTCCTGCTGTTTCCCTACATGGTCCCGACGGTGGTCATCGCGCTGATCTGGCGCTGGATGTTCAACCCCGAGCTCGGGATCGTGAATGCCGTGCTCAAGGGGAGCGGCCTCGTGCGTGGCGAGGTGTACTGGCTGTCCGATCCGACGTGGGCGATGGTGTCGACGATCTTGCTCAACGTCTGGAAGTTCACGCCGTTCGTGGTCATCTGCGTCCTGGCCCGCCTGCAGACGATCCCGGTGGAGATCGTCGAGGCCGCGCAGGTCGACGGGGCCGGGGCGTGGCGGCGATTCCTGCACATCACGCTGCCCCAGCTGAAGGCCGTGCTGGCCGTGGTCGTGGTGTTCCGGACGATCTGGACGTTCAACAAGTTCGAGGAGATCTACCTGCTCACGCGCGGTGGTCCCGGGACGTCGACGTTCAACCTCGCGGTGTACGCCTTCGAGCAGGCCACGGCGAATCTCAAGCTCGGCGTGGCCGCCGCGACCGGCGTCGTCATGCTGACGCTTCTCTTCGCCGGCAGCGTGTTCTACCTGCGGCTGATCCGCCAGCAGGAGGCCGTGTGACGCGCGCGACGCGCCGTCGCCTGCGTGCGGGCGGCGTGTATGCCGCCCTGCTCGTGGTGACGCTCGTCATGTGCTTCCCGCTGCTGTGGGCGGTGCTCACGTCGGTACGGCCGAACGACGAGATGCTGAGCGTCCGGCTGGTGCCACAGCGGGTCACCGATGCGCACTACCGTGCGCTGCTCACGGGCCGGAGCATGTATTTCGAGGCGGGAGCCGGGACGTATCGCGCGAGCACGGCGCCGTCGCAGCACTTCTTGAGCTGGTTCGCCAACAGCACGCTCGTCACGCTGGCCACGACAGTCCTGAGCGTCGCCGTGAGCACGCTGGCCGCGTACAGCGTCACCCGCTTTCGATTTCCCGGGCAATCCTTCGCGCCGTACTTCAGCCTGCTCGGGTACATGACACCGTCGATCGTCTTCGTGTTCCCGCTCTTCGTGACCATCGTGGCCCTGGGGCTCGCCGACCGGCTGCCAAGCCTCGTGCTCGGCTACCTCTCCATCACGCTGCCGTTCAGCCTCTGGCTCATGTGGGCCTTTCTACGATCGATTCCGCTGGAAGTGGAGGAGGCAGCCCTCATCGATGGCGCGAGCCGGTTTCAGGTCTTCCGGCTCATCGTGATACCGCTGGCCGTTCCCGGCATCGTGGCCACCGCAATCTTCTCGTTCATCGTGGCGTGGAACGATTACCTCATCGCGCGCATCTTCATCAACTCCATCACGCAGCTTCCGCTCACCGTCGGGGTAATGCATTTCTTCGAGGGCACGCACGTGGACTGGGGGCTCATGATGGCGGCGGCGGTCCTCATCACGCTGCCCCTCGCCGTGCTCTTCATGTTCGTGCAGCGGCAGCTCGTCGTCGGATTCGGCGCCGGCGCCGTGAAAGGCTAGGAGACGACCATGCGGGAATACCTGAAGAAGGCCGTGCCCCGTCCGCCCGAGGACGACGAGGCCGTGCGCCGTACCGTCGCCGAAATGTTGACGTCGATCCGCGAGCGGGGCGATGCCGCCGTCCGGGAGCACTCGGAGCGTCTGGATCGTTGGGCTCCGCGAGCGTTCCGTCTCAGCCCGGGCGAGATCGACGAACAGATCGCCGCGCTGTCCGCCGACGACCGGCGCACGATCGATCTTTGCCGGGATCAGATCGCGGCGTTCGCCCGTGCGCAGCGCGCTCGCCTCGCCGACTTCGACGTGCAGCTCTCGCCCGGCGTGACGCTCGGACAGAAGCTGATCCCCGTGCAATCGGTGGGCGCGTACGTGCCGGGCGGGCGCTACCCGCTGGTTGCCTCCGCGCTCATGAGCGTCGTGACGGCCAAGGTCGCCGGCGTCCCGCGGGTGGTGGCCTGCTCGCCGCCGACGCCGCCGGACCGCGGCGCGCGCGGCATCTACCCGGCGACGCTCTACGCGATGACGGCCGCGGGGGCCGACGAGGTCTACTGTCTCGGTGGCGTGCAGGCGCTCGGGGCCATGGCGTATGGCACCGAGGCGCTGGCGGCAGTCGACATGGTCGTCGGCCCCGGCAACCAGTACGTCGCGGAGGCCAAGCGTCAGCTGTTCGGCGCCGTCGGCATCGATCTGCTTGCCGGCCCCACGGAGATCCTCATCATCGCCGATGCGAGCGCCGACCCCGTGGTCGTCGCCTGCGACCTGCTGGGGCAGGCCGAGCACGGGCCGACGTCGCCGGCGATCTTGATATCGACGTCGCGCGCGCTGGGCGAGGCGGTGTTGCGCGAGTGCGAGCGCCAGATCCCGACGCTCGGCACGCGCGAGGTCGTGCGCGAGGCATGGGACCGGAACGGCGAGGTGATCGTGGTCGGCGCCGACGAGGAAGCGGCCGCGCTGGCGGACGAGTATGCGCCCGAGCACCTCGAGGTGCAGACGAAGAATCTCGACTGGTATCGCGACCGGCTGCGCAACTACGGCTCGCTGTTCCTGGGCGAGGAGTCGACGGTAGCGTACTCGGACAAGACCATCGGGACGAACCACATCCTGCCGACGGGCCGTGCGGCGCGCTACACGGGTGGGCTCTGGGTCGGCAAGTTCATCAAGACGGTGACGTGGCAGCGCCTCACCCGTGAGGCGAGCGGCCGCGTCGCGCCGACGGTCGCCCGCGTGTGCGAGATCGAGGGCATGCTCGCCCACAAGGCGACGGCCGATCTGCGGCAGCAGCGCTATCGCTGAGCGCTCTACATCAGCCCATGGTGTCGGCGAGGAGGGCGGCGTGGCGAAGACTGCACAGAAACGTGTGGAGTTCCGCCGCGGCCGGTGCCCACGATCGTGGGCACTGCTCGACATGTCGCCGTCATGACGCTTCTTCGCTGCCGCGTCGCGAGCGAGGGCGCGAATCGCGCCGGGGCGCTCGGCCAGGAGGGATTCGCTGCTCGTACCACGCCAGCCAGCAGTCCAGGTGTACGAGGACGCGCCGGTCGTGCACGAACCAGGCGCTGAGGTTCTCGTCTGAGTCGATGCGGAGACAAATAATGCACGCTTCGTTTCCGTTCATGCCTCCCCCCGGACGCAACGCATTGGTCGCTAACCGACGGACCACGACGGCGGGAAACATCAGAGCATTCACGGTGCCAGCGCCGTTGTGACGACATCGTGAGAATATTTTTCCAGGTCGCCGAGCACCTGGCCACTGTGACTGCGTGCCGCGGTCACGAGTGTCCGCGGTCAACCATGAGTTCTCTACGTGCGAGCGCAACGTATGAGATGGAGGCGTGGGATGAGCCGGCGCTGCCGCGTCGCATCGATGCATCGCCGAGCGTTCCTGGCGGGAGGTCTGACGCTGCTCTCCACGCACGTATACGCGCAGCATCCGGGTGGCGTCGTCCGGATCGGCGTTCTCGGTGCGACACGCGCCGAGGATCTGCCTTCGCTCGACGGTTTCCGACGAGGGCTGCAGGAGCGCGGCTATGTCGACGGACACAACGTCGCCGTCGAGTACCGCTGGGCTGAAGGCCGGTTCGAACGATTGCCGGAGCTCGCCAGCGAGCTCGTCGCGCTGAAGCCCGCGCTCATCGTTGCGCTCGTGACGCAAGCCTCGCTGGCGGCCAAGAAGGCGACAAGCAGCATTCCCATCGTCATGGTGGCGGTCGGCGACCCGATCGGGTCGGGCCTCGTGAGGAGCCTCGGTCGTCCGGGCGGAAACGTCACCGGAAATTCTTCTGCGGCGGTCGATGTCGCCAGCAAATCTCTCGAGATTTTGAAGGAGATCGCCAGCGACCGGCGACGCGTCGCCATTCTGTGGAATCCGGCCAACGCCGTCTTCCAGTCCCAGCTGCTGAAGGCAGCGGAGGCGGCGAGTCGCCGCCTTGGACTGCACGCGCAGTTCGTCGCGGCCAGGAACACCGCGGAGATCGACACCGCCTTCCAGGCGATGGGCCGTGGGCGAGCGGATGCGGTGGCGATCCTGTTCGACCCGATATTTGTACGTGAGCGGCAGCGCATCGCCGCCCTGGCCGCCAAGGAACGCCTGCCGTCGATCGGTGGGATCGAGTATGCGGAGGCCGGCGGTCTCGTCGGCTTCGGGCCGAATTTCTATGAGCTGTACCGCGGCGCGGCCGCCTACGTGGAGCGCATCCTGAAGGGCGCGAAACCGGCAGAGCTTCCCGTCGAGCAACCGACGCGGTTCGAGCTCATCGTCAATTTGAGGACCGCGAAGGCGCTCGCTCTCACCATCCCGCCGTCACTGCTTCTGCGCGCCGATCGACTCATCGAACCGTAGCGGTGCTGTCAGTCAGTCGACGTGCTGTCCTCGACGCGTCACGGTCATGACGCGTGCCCGGCGCCGTGGTCGGGTGGGCGCCGCGCATTCACGTCGCGCGATTCGCTCTGCGGACTTCGCGTTCGCGAATCGTACGATGCGAGCCAGCATTCCAGGTGCACCGGACGCAGGGCGTCGCCGACGAGCCAGAGGCCAAGCTGCTCGCGTAAGTCCGCTCGACGACACAGAAAACAGATATCGTTACCGTCCACGCGCCCCTCGGAAATGGTTCTGTGACCCACTCGCACGCCCCGACGGAGAGAGACGAAGCATTCATGGTGCCAGCGCCGGTGTAAGAACGCCGTGAGGTGGGAAATATTTTCCCCCGACGAAACTTGATCCTCGGCCGCACAACCTTCTATACTGCGCGCTCCGGCAATCATTCGAGCCAGGTGACGAAGACATCGGTCGGATGGAACAGTCGGTGCTAAGGAGGTGACGCCGATGTGGAAGCGGGATGACGCGCCACGATCCCCGTCGACTGCAGCCAATGTGGTTACCGAGCCATTCATGGCGACTGGTGGAATCGGTGATACACGAGGAGGGGAACAGCGGCCTATGAAACAGGACTCGGTCAGCATCGGAAAGAGCATCGTGATCAAGGGCGAGGTGAGCGGCAGCGAGGATCTCACCATCGAGGGTCACGTCGAGGGCAAGATCGAGCTCCGTGACCACGTGCTTTCGATCGGGGCGAGCGGCCGCGTCCAGGCGCACATCGTGGCCAAGGCCATCGTCGTGGACGGGCAGGTGACCGGCAACCTGACGGCCGCCGAGAAGGTCGAGATCCGCGAGAACGGATCCGTCGAAGGCGACATCGTCGCGCCGCGGGTCGCGATCGCCGATGGAGCGAAGTTCCGCGGCAGCGTCGACATGCGGCGCGACGAGCCGTCGACCGGCACCGAGCGATCGGGCCGAGGTCGCAAGCTCGAGCCGGTGACCGCGATCGCCGCGAACGGCGAGCCGGCCAGCGTCTGAAGCCCCCGAGCGTCGGTCCGACTGATCAGCTCGTTGCGAGCAGGGGCCTCTCCCGGTTCTTGTCGCTGGTCTTTTCGCGTCCGATGGCCGAGGTGCTCGATCTCGGCCCGGCCATCGGCTCGAACATCGCGTTCCTGGGCGAGCGGATCGGCTGCAAGATTCACGTGAAGGATCTGTACGCCGATCTCGAGCGCCACGCCCACGAGGATGCGCTGGAGCGATTCCCCGAGTTCCTGCAGGCGTCGTTTGCCGAGTACGACGTCGAGAGCATCGATGCGGTGTTGTGCTGGGACATCGTCGACTATCTCGCGCCGGCCACCGCCGACGTCCTGGCCGGAACGCTGATCCGGCTCCTCCGACCGGGCGGCGCTGTCCTGGCGCTCTTCGCAGGCGGCGGCAGCAGCGAGCGAAGCTATACGCGATACGTCATCGAGGACGAGGGGCATCTTCGATACCGCATCGCTCCCGCCGCCTGTGGCCGCCAGCGCGTGCTGCAGAACCGTGACATCGTCGCGCTGTTTCCCGGTCTGAAGCTCTTCGATTCCGTTTTGCTGAAGTCCGGCGTCCGGGAAGTTCTCTTCCGCAAGCCCGACGAGCTCTGACGCTCCCGAGACGGTGTAACCAGTTTGACGCCTCGAGGCGGGCCAGCGTACTCTGAAGCCGTGCAGCATACGCGACAGACGGTCATCACAACACCGGTGCCGACAGTAGAAGAGGTGGCGAGGCGGCTCGGCGTCCCTCGTCGGCGTGTGCGGCGGCTAGAACGTCTGATCGATTCGTTCATTGAAGGCGACATGCGTCGTCATCGTGCCGCGCGACGCGTGAAGGTGAAAGCCAAGCGTAGGCGCTGAACACGCGCGACAACGCCTTCCTCAACGTCCCGTACGATCCCCGCTACGAGAAGCTCTATCTCGCATTCATCGCCGGGTTGAGCGCGTTCGGCTTGTCACCGCGGGCGACCGTAGAGTTGGCGGGCAGCCAACGGCGGTTGGATCGGATCATTCATCTCCTTCGTTCTTGTCGATATTCATTCCACGATCTCTCTCGTGTGACCCTCGACCGCGTGCCGCCGGCGACACCACGGTTCAACATGCCATTCGAGCTGGGTCTGGCCATCGCGTTCAGCCAGGATTCGACGCATGAATGGTTCGTGTTCGAGGCCCGACCGCACCGGCTGACGAAATCGCTCAGCGATTTGAATGGAACGGATCCGCATATTCACGGCCGTCGGCCGGAAGGCGTTCTACGCGCTCTGGCGAATGCGCTCGTGCGTCAGCGCAACCGGCCCAGCGCCCGACAGCTCAACGACGTCTATGACGACGTAACTCGCGCGGCGCAGGCGATCCGGCGCGAGCTGCACGCCGATTCTCTCTTCGCCGCGCGGGCCTTCGACGAGCTGGTCGTGGCCGGTCGTATCAGCGCGCACAGGCGTATCCCTCTGTTGCGACGCTGACGCCGATGCTGGCCGCTCAGCGCGCCTCGATGTACTCGCGGAGATAGCGGTTCTCGTACTCCGCCGCGTCGAGCCGCGCCTTCACCAGATCACCGATCGAGATCATGCCGGCCACGCGGCCGTCATCCATGACCGGCAGATGGCGCACGCGGTTCTTGGTGACGATGCCCATCGCGTAGTCGACGTCGTCGTCGGGAACGCAGACGATGAGATCGCGCGTCATCACGTCGGCGACTCGGATGGTGCCGAGCACGCCGCTGCGGTCGCGCGAGACTCTGAGCACGTCGCGCTCGCTGATGATGCCGGCGACGGCGCCGGCCGCGTCGCGCACGAGGAGGGCGCCGATGCCGTGCTCGACGAGCAGCGCCACCGCGTCGAGGATGGTGCGCTCCGGCTCGATCGTGTGGATTTGCTCGCCCTTGATCGCGAGGATCTCGCGGACTTTCATAGAACCCTCCCGAATGCCGAGGGGTCGGGCCAGAAACGTGTGCGGAGTGTAGGCGCGGGGTGGCGCGCGAGTCAAGAATCGTGCGGAGAGACCTGGATCTTGACGTGGTCCGCCTTGCTGCGGGCGAGCGGCTCCAGACCATCGGACACGATCCGGTCGAGGGAATCTCCGCGGTGACGTGCGGCTCGGATCGATCCCCGAGCGCGCATCAGGATGGCCTTGTAGTCGAGCGTCACCGGCTCGTGCATGATGCCGAGCAGGACGATCGTGCCGCCCTTGCGCGCGCAGGCGACGGCGGGCTCGACGGCGGCGAGATTCCAGCCGTGAGAAGCACGCGCCGCAGCGGAGCGTGGGCTCGACGAGCAGCGGGTCGCCGACGCGCGCTTCGCCGATTCCGGGGCCGAGCGCGACGACCTCGCCGCAG
>Ga0209382_10003693_pt1 | contig 21031 bp, 19 predicted proteins | sample SoiMetdeltSBSDD5_FD_187599 | JGI IMG/M metagenome (GOLD analysis project Ga0209382, IMG submission 187599) | Bulk soil microbial communities from a Populus tree surrounding site in Tennessee, USA - Soil MetaG P. deltoides SBSDD5 (SPAdes) (version 2) | ecosystem: Environmental > Terrestrial >... | reverse complement strand
GCGTTGCGGCGGATGCGCTTCTTGGCTTGCGGCGTGTTCGCCATCGAAAAATCCTTCAAATTCCAAATGAAAGCGGCGCGCGCCCATGGGGCCGCACCGGCGTGGCGCTCCCCCTAGCGTCGAGGCAGCGAATCGTCAACTATCGCTGGCACGCAGGACAAAAGAAGGTTGAGCGCCCGCCCTGGACGATCCGCTTCACCTTGCCATGGCCGCCCCGGCAAGGTTCGCCCTCCCGGTCATAGACGTCGAACTGCTTCGAGAAATAGCCGAGCTCGCCGTCGGGTGCGGCGAAATCCTTGAGCGTCGAGCCGCCCGCGCGGATCGCATCTTCCAGCACCGCGGGGATGGCCCGAGCCAGCGCATCGAGCCTGGCGCGGCTGACCTTGCCGGCGGGCTTGCGCGGATCGATGTGCGCCCGGAACAGCGCTTCGCAGGCGTAGATATTGCCAAGACCGGCCACCACCCGCTGATCGAGCAGCAGCAGCTTTACCGCCGCCGTGCGGCCCTCGAATGTCCGCTTGAGCCATCGGCCGTCGATCGTGCCGCCCAGAGGCTCAGGCCCCAGCGCCACAAATGCCGGCCATCGCTCCAACTCTAGCGTGGGAACCAGGTCGACCGAGCCGAAGCGCCGGGGGTCGCGCAGGTGGAGGCGGCGGCCTTCCTCTGTTTCCAGCAGCAGATGGTCGTGCTTGCCCAATTCGGCCGGGTCGATCCGCCAGGCGCCCGACATGCCCAGGTGAAACACCATCGTGTCGCCGCGGTCGGTATGGACCAGCCCATATTTGGCGCGGCGGCCGAGCGAGGTCACCCGCGCACCGGTAAGTCGCTGCCCGAGATCAGGCGGGAATGCCCGGCGCAGGTCAGCCCGGCGCGCCTCGACCCGGCTGATACGCCGGTCTTTCAGCACATGCTCAAGCCCGCGCACGGTGGTTTCGACTTCGGGTAGTTCGGGCATGGCATCCTTCGCGGCAATTGGGGCGTTCCCCGCCCCTGTTCTCCCTGCTAGGGCGCGCCCATGGATAAGGTCAATTTCGGCGATGAACTGGTCACGCCCGAAGAAAAGACGCGCCGCGTCGGCGGCGTCTTCACGTCGGTCGCGCGCAACTACGACCTGATGAACGACCTTATGTCGGGCGGCCTGCACCGGCTGTGGAAGGACAGGTTCGTCGCCAAGGTGAAGCCGAGGCCCGGCGAGCAGATCCTCGACATGGCCGGCGGCACCGGCGACATTGCCTTTCGCATGGCCGCCAAAGGCGCGCGGGTCACCGTCAGCGACATCAACCCCGACATGCTGGCGGTGGGGAAGGACCGCGCCGAAAAGCGCGGCATCACCGGCCTCAGCTGGAAGCAAGAGAATGCCGAGAAGCTGAGTTTCGCGGACAGTAGCTTCGATGCCTATACGATTGCGTTCGGCATCCGGAACGTGACCGACATCCCCGCCGCCTTGAAGGAGGCGCACCGCGTGCTGAAGCGCGGCGGGCGCTTTTACTGCCTCGAATTTTCGACCAGCGAATGGCCCGGCTTCGGCGAGCTGTACGACCGTTATTCCGAACATCTGATCCCGCGCATCGGCAAGGCGATCGCCAAGGATGAGGAGAGCTATCGCTACCTGGTCGAATCGATCCGCCGCTTCCCCAGGATGGATGCCTTCAAGGCGATGATCGGCCAGGCCGGATTCAAGTCGACCAGCGTCGAGCCGATCCTCGGCGGGCTGGTCGCGATCCATGGTGGCTGGAAGATTTGACAGTCGCCGTCGTCCATCTCTGGCGGCTCCTCAAATGGGGCAGGACCTTGGCGCGGCACGGCGCGCTGCAGGGGATCGAGCGCGACCCCCTGACCCCGCCTAATGTGCGCCGGCTATGCCGCGTGGCCCGCTTCGGCGCTGCCCAGCCGGCGATACCTGACTACGCCGCAGCACTGCAGGAAATCGGCCCGGCGGCCATCAAGCTCGGTCAGGCGCTGTCGACCCGGCCCGACCTGGTAGGTGCCGATGCGGCGGAAAACCTGCTGCAGCTGACGGATTCGCTTCCGCCCGCGCCTTTTCCCGCGATCAAATCGTCGGTCGAGCAAGCGCTCGAGGCGCCGCTCGACAGCCTGTTCAGCCGGTTCGACCAGGAGCCGGTCGGCGCCGCATCGATCGCCCAGGTCCACCATGCGGTGACGACCGAGGGCCGTGAGGTCGCGGTCAAGGTGCTCCGGCCCGGCATCGAGGAAGAATTTGCCCGAGCCATCGAGACCTATGAGTGGGCCGCGGCGCATGTCGAACTGCTCGGCGGCGAAGCGGAGCGGCTGCGGCCGCGGATGGTCGTGGCCTATTTCAAGCAATGGGTGCGGCGCGAGCTGGACTTGCAGCGGGAGGCAGCCTCGGCCTCCGAGCTTAAGGACAATATGGTCGCCGAGCCCGGCTTCCATGTTCCCGAGATCGACTGGAGCCGCACGGCACGGCGCGTGCTGACCCTGGAATGGCTCGACGGGATCAAACTGTCGAAGCGGGATGAGCTGATCGCAGCGGGCCATGACCCCAAAGCGCTGGCGGCGACCTTGGTCCGCGCGTTCCTCCGTCAGGCGGTGGTCGACGGCTATTTCCACGCGGACCTCCACCAGGGGAATCTGTTCGCCCTCAAGGATGGACGAGTCGCGGCGGTCGACTTCGGCATCATGGGGCGGATCGACCGGCAGGCGCGGCTGTGGCTGGCCGAGATCCTCTATGGCCTCATCACCGGCAATTACATGCGGGTCGCCGAGATCCACTTCGAGGCGCAATATGTGCCGCCGCACCATGACGTCGCCGAATTCGCGACCGCGCTGCGTGCGGTCGGCGAACCGATCCGTGGCTTGCCCGTCAAGGAGATCAGCGTCGGCCGCATGCTCGACGGGCTCTTCTCGATCACCCGCGACTTCGACATGCCGACCCAGCCGCACCTCCTGCTATTGCAGAAAACGATGGTGATGGAGGAAGGCGTCGCCACCGCGCTCGATCCCGACATCAACATGTGGGAAACGACCGAGCCGTTCCTCAAGGACTGGATCCGGACCGAGCTTGGCCCTGAAGCCTATTATGCTGACCGGATCATCGACACCGTCCGCGCCTTCAAGCTCATCCCGGATCTCATCAAAAGGATCGACGCCGCCTATCCCAAGCCCGGCGGCGCGCCGCCGCCACCGCCGCTCGCCGACGTGGCGATGATCGAGCGCAAGAGCTGGATGACGCCGCTGGCGATTGCGCTTGGCTCGGCGGCCGTCGCCGCCGCTGCCATGTGGTTCGTCCTTGGCTGACAGTCAGGAAACCGCCTCGCGCTGGGCGACACTCGACCGCAACCGAGCCATCCTTGTCTGCATCCTGCTCACCATCGCACTGTTGGCGGGCATCTGGGGCTCCGCGGCGCTGGACGTCCCGGCTACCCCGTCCCATGCCGCACCCAGCGCCAGCGGCGCGGCAAGATCGAACGAGGATCTGGCTCTCTACGCGACGATCGCGGAGCGCCTTGCGGCAGGGGAGAGCTACTATCCGGTCGCCGCGGAAGAGCTTCGCGCCGGCAACTACCCGTTGAAACCCTTTGTTGCGTTCCGCCTGCCGACCTTAGCTGTCGCCATGGCCTGGCTTGGCCGGCCGGTGATGATGGCCCTGCAGTTTGCGCTGTTCGCCGCCATGGTCTGGGCCTGGTGGATCCGGCTCGACAAGCAGTTCGCGGATAAGCGGCGGCGGGTGAGCGGGGCGATGCTGGCAGCGGCCGGCGTGGCGGTCGCCTTTACGGGCCGCTATGTCGGACTTCACGAGGTTTGGGCCGGCACGCTGATCGCCATGTCCATCGCGCTGCATCGCCGCGATCGATGGGCGTGGAGCGTCATTACCGCCGCCTTGGCGCTGGCAATCCGCGAGCTCTCGCTACCCTATGTCCTGCTGATGGGCGCCCTGGCGCTCTACCGGCGCAGCTGGCGCGAATTCGCGGCCCTGGCGGGCGTCATCATCCTGTTCGGACTCGCCATGGCCTGGCATGCCCAAGAGGTCGCCAAGGTCGTGCTGCCGTCGGATCCCGGCTCACCAGGCTGGACAACGTTTGGCGGCTGGGCGGGATTCCTGCGCACCTACTACCTGGCCGGGCCGCTCCGCTGGCTGCCGGCCGAAGCCGCTGCTCCCCTGATCATCCTCGCCTTGTTCGGCTGGACGTCATGGAGGTCCCCGGCCGGGCTCGCGGCAACCCTATTCTATGCTGGATATGGCCTCGCGTTCATGCTGTTTGGGCGCGCCAACAATTTTTACTGGGGCCTGATGGTCGCGCCTGCCTTCCTTGTCGGACTTGCCTTTGTGCCGCGAGCCTTTTCCGACCTCGCGTCAGCAGCCCGGAGGCGCGAAGCGTGAGCGTTTCCCTTGGATCATTTCCGACACGGTTCGAAGGTTGGTCGCGAGGGCCGGCGCTGGCGCTGATCGCCGCCCTGCTGGCGCTACTGGCGGTTGCGACCTGGTCGCCGGCGACTGCTCCCGCACCAAAGCTTAGGTCATCGCCGGTCGAGCAAAGCGACCTGGATCTCTACCGCGACATCATCAAGGGCATCGCGGCAGGCGGCGATTATTACGAAGTTGCAGCCAAGGAGCTGCGCAAGGGCAATTACCCCTTGAAGCCCTTCTTCACCTTCCGCCTGCCGACCCACGCCAGCATCTATGCCCTGGTCGGCGAGCAGTCGATGATCCTGCTCATATGGGCGCTGTGCGGTGCGCTGATCATTGCCTGGGGGGTGAAGCTGAGGCTGCTCCTTCCGCGACCGCTAACGGCGTTGGTGCTAATCCTGATCGCGGGCGGGCTCGGGGGCATGCTGCAGCCCCAGACCGGCCTGTTCCACGAAAGCTGGGCGGCCTTGCTGCTGGCCCTGATGGTCGCGGTATATCGGCCGGACCGCTTCTGGCCGGCCGTCATCCTCGGCGGTGCAGCCTTGATGATCCGCGAGCTGGCGCTGCCGATGGTCCTCGCCATGGGCGGCCTGGCGCTGATCGAAAAGCGCTGGCGGGAAGCGGCCGCCTGGACGCTCGCCGTCACCCTGTTCGGGATTTATCTGACGCTTCACGCCCATTGGGTGTCCGCCGTGGTGCTGCCCAGCGACCCGCCCTCACCCGGCTGGTCGAACATGAATGGGCTGCAATTTGCCTTGAAGAGCATCGCCAAGGTGACGTTCGGCATCCGCCTGCCGCAGGGCGTTGCCATCGGCCTGCTGATCCTTTCGCTGTTCGGCTGGGCGTCGGTCAAGGCCGGCTGGGCACTTCGCACCTTCCTGCTGATCGGCGGGTACACCTTAATGCTGGCGCTACTTGCCCGCGCCGACACCTTCTACTGGGCGCTGCTGGCCGCCCCGCTGGCCTTTGCCGGCCTCGCCTTCCTGCCCAAGGCGCTGGCTGACCTTGCAAAGGCGGTGAGCGTCGGGCCGCACTCTTCTCGACGGGGCCTGCATAACGGAGCTTCATCATGAGCCGAATTGCCCTTTGCGTCGCGGCTATGCTTTCCTTCGCTGCGCCAGTGACGCCTGCCACGGCTTGGTCGCCAGCCGGTGTAGCCCCAAGCAAGACCACTCATGTCCAGCTGGTTCAGCTGTTTGCCGACTGGCGCGCCTTCAACCATCCCAAGATCATAATTGGCCGACCCGATTATGGTGCCGCCGCCATGGCCGCCAAGGCGGCTCAGCTGCCGGCCTTCCGCCGACGGCTCGCAGCGATCGACCGGCGCGGGTGGACCGCTTCCCAGCTGGGCGATTACCGGCTGGTCGAGGCGGAGATGAACGGCTTCGATTTCTTCCTCCGTGTGTTGCGCCCCTGGGCGCGCGATCCGGGATTCTACCAAAGCGTCTTCGCCGAGATGAGTGACGTTCCGGCGCATGAGGGCTCCTCGGCCGAACCAAATATCGACCTGTGGACATTCACCTATCCCCTCTCTCCCGCCGACGACGCTCGCCTTGCCGAATTGCTGGGCGCGGTTCCGCCGATGCTGGCCGATGCGCGGGTCAACCTCGCCGGCAGCAAGGCGCATGACCTGTGGACCTATGGCGATCGCGCCTTCCTCGAACAGGCCGAAGCGCTAGCCGCGCTCGAGGCCGGCACACTGACGATGAACGATCTCGGCGGCAGGCGCCGCGCCAGCCTGGACGGCGCCAGTCCCGCACTCCGCAAGGCGGTCCATGACGCACGGGATGCGACCGAGCAGTTCGCCGCCTGGATCAAGGCGGAGGCGCCGCGCCGCGCCGGCCCGTCAGGTGTCGGCAAGGCCAATTACAACTGGTATCTCTCGCACGTCCTCTTGAGCCCTTATGATTTCGACGCGCAAAAAGTGCTGCTGCAGCGTGAATTGGACCGGTCGCTCGCTTCGCTCCGGCTTGAGGAGGTGCGCAACCGCGCCGCCCCGCCGATCGCGGAGATCAGCGATCCGGCGGCCTATCGCGCAATGGCCGAACAGCGCACGGCCAAGCTCTACGCACTGCTGACCGATGCCGGCTTCATCGCCGACCGGCCCTGGTACCGTGCCGCGCTAGCCGCCCAGACCGGCAGCTACACGGCACCGGCGGACCGCAACTTCTTCACGCATGTTACCGCGCTCGATCCGCTGCCACTGCTCAGTCATCAAACCCACTGGATCGAACTCGCCCGGTTGCGCCACGAACCGCACCCCAGCCCGATCCGGCAAACTCCGCCCCTGTTCAACATTTACGAAGACCGGTCCGAAGGCTTCGCCACGGCCATGGAGGAAGTCGTCATGCAGGCGGGACTGTACGACGACATCCCGCACGGGCGGGAGCTGGTATGGATCATGCTCGCCAACCGCGCCGCGCGCGGCCTGGCTTCGCTTGGAGTGCAGGCCAATGAGATCGGGCTGGCCGAGGCGGGGCAATTTCACGCCGACTGGACCCCGCGCGGCTGGTCCGATGCCTCGAGCCGCCTCGTCGGGTTCGAGCAACTGCTCTATCTGCGCCAGCCCGGCTACGGCCCAAGCTACATCATCGGCAAGATCCAGCTCGACCATTTGCTCGCCCTGGCCTCGCATCGCGCGGAGGTCGAACATCGCCCGTTCGTGGCGAGCCAGGCCTTCGCCGCGATCCTCAGCTCGGGCATCGTCCCGCCGGCGCTGATCGAGGCCGAGCAGGCCGAGGCAAGCGCCGACCTTGCGAACGCGACCCGCCGAAGCCCATATCAAGGCCAATGAGCAGGATACTCCTGATCGTCGGCGGAGGTATCGCCGCCTACAAGGCGGCCGAGCTGGTCCGGCTGCTCCGTAAGGAAGGCCATTCGGTGACCCCGGTCCTGACCGAGGGCGGAAGTCATTTCGTGACGCCGATGAGTCTCGCCGCGCTGGCCGAAAGCCCGGTCTATACCTCGCTGTGGGACCTGAAGGACGAGGCCGAGATGGGCCATATCCAGCTCAGCCGCGCGGCCGACCTGGTGCTGGTCGCGCCGGCCACCGCCGACCTCCTGGCCAAGATGGCAGCGGGGATCGCCGACAGCCTCGCCACCACATTGCTGTTGGCGACCGACAAGCCGGTCGTCGTCGCTCCGGCGATGAATGTTCGCATGTGGCAACATGCCGCGACGAGGCGAAACATCGAGCAGCTGCGCGCTGACGGCATCACGGTGCTCGATCCCGACGAGGGACCGATGGCATGCGGCGAATATGGCCCGGGGCGCTTGCCCGAACCGGTGGCTATCTTCGAGGCCATCAAGCCGATGCTTGGTCCGGCTGTCACCGTCGACGTCGGTGAGCCCGGTGCGCTGTCCGGTAAGCACGTCCTCATCACCGCCGGCCCGACCCACGAGCCAATCGACCCGGTTCGCGTCATCGCCAACCGATCGTCCGGCAAGCAGGGTTTCGCCATCGCCGCAGCCGCGGCGCAGGCCGGGGCGCGGGTGACCCTAATCGCGGGCCCGGTATCGCTGCCGACGCCGGGCGGCGTCGCGCGGATCGACGTCGAGACTGCGCAGCAAATGGCGGACGCGGTCGAAGAAGCGTTGCCTGCCGACGTGGCGATTCTGGTTGCGGCCGTGGCCGACTGGAAGGTCGAAGCGGCTGCATCCAAGCTCAAGAAATCCGACGGCCCGCCTGAGCTTCGCTTCACGCCCAATCCGGACATCCTCGCAACGCTGGGCCAGCATCCCGATCGGCCGCGCCTGCTGATCGGCTTTGCCGCGGAGACCCATGATGTGGTGGCCAACGCCCAGGCCAAATTGGGCGCCAAGAGGGCTGACTGGATCGTTGCCAACGACGTGTCCGGCGATGTGATGGGCGGCAGCCACAACCGCATCCACCTGGTCAGCAAAGACGGCGTCGAAGACTGGCCCGAAGCGGCCAAGGAAGATGTCGCCCGCCACCTCATTTCCCGCATTGCCCAAGAACTCGAACCATAGGCCCAATTCGAATGACCATCCGCATCCGTCTGACCCGCCTTCCCCACGGTGAGGGCCTTCCCCTGCCCAGCTATGCCACCCATGGCGCGGCGGGCATGGACGTGGTGGCGGCGGAAGACCTGGACCTGATGCCCGGCCAGCGTCACGCGGTCGCCACCGGATTCAAGGTCGCCATCCCTGATGGATTTGAAATTCAGGTCCGGCCGCGCTCAGGCCTCGCGCTGAAGCACGGCATTACCGTGCCCAACACGCCCGGCACGATCGACAGCGACTATCGCGGCGAATTGAAGGTGATCATGATCAATCATGGCAGTGATCCCTTTCCGATCCGCCGCGGCGAACGCATCGCCCAGCTGGTGCCGGCCGCGGTGACCTCGGCCGAATGGGATGAGGTCGAGGAGCTGTGCGAGACGGTGCGCGGCGCGGGCGGCTTCGGCTCGACCGGCGGTCATGGCGCTCTCTGACGAAGAATTGGACCGCTACGCGCGGCACATCGTCCTTCCGCAGATCGGCGGTGCCGGGCAGCTGAGGCTGAAGGCGGCCAAGGTGGCGGTGGTTGGTGCCGGCGGAATCGGCGCCGGCGCAATTCCGGCGCTGACGGGCGCAGGCATCGGACATCTGACCATCATCGACGATGATCGGGTCGAGCTTTCGAACCTTCAACGCCAGCCCCTTTACGCCGCCAGTCAAGTCGGCGAGCGCAAGGTCGATCTCGCGGCACGATTTGTCGGCAAGCGCAATCCACACGTCGAGTGCCGGACGATTGCCGATCGGATCGAAGGCGACAATGCCGAGGCGATGCTGTCGGGCCATGACCTGATCATCGACGGCACCGACAATTTCGCGACGCGATTGGTGGTCAGCGATGCCGCCGTCCGGCTCGGAGTTCCGCTGATCTCGGCAGCCGCCCAGCAATTCCAGGGACAGGTCGCGCTGTTCCGCGGGCGGCCCTGTTACCGCTGCTTCGTCGGCGATGCGTTCGATGCTGAAGACTGCGACACTTGCGCCGAGCTTGGCGTGCTGGGCGCGCTGACCGGCACGGTCGGTAATTTCGCCGTACTGTTGGCAATCCGGGCGATCGTCGGCATCGGCGCGGACGCTGCCGGCACCTTGCACCTCATTGACGGACTTGGCCCGAGCTGGCGCCAGATCCGCATTGCCGCGGATCCGGCTTGCAAGACGTGCGGCGGCTAGGGCTTCACGGCCTTGCGGAAATCGGGATCCTTGAGCAGCTGCTCGACCAGCTTCGGATAAAGCGCGGTGTAGTGCCGGAGCGCCGCCTCATAGGCGACGAAGCCGAAATAGTTGGAATCCCAATCCGAACGCTGTTCGAGCCGCTTGTCATATAGAATCATGTCGCCGCGGCGCACGCGGAACTGGGCGGCAATGGTGGCCCGCCCGCTCGACATATTCTCGCCGCGACGGTTCTCGACCAACTCGCCCTCGATGCGGAGCGGCGATTGCGGGTCGTGCTTGCCGCTGGCGGCCAGCTGCGCCTCGAGCGTGTCGCCCAGATAGCCCGCCCATGACGTGCCCTCGGGAGGGCGAAACGTGCCCGCGCGGATCGTCACGCCGCGATCCTGGGCCGCAGCCGGCCCGGTCGCAGTGAACTGGCCGACCGCCGCCGGCGGCATGTCAAATGACCGAAGCGCCAGGAGCCCTTCGATATCCGGCGCGGGGGGCGGCAGCGTTTCGGTGCAGCCGCCCAGGCTGGCGGCTAGCGCCGCCGCCGCCCACCACTGCCGTTTCACTTGCCGGGGAATCCGTCCTGCCGGGCGAGCGCGTGGGCGCCCTGCTCGACCGACTGGCCGACCATCACGTCGACCGCGTCCTTGGCCTTCTTATATTCGGTGCCGAGCGACGGGTCGGCCTTCTTGCCGATCGTCAGGATGATCGCATGCTTCAGCTGGGCGCGGAGGGGCTCCTGCCCGCTTGCCGGAACCAGTGCGAAGTCGACATCATAATTGTCGGCGACCTGGGTTGCGGCCAGGCCGAAGGTGAGGCCGGCCTTGAAGCCCTTACCGGCCGCATTCTTGTCGGCGATATTGTTGAACCGGACCGTCAGCAGCGCGCCGTTCGCCACCGGCGTTTCCGACAGGGTCGAGAACAGTGCGGTTTGCTGCAGATATTTGACGATCATCGGCTTTACTTCCTTGATCGCCTTGGCGTTGGTCACGCCATCGGTCTGGAAATCGATCACCAGCTGGACCGGCTGTGGGCTCGCGATTTGGACCTTGTCCTCCGGCTTCACCCAGCCGAGCTTGTTGTCGACATAGATTTTGGCGGCCTGGGCAGGCGCGGCGAAGCTGGCCAGCGACAGCACGGCGGCAAGGGCCGCGAAAAACGCACGCAACTTTGACATTGATTGAAATCCCCCTGGCCCGGCGGAATGCCGGGTTGATGCCTTTCTGTTGGCGTGAGCGCGCGCCGGCTTCAACCCCTCTTTTTGCGTGGGCCCTTCCGCCCGCCCTTCGACGGGCCCTTGGCGGCCTTGGCATCGATCAGTGCCACGGCCTCGTCCAAAGTCACCGCCTTGGGGTCGGCGGTCTTGGGCAATGTCGCGTGGGTCGTTCCGTCGGTGACGTAAGGGCCGTAGCGGCCCGCCATCACCTTGATCTCCTTGGCCGACTCCGGATGCGATCCAAGCATCGCAATGGGTTCGCGCGTGCCGCTTCGCTCGCCCTTGGCCGCTGCGGCTTCAGCCAGCTTGACCACCGCCGTGTTCATGCCCGTGTCGAACACCTCGGCGGTCGAACTTAATCGCGCATATTTGCCGTCATGCGCCAGATAGGGGCCGTAGCGGCCGATCGAAGCGGTGATCGGCTTGCCCGTCTCCGGATGCGGGCCAATCTCGCGCGGCAGCGACAGCAGCTTCTCCGCCATCTCCTGGGTCAGCCCATCCTGCGGGACATCCTTGGGCAGCGAGGCGCGCGCGCCGTCGCGCTCCAGGTACGGCCCGAAGCGCCCGCTCTTCAAAACGATGCCGTTGCCGATTTCGGCCGGCCCCTCGCCGGCCGCTTCTTCGCCCTGTCCGAACCGGCGGGTATATTTGCACTCGGGATAGTTGGAGCAGGCAACAAACGCCCCGAACCGCCCGCCGCGAAGACCAAGCTGGCCAGTGCCGCATAGCGGACAGAGGCGCGGGTCGCTGCCGTCACCCTTGTCGGGAAACAGCCACGGCGAGAGGAAATCGTCGAGCGCTGCCGTCACGTCCGACGGCTTCTGCTCCATCACTTCGCCGGCCTTGGGCTTGAAATCGCGCCAGAAGTCTTCGAGCAGCTTGAGCCAGCCCAGCCGGCCGCCGGAGACGTCGTCCAGCTCCTCTTCCAATTCGGCGGTGTAGTCGAAGCTGACGTAGCGCTCGAAGAAGCGCTCGAGGAAGGCCGTCACCAGGCGCCCGCTCTCCTCGGGAATGAAGCGGCTTTTGTCGAGCCGGACATATTCGCGGTCCTTCAAGGTCTGCAACGTCGCGGCATAGGTCGACGGCCGGCCGATGCCGAGTTCCTCCAGCCTCTTCACCAGGCTGGCTTCCGAATAGCGCGGAGGCGGCTGGGTGAAATGCTGGGTCGCCTCGACCCCGGTCTTCACCGGAGCGTCGCCGGGGCGAAGCTGCGGCATGCGCGCCGCCTCCTCGTCAGCCACATCGTCGCGGCCCTCGTCGTACAGCGCCATAAAGCCGGGGAAGAGCACCACCTGCCCCGTGGCGCGCAGGGTCGCGCGCCCGGCACCGTCGGTCAGCTCGACCGTGGTCCGTTCCAGCCGGGCCGAGGCCATCTGGCTGGCCAGCGCGCGGTTGAAGATCAGCTGGTAAAGCCGGCCGTGGTCACCCGAGGCGGCACGGTCCTTCATGAAATCGGTCGGGCGGATCGCCTCATGCGCTTCCTGCGCATTCTTGGCCTTGCTCGAATATTGCCGCGGCTTGTCCGGCAGGTAACCGGCGTCATAGCGCTCCGCCACCGCGCGGCGGGCGGCGCTGATCGCTTCGCCGGCCATCTGCACGCCGTCGGTCCGCATATAGGTGATGAGGCCATCCTCATAGAGCGACTGGGCAAGCCGCATCGTGTGGCTGGCGGAATAGCCGAGCTTGCGCGCCGCTTCCTGCTGCAAGGTCGAGGTGGTGAAGGGCGGCGGCGGGTTCTTGCTGAGCGGCTTGGTCTCGACGGACGCGACAGTGAAGCGGCCGTCCTCGACGACCTTCTTGGCGGCGTCGGCCGACCCCTTGTGGCCGATGCTGAGGCGGTCGATCTTGTTGCCGTCGAGCGCAACCAGCCGCGCCATAAAGGGCGTGCCGTCGGCCTCGAACCCGGCAGTGACCTGCCAATATTCCTGGGCGCGGAACAGCTCGATCTCGCGCTCCCGGTCGACGATCAGGCGTAGCGCCACCGACTGCACGCGGCCCGCCGACTTGGCGCCGGGCAATTTGCGCCACAGGATCGGCGACAGGGTGAAGCCGACCAGATAGTCGAGCGCGCGGCGCGCCTTGTAGGCGTCGATCAGGTCCTCATCCAACCCACGCGGACGGGCCATCGCCTCCGTTACGGCTGACTTGGTAATGGCGTTGAACGTGACGCGGTCGACTTTGGCCGGCAGTACCTTCTTCTTCCTCAGCACCTCCTGGACGTGCCAGCTGATCGCCTCGCCCTCGCGGTCGGGGTCGGTGGCGAGGATCAGTGCATCGGCCTCTTTGGCCGCATCGGCGATGGCTTTGAGCTGCCGCGCCTTGTCGGGATAGCTCTCCCAATCCATGGCGAAGCCCTCGTCGGGGCGGACGGAGCCGTCCTTGGCCGGCAAATCGCGGACATGGCCATAGCTGGCCAACACCTTGTGGCCCGGCCCCAGATATTTCTCGATGGTCTTCGCCTTGGCGGGCGATTCAACGACAACAAGCTTCACGCGCTGACCACTCCTTACGTACGTACGCGCGATTGTCGGGTGGTGGATTCCGCCGCGTCAAGCGCCGTTGAGGCTGACCTTGTTCCCGGCATGGCGGTCGAGCCGTCCGGCGAGGTCGAGTTCGAGCAGCACCAGCTGCACCGCGCCCGGCTCTGCGCCCGACAAGCGGACGACCTCGTCGACCGGGACCGGCGACGGGCCGAGCAACCCTTCGATCCGCAGCCGGATGTCCGGCTCGGGTTCGGCTCCGGCGTTCGGCTGGTGGTCGAACGGTCCCACCGGACTCGCCACCATCCCGTTCAGGTGGGTGATGCTCTCCATCACATCGGCGGCGGTCTGGATCAGTGTCGCGCCGTCGCGGATCAGCTGGTTGCAGCCCTGGGCGCGCGGGTCGAGCGGGGATCCGGGTACCGCCATCACGTCGCGGCCCGCTTCGGCCGCCAGCCGCGCGGTGATCAGCGAACCCGACTGGGGTGCAGCTTCGACGACGACGGTCCCGGAGGCCAGCCCGGCGATGATCCTGTTCCGGTAGGGAAAGTGCCGTGCCCTGGGCTCGGTGCCCGGAGGCATCTCGGCAATCAGCAGGCCGCGCGCCGCGATGTCTTGCTGTCGCGCCTCATTGTCGGGCGGGTAATAGACGTCGATGCCGCCGGCGATGACAGCAATGGTGCCGCTTTCCAGCGATCCGTCATGGGCAGCGCTGTCGATGCCGCGGGCCAGGCCGGATACGACCGTCACCCCCTCCCGCCCCAGATCATGCGCCAGTCCACGGGCAAAGCGACAGGCGGCAGCGCTAGCGTTGCGCGCGCCGACGATGGCGACCATCGGTCGGTCGAGCAGGCCAAGGCTCCCCTTGGCGATGATCAGCGGCGGTGCGTCGTCGAGCTCCGCCAGTGCGCGCGGATAGAGACCCTGGCCAACCGCCAAGTAACGGGCGCCGTGCCTCTCGACCGCCTCGATCTCGCGTTCGGCCTTGTCCCTGGAGAAAACAGCCGGCGCCTTGCCCCCACCCCGCCGCGCCAGGTCGGGAATTGCCGCCAGCGCTGCCTCGGCGCTGCCAAAGCGAAGCAGCAATTGGCGGTAGGCGACGGGGCCGATCCCCGGCGTACGGATCAGCCGTAGCCGGTCGATCAAATCCGGCGTGGCACTCACCCTTTGCTGCCCACGCGCGGTTCCTCGCCGCGGGACAGGCGCCGGATATTCTCGCGATGCTTCCAGATGACCAGCAACGCGAAGCCCAGCAGCATCGGGAAGATCGCCTCTTCACCGAACACTGCGGCCGTGACGGGTGCGCTCGCGGCCGCGGTCATGCCGGCGACCGAGCTGATCTTCAGGACCAGCAGCAGGCCGGCCCACAGCAGGGCGTAGACGACCGCAGCCTGCCAAAAGAGCGGGGCCAGGATGCCGAGCATGGTGGCAACGCCCTTGCCACCCTTAAATCTCAGCCAAACGGGGTAGAGATGCCCGATGAGGGCGCCGGCCGCCGCAAAATTGACGGCGTCCGGCCAGATGCGCTGCGCGATCATGACCGCCGCAGCGCCTTTGAGTGCATCGAGGATCAGCGTCGCAGCGGCCAGACCCTTCGAGCCTGTGCGCAGCACATTGGTCGCGCCGATATTGCCCGATCCGATGTCGCGGATGTCGCCCTTCCCGGCGACCCGGGTAAGCAACAGCCCGAACGGGATCGAGCCGAGCAGATAGCCAACCGCCAGAGCCAGGATCGTCGCGCCGTCCATGGCCGATGCGTAGCAGATCGTTTGCGCCTCGCAACGTTGCGCAAGTGCGGGCTTCGCCCTAGCCAAGCGCGCCATGTTACCAGACGCGCCGCTCCTCTTCTTCGATTCGGGCGTGGGCGGCCTTTCCGTCCTCCAGCCGACGCGGGCGATCCTGCCCAATGCGCCGATCGTCTATGCCGCCGACAGCGCCGGCTATCCCTATGGAACGAAGAGCGAAGCGGAGCTCGCGGCTCGGGTTCCCGCACTGCTCGGTCGGCTGGTCGAACGCTTCCGTCCGCGCCTGGCAGTGATCGCCTGCAACACTGCTTCGACCATCGCGCTCGACCATGTCCGCGCCGCGCTCGACATCCCGGTGGTCGGCACCGTTCCGGCGATCAAGCCGGCGGCGGAACTGTCCAAAAGCCGGGTGATCGGCGTGCTCGGCACCGAAGCGACCGTCCGCCAGCCCTATGTCGACGACCTTGCCGCCCGCTTCGCCGCCGATTGCACCGTGATCCGTCACGGCAGCGCGGAACTCGTCGACCTGGCCGAAGCCAAGCTGGCCGGAGAAGCCATCTCCATCGAGGCAATCCACGATGCGATCGCACCGATGATCGGACAGCCGGACGGCGAAAAAATCGACGTGATGGTGCTGGCCTGCACCCACTTCCCATTGCTCGCCGACGAAATCTCCACCGCCTTCCCGTCGATCGTCCAGGTTGACGGCGGCCCGGGCATCGCGAGGCGGATCGCGTACCTGACTCAAGGACAGGAATGGCCTTCGCATCCCATCGGCACGGCGGTCTTCACGGCTCCCCCGCCGACACCTCTTGCATCAGCGCTGGCGAGGTTCGGCCTCGACGAGGTGCAAGAACTCTAGCCCCTCTCCCCTCGAGGGAGAGGGAGGGGGAAGCCGTCATGGGAGTAAGTCCCGTGACGTCAGTCCTCGCTTCGCGGGGCTGGCCGGCTTGCGCCACCCTGGGTCAGCTAACGATCGCTCCGCGCTCGCTTCGCTGTCCTTGGTGTCTTCAGCATATTGCGAGTCGTTCTCAATGGCCTTCCTGCTTTCACGGCGATAATGGGCGGCCAAGCGAGGACCTAAGCTTGGACTACGACAGCATCTTCAAGGCGGCGATCGATCGCCTCCATGACGAAGGCCGGTACCGCGTCTTCATCGATATCCTGCGCACCAAGGGCAGCTTCCCCAACGCGCATTGCTTCCACGGCCACAACGGGCCGAAGCCGATCACCGTCTGGTGTTCCAACGACTATCTCGGCATGGGCCAACACCCGGCCGTCGTCTCGGCGATGGAAGAGGCGCTGCACAGCGTCGGCGCCGGATCGGGCGGGACACGCAACATTGGCGGCAACACCCATTACCATATCGAGCTGGAAGCGGAGCTCGCCGGCCTGCATGGCAAGGAAGGCGCGCTGCTGTTCACCAGCGGCTATGTTTCCAACGAGGCGGCATTGTCGACCCTGGGCAAGCTGCTCCCCGGCTGCATCATCTTCTCGGACGAACTCAATCATGCCTCGATGATCGCCGGCATCCGCAACTCCGGCTGCGAGAAGCGGGTGTTCCGTCACAACGACCTCGAGCATCTCGAGCAGCTGCTTGAAGAAGCGCCGGACGACGCGCCGAAGCTGATCGCGTTCGAAAGCGTCTATTCGATGGATGGCGACGTCGCGCCGATCGCGAGCATCTGCGACCTGGCCGACAAATATGGCGCCATCACCTACCTCGATGAGGTCCATGCGGTGGGCATGTATGGCGACCATGGCGGCGGTATCTCCGAGCGCGACGAAGTGGCGCACCGCGTCACCTTGATCGAAGGCACGCTGGGCAAGGCGTTCGGCGTGATGGGCGGCTATGTCGCCGCGGACAAGAACATCATCGATTGCATCCGCAGCTACGCGCCCGGCTTCATCTTCACCACCTCGCTGTCGCCGGTGCTGGTCGCCGGCGCGCTGGCCAGCGTCCGCCACCTCAAGGCCTCGCAGGAAGAGCGCGCGGCGCAACAGACCGGGGCGGCCATGCTCAAGGCCAAGTTCCGCGATGCCGGCCTGCCGGTCATGGACAGCGTGACCCATATCGTCCCGCTGCTGGTCGGCTGCCCGGTAAAGGCCAAGCGGATCAGCGACATTTTGCTCGCCGAGTATGGCCTCTACGTCCAGCCGATCAACTTCCCGACGGTGCCGCGCGGTACCGAGCGGCTGCGCTTCACGCCGGGTCCGACCCACAGCGAAGCGATGATGGACGAGCTGACCAAGGCGCTGGTCGAAATCTGGGACCGGCTGGAGCTCCAGGCGGTCAAGGCGGCCTAACGCCAACGCTAGCGAGAAGCGGCGTCGGCCTTCTGTAAATATGGCGTGGGGTCGACATTGACGAAGCCCGGTGCCGTTTTCGCAAAGTGCCGCAGCCAGTAGTTATGCCCTGCGCCATAGACGACCAGGATGCGGTCGCCCGGCTTCGCCACGGTCATCAGCTTGGCGAATATCTTGGCATTGCGCATGTACCAATAGGCGTTGAGCTCCGCCCCAGGCTGCTTGTCCGTGTCGCCATAATGTAAAACGCCATAGTACCAGCCCTGGTCGTGCTCGGCCTTCTCCGGACGATTCATGCTCGCCAGGACGTGAGCGACCGATCCCTCGGCTTGCAATTGCTCGATCTGTGCAACCTCGCCTTTCGCCTTGTCCAGCTCGGCGTTGAGCTGGGATTCCCTGCCATTGGCCTTGGCCCATTCCACCACCTTGCCGAACGGGAAATAGTCGGGCTCTGCCGCGTCGGGATCCTCGTCGATGGCATAGACGTTCTTCATGCCCAGGCGATGCGCCAGCCGGTAGGCGACCTGGTAGCGCTCATCGCGGTTCGTTCCCAAATCGGCAGCTGTGAATTCGGCGTAGCGGTGGTCGAGCAGCTCCGGCGTCCTGGCGATGCGCTCGACCATGATCTTGGTCGGTTTGAATTCGGCCAGCGCCGCGGAAAGCGCCTCCAGCTCCTTCTGCCGCTGAGGTTTCAGGACGTCGTCGGCCTTGACGTTGGCCAGGTCGAGGCCCGGGTTGTCCATGTGATAGGTACCGAGCACCATCACGTCGATCGGCGCCGCGGTTTCAGGCAAGGCCGCGATCGATGGAGTCGCCAACGCTGCCGATACCAAACCGCCCACTATTGCCCGCTGGACCAGTTTTCGCATGTGTATCTCCGATGTGTATTATAATATTAATACACTTGGCGATCTAGATGCAAGTTGCTATGATCAGCGCGGCTGGTGCCGAGCCGTGAAGGAGTCATGCCCATGGCCCGGAAACCCGGTCCGGCGTCAAAGCGCCCTCGGCGCAAAGCAAGTCGAAAGCAAGACACGCCCGATCCGCCAGCCCTCGGGCCTGGCGAGCGATTTGTCGAGGCATTCCCGCTGATTGAAGGGGCGCCGGTTCCGACCTGGGCCCGCGTCAAGCGCCGACCGCGACCCGACGAAGGTCTGATGGGAATTCTGCCCGCAGGCGCGATCGCGTTGAAGCCCAATCGCCCAACAGGGCCGGCCGACCTCCGGTCGATCCGGCGGCCTGCCAACCCCCGGACTCAATTCCTGCTGGTCGGCGAGGGATTCCCTGATACCGGGTCCAAGCGCTTTTTCGATCGGGCCGAGAAGGTTGCGGCTGGACTGCTGCTGGCGGAGCCGTTCAAGTCCCTCGAGGCCAATATTGCTATCCACGCCCTGTTCCTCCCGCTTGCGGGCAACGCGGTCGTCGACATCGGGTGCGACCGGTCCGCAGCGAATAAAGCCAAGCTCAAGCCCACCCTATTCGCCACTCAATGCTGCGTTGACGGGCGCACGTCGCACCTTTGGTGCGGGGACGAAGACGTAGTTCGAAAAGAGGTTGGGGTTGCGCTCGCCAAGGATGGCCGGGCGATTGGCGACTATCAATTTCTTGCCGTATTGATCGATAGTCCCAGCTACGGCGGCGCCGGCTCGATCCCCAATTCCACCGCGAAGCCGCGAATGGCCTGGGCGACGACCGACCACCCCCTTTCGCTATTGATACTATTGCACGAGCTCGGACATGCCTTCGGTCTGCAGGACGAATATGAAACGGCGCAGGCCGAGCCGGTCAAGCCATGGCGCAACATCAGCCGGTTCGCCCGGCCCGACGCCACGCCATGGCAAGGGCTGGTGAGCGCGCCGAACCACGCGGCCGTTACCTGCCCCGCCGGCACGAAATGGACTGGCGCACTTGGGACGATCGGGACATTCGAAGGCGCCGGCTATAAGGTTCGCGATCGATACCGGCCCACGGTCCAATGCCGGATGCGCGAGCTGGCTGCCGACTTCTGCGCGGTTTGCGCGGACCATATCAAGTCGGCGATCGATCCGGGCCATGCTGGCAAGGCCGGCGAGGAAAGCTGACGACCGAAACGCTTGCGGCGGGGTGGCGAATCCTGGGCGCTTGGCTTAGGGAGTCGCCATGCGCATCGCCCTTGCCGCCGATCATGCCGGCTACAGCCTGAAAGACGAGCTCGCCCAATGGCTTCGCGACGCTGGCCATGATGTGACCGACCTTGGCACCAACGGCCCGGAAAGCGTCGATTACCCGCAATATGGCGCCCGCCTTGCCGATGCGGTGGCGCGCGGCGATGCCGAGCGTGGGATCGTCGTCTGCGGCTCGGGCATTGGCATTTCGATCGCCGTCAACCGCAACCCGGCCTGCCGTTGCGCGCGGGTTTCCGATCCCCTCTCCGCCCAGCTCGCCCGCGAGCATAATGACGCCAACGTCCTCGCATTGGGCGCGCGCCTGATCGGTAGCGACATGGCCAAGGCGTGCGCCGCCGTCTTCCTCGACACCGACTTCGCCGGCGGGCGTCACCAGCGCCGCGTCGACCAGCTCTCTCACCTATTGCAGGAAAGCGATTGATGGCCACCGCGCCCGACCTCACCCATGTCCAGCCATTGGGCTTCTTCACCGAGCATCTCGCCGATGCCGACCCCAAGGTGTCCGAGGCGATCAAGGCCGAGCTACGCCGCGAGCAGGACCAGATCGAGCTGATCGCGTCGGAGAATATCGTCAGCCGCGCGGTGCTGGAGGCGCAAGGGTCGGTCCTCACCAACAAATATGCCGAGGGCTATCCCGGCCGCCGCTACTATCAGGGCTGCGGGCCGTCGGATTCGGTCGAGACACTGGCGATCGAACGGGCCAAGCAGCTGTTCGGATGCGGCTTCGCCAACGTCCAGCCCCATTCGGGCGCGCAGGCCAATGGCGCAGTGATGATGGCGCTCCTGAAGCCCGGCGACACCATCATGGGGATGAGCCTCGCCGCCGGCGGACACCTGACCCATGGCGCGCCTCCGGCTCAATCGGGCAAATGGTTCAATGCCGTTCAATATGGCGTCCGGCCCGACGATCACCTGGTCGATTTCGACGAGGTCGAAGCCCTTGCAAAGGAGCATCAGCCCAAGCTGATCATCGCCGGCGGCTCCGCCTATCCGCGGCACCTCGATTTCGCCCGCTTCCGCGCGATCTGCGACGAAATTGGCGCCTATCTCTTCGTCGACATGGCCCATTTCGCCGGGCTGGTCGCTGCCGGCGAGCACCCGACCCCCTTCGGGCACGCCAATGTCGTTACCACCACCACCCACAAGACCTTGCGCGGGCCGCGCGGCGGCATGGTGCTGACCGATGACGAGGCCATCGCCAAGAAGGTCAATTCGGCGGTCTTCCCGGGGTTGCAGGGCGGTCCGCTGATGCATGTCATCGCCGCCAAGGCAGTGGCGTTCGGCGAGGCGTTGGAGCCGGGCTTTAAAACCTATGCCAAGGCAGTGATCAAAAATGCCCAGATGCTGGCCAACCGGCTGAAGGAGCGCGGCGCCGACCTGGTCGCCGGCGGCACCGACACGCACCTCGCGCTGGTCGACCTGCGTCCCCTCGGCCTCACCGGCAAGGACGCTGATCAGAGCCTCGAACATGCCGGCATCACCTGCAACAAGAATGGCGTGCCGTTCGACCCGCTGCCGCCTGTCCAGACCAGCGGCATCCGCGTCGGCTCGCCGGC